>FWWM01003879.1_pt1 | contig 33198 bp, 25 predicted proteins | sample 2228351 | NCBI WGS metagenome assembly FWWM01 (sample SAMEA103939774, study PRJEB20133) | metagenome
CGACGCCGCCGTAGCAGGCGCGGCCCTGCGGCTCCGGCGCCGGCCCTTTGGCCATGCGCGAGGCGCCGAGCTTGAAGTCCGGCTTCTCGTTGCGGATCGTGTTCGCCAGGATGTTCTGGCCGGTAATCATGCCTACCTTGCCATCGCGGAAGTAGCCGAGGACGCCCGGCTCCTGCCCAGAGATCTCGCCGGGCATGGCGACCTTGTACTTGTAGTGTAAATCATAGAGGAACTGGAAGCCAGCGATCGCCTCGGGCGAGTCGATGATGCACTTGGTCATCTCGGGGTCGAACCACTCGCCGCAGAACCGCCGCGGCCACTGGCCGTTCTCATGCCACTCGCGCGGAGAGGTGGCAAACCCATAGATATCATCGCCCAGGGCGGTGATCTTCTGGGCGTAGTCGAGGAACTCTTCCACGGTGTCCGGCGCCCTCTCAGGGTCGAGGCCAGCCTGCTCGAAGAGATCCTTATTCCAGAAGAGATTCGAACCGCCGATGATCCACGGCAACGAGTAGATTTTGCCGCCATACGTGGCGGTCTCCCAGGTGCGCGGATAGAAGAAATCTTTGTTGAAGCCGCTGGCAGCAATGAGGTCATCCAACTGCAGGATGTGGCCGGCATTGACGAAGCGCGGGAACGACTCGGTTTGATAGGAGACGTCCGGCCCGGTGCCAGCAGCGAACGCGGCCGTGAACTTCTCATTGTATTGTCCCCACGGCTGCTCCATGAAGTCGACCTTGATGCCGGGGTTAGCAGCTTCGAACTTGTCGAGGGTGGGGCGAGCGCACAATTTCGTCTCATCGCCAGCAGGCTTGTGCGGACCCTTCCACATCGTCAAGGTCACAACGCCAGGGGCGGCTGGGGCGGCCGCCTCTTTCGCCTCCTCACCAGCAGCCGGAGCCGCCGGTGCAGCGGGAGCGGCCGGCGCACAAGCCGCTAACGCAGCCGCGCCGCCCAGAACAGCAGTCCGCGCCAGGAACTCGCGCCGCGAAAGTAAACGGGTGCTCATACTGAATCCTCCTTCACTCTATGCGAAATGTTCCAACGAGGGATACAACGGCCATGAAGCGCTTGACCAGCAACGCAACCTCTGGCATGCTGGCACTTGTGGGGAGTTAACTCTCAGTATAAGGCGCCCCGGCAGCGCGAAGCGGACCAAGACCGGACTTCTTATGGTCTTGTGAAGGCGCCTCGACCCCCTATTTGATGCTGACGGATGTGACGCCGAGCAGGTTGGGAACCGCCCTGGAGAGGTTGTAGGGGAGGCAATGCGATGGTCACACCACCATCACAACCGCTCACCGATGTTGACGAGGAGAACGACAGAAAACGCGCCATCTCGAACGCGCCGAGCTTCGCCGACGAGATCGAGCATCTGCGCCGCGAATATCTCAGACCGCTGCTGTGGGGCATCATGGCGGTAGCCTGGCTTGCCCTGCAACGCGCCTTCCAAGTGCCTTCAGAGGGGTTCGAACGCGCCTTGCTCGTGCCGCTGGCCTTGGGCCTCGGCGGAGCGCTCGCTTTCGTTCTTCTCTCGCGCCGCACCGATCTGGCGATCTGGATTTTGCTCGTCGCACTCGTGGCCGCCAACATGCTAGAACTATGGACTTTTCCTGACGAGATCGGTCGCTTCGCCCCGATTCTGATCGTCTTCCTGGCGGCTTTCTTCACTTCCACGCGCGGGATGCTGGCCGTGGCAACGCTCGCCCTGGCGGTGCTCGCCGCTTACGGCGTCTTCGGCCCGATGCCGCTCTCTCTTCGCGACCTCGTTCCTTCCCTCTTTCTCGTCCTCCTCGCAACATTCTTCGCGTTGGTAGGCACTCGCCAATTTCACACCGTCCTCGGCTGGGCCTGGAACAGCACCCGCCAGGCGATCGCCGCCGCCGCGCAGGCCCAGGCCGACCGCGCCGAGCTGGCGCGCCTGAACAAGGAGCTGGACAGCGCTTACATCCGCCTCGACCGCCTCAACCGCATGTTGATCCTGGCCCACCAGGAGGCGGAAGAAGCGCGCATGCTCAAGGTGCAGTTCGCCAACGCCGTCAGCCACGAGCTGCGCAGCCCCCTCAACCTGATCATCGGCTTCAGCGAGATGATGGTGAATTCCCCAGAAGTGTACGGGCCGCAGCCGTGGCCGCCGCGCCTGAAACATCATATCCTCCAGATCTATCAAAGCAGCCAACACCTCTCCCAATTGATCGACGATGTCCTCGATATGGCGCGCATCGACGCCTATCGCCTGACCCTGAACAAAGAGCGCTCCGCGATCGCGGAGGTGATCGCCGAAGCCGTCGAGATCGTGCGCAGCCTCTACGACGCGCGCAAGCTCGCCCTGCGCGTCGAGGCGCCCGCCGATCTGCCACGCGTGTCCATCGACCGCACGCGCATCCGCCAGGTCCTCCTCAACCTCCTGACCAACGCCCTGCGCTTCACTGAAAACGGCGGCGTGACCGTCACTGCCGCCATGCAGGGCGACGAGTTGGTGGTCACGGTCGCGGACACGGGCATCGGCATCGCGCCAGAGGACCTGCCCAAGCTGTTCCAGGAGTTTCGCCAGCTCGATGGTTCTTTCTATCGCTGGCAACGGGGGTCAGGCCTGGGCCTAGCCATCAGCAGGCAATTGATTGAGCAACACGGGGGACGCATCTGGGCGGAGAGCGCACCGGGCCAGGGCAGCCGCTTCTCCTTCGCGTTGCCGCTCGATGGATGGACGGCGAACGAACCGTTGCAGGAGTCTCCAGGCACTCAGCAATTCTGGGAGTACCTGGAGGAGAAGGCCCACGCGCGGCGCCCTCTGCTCGTCTATGCCGACGACGCTGCGCAGCAACGCTGGCTGGCCACCCACCTCAGCGCTTTCGATGTCACCTGGAAGACAGACAACGCGGACCTGGCGCCAACCGCCGCCGATGTCCATCCATTTGCCGTCATCCACGTCAGCACGCAGCCAGGCGCCTGGACGCCGCCCCTGCTCGACGTTGCTCGGGCGCTCCGCGACGTTCCCGTCATCGCCTGCTCTTTGCCAGGGCTGGCCAGGCCAGCCGCGCTCGTCGGCCTCACAGATTATCTGGTCAAACCGGTCTCCCGACGCAAGCTGGCGAACGCCCTCGACAGGCTCGGCCGAGAGATTCACAGCGTCCTGATCGTCGAGGACGACGATGCCATGCGCGAGTATCTGGTCACAGCGCTGACCACGCTCTATCCCCAAAGCCGCTGCCTGGAGGCCAGCCGCGGCGCCCAGGCGCTGGCGGCAGCCGCCGAGTGCGCGCCGGATGCGGTGTTGCTCGATCTGACGTTGCCCGATATGGAAGGGGCAGAGGTGGCCGCACGGCTGGCGGACATCACACAAGGCCGGACGCCGATCATCGCCGTCACCGCGCGCGATGTTCCTGTGGAACAGGAGCCGAATGAGCCTGATGTCGTCTGCTGTCTGCGACAAGCGCGCTTCGGCCAACGCGAGCTTGATCGTCTGCTCAACGGTCTGCTGGACGCCCTTGCTCCGCCGTCGTCGTCGCTGGCCCAGAGGGGCGCACCTCGCGCAGAGCCGCCAGCAAATGCTGGCGCAGGACCGGCTTCTTCAAGAAGCGCGCCGCCCCCAGCGCCAACGCCAGGTCGGCGTCGTCCAACACTGAGCACACGATGATGGGGACCTCGCGCAGCTCCGGGGTGTGACGGAGCCGCTGTAATAACTCCCAGCCGTCCATGGCTGGCATCATCACATCGAGGACGATGATATCGGGCGCGATCTCCACCGCGCGCGCCAGCGCCCGCTCCGGGCGCGTCTCCCCGATCGCGGCGTACTCCGAGCCGCTCAGGTAGCCCTCGAAGAGATCGACGGCGGGCGGCTCATCATCGATGATCAGCACTTTACACGGGCGCGCGCCCATGGGCAACAGCAATTCGAATTCGACCTGACGCGACCCGATGAGACGCTGTCTGAGCGCGCCATGCAGCACCTCCGTCAACCAGTGGCAGAGGCGCAGCCCCTGATCGGCGGCGGGAAGGCTCGTGGCTGCGTAGACGATTTGAAGCCGGACGCGCTCCCCCACGGCCATAGCAGTCAGTTGCAGGCGGGTCGTCCGTTCGCGTTGGCCCAGGGCGCATTGGAGAAGCTTGAGCAACAATTGATGCAAGATGCCGCGATCGGTGTAGACGGACAGCTCCGGCGGCTCAACGGTCCAGCGCAAGATCTCCCGAGGTTGATGGCTGACCTCGGCCAGGATCGTCGCGACCTCATCGATCAGAGGGGCCAGGGCAAACGCGCGCGGGGTAGGCGTCAGCCGCTGCACGGCCTCCTGGACGCTGACAGGAATGGCGCGCGGGGCGCCTGCTGGGCCACTCTGAAGCTCAGAGCGGACGAGGACGGCCAACGACGCCAGGGCGCGCCGATGCTCCCGGCGCACCTGGCGGTCACCCAACGACAATCTCGCTTCGATCTGGGGAAGAGAACGACGAAGAATGTAACGATCGTACAGGATGATGTAACGGCGCCACTCAGGAGCCCATTCCGGGACCTCAGGCGCCGGCTTCAGGCCCTCGATCCAGGCGAGCAGGCGCTTGCGGAGAAGGTCGCCGCGAGAGACAGGGGCCTCTCTTGCTGCTTTGTCCGCAAGCGCCTGCGCCAGAGGGTGCGTCTCCAGATAATCCAGGTCATGGAGGCGCGCCAGCGCCGTGCGCAACTGCTCGATCAGATCCGACTCACTCATCCAACGTCGCACAATTCGTAGGCCGCGCGCATCGCCGCCAACGGATCGCCCTTGGGCACGAACTCATGCCCCAGATAGCCGTCATACCCGGTGTCGACGATGGCCTGAGCGATGCCGCGGTAGTTCAGTTCCTGGGTATCGTCCATGTCGCGGCGGCCAGGATTGCCCGCCGTATGGAAATGACCGATGTAAGCGATGTTGTCGCGAATGGTGCGGATGATGTCCCCCTCCATGATCTGCATGTGATAGATATCATAGAGGAGCTTAACGCGCGGCGAATTGACCGCCTTCACCACCTGAACGCCCCAGGCCGTGTGGTCGCACTGGTAATCCTTGTGATCGACCTTCGAGTTGAGCAATTCGAGGATCAGCGTGACCCCCTTGGCCTCAGCCGCCTTGGCCACCCGCTGCAAGCCAGCGATGGTGTTGGCCGCGCCCTCCTCGTCGCTCAGGCCATTGCGATTGCCCGAGAAGCAGATCAGGCAGGGGATCTGGTACTGTACGGCCGCCTCGAGCATCTTGCCGATCTCGTCCTCGATGCGCGCATGGTTCTCGCGGCGGTTCAGGCCATCGGTGAGGCTCTCATGGCCCGCGTGGGTGACGACGATCAGGCCAGCGTCACGCGCGACGCCCCATAGTTCACGGGGCAGCAATTCGACGCCGCGAAAGCCGATGGCGGCAATCTGGCGAAAGAACTGAGCTGGATCGCTGACGGCGCGACTGACGCACCACCAGGAGAAACACTGCTTGAGCTTGGACATGGAGGACCTCCAGAAGTGGATGGGACTACACCGACGCTGAACCAGGCTGGGAACCCGCAGGGCAACACTCGGCGCAGCGACCGTAGACTTCGACGAGGTGACCCTCGATCTGGAACCCCAACGCGGCGGCCAGGCGGCCCGCGATCTCGCCGAGCGCGCACTCGTCGAACTCGATCGTGCGGCCGCAGACGCGACAGACCAGATGATGGTGATGGCCCGCGGGAGCGAGCATATAGGTGGCGCTGCCGCCGCCCAACGTGGAAGCCTGGACGACCCCCAGGCGCGTCAGCAGCTCCAACGCCCGGTAGACGGAAGCGCGTCCGATCTGGGGCGCACGCGCATGCACCGCGGTCACGAGATCGGGAGCAGTCATGTGACCAGAATCGGCAGCCAGGGCCTCGAGGACGGTCCGCCGCGCGGCGGTGATCCTGCAATCGGATCGGCGCAAAGTCATCAACGCAGCCTCGAGCGCGCTCATCACCACCTCCCCAGACATTCGCAGAGTATCATATCTGCTCGCGCTGGCGTGTCAAACTGCGACGCCAGACGGGTGCGTGTCAGTTTGGTGGCGAGTCATAGGCTTGCCGCCAGCGCCAGTAACGTCATTTGGGCGCGCCAGAGCGCGCGAGCGTATCACAATCCTCTGGATTGTGGGGCGCGGCGCGGCTGACTGATCCCTGGGCCAGGACTTGCGGTATAATGAGGCGTCCATGACCTCAGCCAACGGAGGGCTTTCGTGAACACGAAGATCGGCATCGGCATCATCAGCTTCGCCCACGGCCATGCGGGCGTCTACTGCCAGCAACTGCGCGCCTTCGACGACGCGACGCTGGTCGCCGCCTGGGACGACGACGCGGCGCGCGGCGAAGCCGCCGCGCGCCAGTATGGCATGACCTACACGCCGCACCTGGAGGATGTGCTCCACCACCCCCAAATCCAGGCGGTGATCATCACCTGCGAGACCAATCGCCACGCCGAGATGGTCGAGGCCGCCGCCGCAGCCGGCAAGGACATCTTGCTCCAGAAACCCATGGCCCTCTCCCTGGCCGACTGCGACCGCATCCTCGCCGCGGTCGATCGAGCCGGCGTGCGCCTGATGATGGCGTATCAGATGCGCCACGACCCCGTCAACCAGAAGATGAAGGAGCTGATCGACAGCGGCGTGCTCGGCAAGGTCGGCATCCTGCGCCGCCGCCACTGCATCAACGTGCTCTTCAACGAGAGCTTCATCAAAGGCCCCACGCGCTGGCACATCGACCCCGTCAAGAACATGGGCATGTTCATGGACGACGCCAGCCACGCCACCGACTTCATCCACTGGATGCTCGGCTACCCGACGAGCGTCATCGCCGAGATCGACAACATCCTCACCGACGTGGCGCCCGACGACAGCGGTGTGGCCGTCTATCGCTTCCCCGATCGGGCGATGGCGATCCTGTTGAACTCGTCGGTGACGCTGGCCGGCGAGAACACCACGGAGATCTATGGCGATCAGGGAGTCGTGATCCAAAATCACGGCGACGCTCCCTCGTGTAGCGTGTTGCCGCCCAATCCGATCGCCCTCAAGCTGTACACGCGCGATCAGCCGGTCTGGCGCGACCTCGGCATGGCCATCCCCAAGAGCCACGCCGAACGCCTGGCGGCCGTGCCGCGTCCCTTCATCGACTGCATCAAGCACGACACGCCGCCTCCTGTGACCGGCCACGACGGCCGCGTCTCGGTCGAGATGGTCCTGGGCGCCTACCAGTCGGCGCGGACCGGGCGCCGCGTCCAGTTCCCTCTCTCATAGTCTACGAGGGTCGCTCGTTATGTCTACTCCGATTCGCGTCCTCCAATATGGCCTCGGTCCCATCGGCAGCGCCATCGCTCGCCACGTTCTGGAGCGGGACGGCCTGCTCCTCATTGCAGCCGTCGACATCGACCCTGCCAAGGTCGGACGCGATGTCGGCGAGGTGATCGGCCTGGCGCGACCGTTGGGCTTTCCCGTCCACGCTCGCCTCGCCGATGCGCTGGCAAACGCCGCCGCCGACGTTGCGATCCATGCCACCACTTCTTACTTCGATCTCTTCGCGCCGCAGATCAGCGAATTGCTGGAAGCCGGCCTGGATGTCGTCTCCACGGCCGAGGAGCTGTCCTTTCCGTGGGGCCGCCATCCGGAGCCAGCGCGCGCGCTCGACGCCACAGCCGTGCGTTGTGGCAAGACCGTGCTGGGCGTCGGCGTCAACCCCGGCTTCCTTATGGACACGTTGCCCATTGCGCTCACCGCCCTCTGCCAGACGGTCGAGCGCATCGAGATCACGCGCGTCGTCAACGCCTCAACGCGACGCGGTCCCTTCCAGGCCAAGATCGGCTGCGGCATGACGGAGGCAGCGTTTCGCGCCCAAATGGCGGCCGGACGCATGGGACACGTCGGCCTGCGCCAATCGATGGACGCCCTGTTCGATACATTGGGGCGACGCCTGGCGCGCTATGAGGATCGCGTCGAACCTCTGATCGCCAACCGACCGCTGTCAGCCGCCAGCGGCCAGATCGCGCCAGGGCAGGTGCGCGGCCTGATCCAGGAGGCGCGCGGCTATACCGACGAGGCCGAGTTCGCCGTCCTGCGGTTCATCGCCGCCCTTGAGGCTGGCGATGAGCAGGATACGATCGTCATCAGCGGGCGGCCGACCCTGCGCGTCGTGCTCCAGGGCACGAACGGCGACCTGGCCACCGTTGCCATCGCCGTCAACGCCATCCCCCAGGTGATGGCCGCGCCCCCCGGCCTGGTCACTCCCCGCGATCTGCCCCCCATTCACCGCTGGTAATCGCTGCTATCTCTGGTCAGTCCCTCGTGAGCGGGTCAGCCGATGCTGGCTGTACCGCGCTCAGGAGGGACTCCCATGGACCATCGCTCCCCCGTCTTTCGCATCGTGTGGCCATTGGTTGTCATCCTCGGTTGCCTTCTGCCTCGTCCGTCTGCCGTCGCCGAAGCTCCCACGGTCGTCATCAACGAGGTCGCGTGGGCGGGCACGGCGGCCAGCAGCAACGATGAATGGATCGAACTATACAACGCTGGCGATGCGACCGTCGACCTGGCCGGCTGGCAATTGCGCGCGGCCGACGGCTCCCCCACGATCGCCCTCAGCGGCTCGCTGGCGCCCGGCGGCTTCCTGCTCCTGGAGCGCGGCGACGACCAGACGGTCGCCGACATTCCGGCGGCGATCATCTACAGCGGCGCCCTCAACAACCAGGGGGAGCGCCTCGAGTTGCTCAACGCCCAGGGGCAGGTAGTGGACGCCGTCAATGCCGACGGCGGTCCCTGGCCGGCCGGCAGCGCCGGTCCTGACTTCCGTAGCATGGAACGCATCGATCCTGCGGCGCCCGCCGTCGACAGCAACTGGGCTAGCAACGATGGCGTCCGCCGGTGCGGCCACGACGCCGCCGGCAACCCGATCAATGGCACCCCTGGCGCCGCCAACTCGACGCTCGCCAGCCCCCTGCCGACGGCAGCGCCGACCGCAACGGAAGCGCCATCGCCGACGCCCACTGACACGCCCTGGCCGACCGAAACACCTTCCCCAACAGGGCTGCCCCCTACGGACGCTGCGCCGACGATCACGGCCACCGTTGTCGAGACCCCCTCGCCGCAAGAGACCGCGACAGCGACCGCCTCCCCCTCGCCTGGCGCGACGCCCACATCGTCGCCCACACAAGCTGCGGCGACGGCCACGATTCCCGTCATCGAAACCTCGCAACCTACGCCGACGGCAACGGCTGAGAGCGCCCCCTGGCCGACGGCGACGCCTTCCCCGACGGCGCTGCTTTCTGAGCTTACGCCAACCGCCACCCCGACCGCGACGGCGACCCCAACGATCACGGCGACGATCCCGCCGCTTTCCAGTCACCTTCTCATCTATGAGGTCCTCTATGACGCCCCGCAAGCCGGCCAGGACGCCGCCTACGAATGGGTGGAGCTTTACAACCCCAGCGATGTCCCGGTCGCGCTGGCAGGCTGGCGTCTGGCCGACAATAGCGCCGAGGACGTGCTATCCGAGGGCACGATCCCAGCCCACGGCCTGATCGTGATCGCCGCCAACGAAGCCGCCTTCCGTCAGAACGAGCCGACATTCACAGGCGCCCTGATCGCCCTCGCCGACGGGCGCATCGGCGGGGGATTGGGCAACGACGGCGACCGCCTGGCGCTGATCGACCCGACGGGCGCTATCGTCGACGCCCTTTCCTACGGCAACGACACAACTTTCCTCAGTCCAGCGGCCGCCGACGCGCCGGCCGGCCACTCTCTGGAGCGTTGGAACGATCAGGATACGGATACCGCCGCCGATTGGATGGACCGCTTCCCGCCCTCCCCCGGCGCGAGAGGAATCTCGGCGACGCCAACGGTCGCTGCGACCAACACGCCGTCAGCGACGCCCTCGCCCAGCCCCGAAGCCACCCTCTCTGCCACACCGGGCCTCGATGTCACGCCAACGGCCAGTGCGACAGCAACGCCGACGGCAACGCCCTCGCCATCCGCCACAGCCACTCCATCGCCAACTCCATCGCCGACGCCCTCCCCCACGCCGACGCCCGCGCCGGACAGCCTGCGCCTTAACGAGTTCCTGCCCGCGCCCCGACGGGTCGACTGGGATGGCGACGGCGCAGCGACCGCCGAGGACGAATGGATTGAACTCTACAACATCGGCCCAGAGGCGATCGACCTGAAAGGATGGCAGTTGGATGACGTGGCCGAAGGAGGCAGCGCGCCCTTCACGATCCCAGATCATGCGTCGCTGGCATCCGGGGAGACCGCCCTCTTCTTCCGTCGGCAGACGCGCATCGCCCTCAACAACGACGCCGATCGCGTGCGCCTTCTGGCGCCCGACGGCTCGCTGCGCGACGAGTACGCCTACCTGCACGCGCGCGCTGATGTCAGCTTCGCGCGGACCATTGATGGCATTGGAGGATGGACCGACGCCTATCCTCCCTCGCCAGGCTCTCCCAATCAGCCGCCCACCCCTACTCCCTCGCCAACGCCCGCGCCGCGCACGGTCTTCCTCAACGAGGTCTTGCCGTTCCCACGCGATCACGATTGGGATGGAGACGGGCGCGCCACGACGGAGGACGAATGGGTGGAGATCATCAACATGGGCGACAGCGCCGTGAACCTGAGCGGATGGATGCTCGACGACATCGCCGACGGCGGCAGCCGACCCTACGTCTTCCCGCCAGGATCTCTCGTCACCCCTGGAGCCTATCGCCTCGTGTTTCGCGCCGAATCTGGCGTGGCGCTGAACAATCAAGAAGATCAGGCGCGCCTCCTGGCGCCGAACGGCGAGGTGATGGACCTGATCGCCTGGAGCGCCAGCCCTGGTTATGATTTGAGCGGCGGACGCTATCCAGATGGCAATGGGCCATGGTGGATGGGCCTGCCGCCGTCGCCGGGAGGGCCGAATCGCCTGCCGGAGACTTCGTCGCCTCCGTCCGACGACGATGGTCCGATCGCCCCCCAGGAGAATACGGATTCGGAGGAGGACGCTGAACCCTCGACAGTAGCCCGCAACGCAACTCTGCCCGTGATCTCCATCGCTCAGGCGCGCGCGCAGGCCAACGGCGCGCGCGTCCGCGTGCGCGGCCAGGTGATCGTCCCGCCCAACGTGTTCGAACGCAGCCTTTACATCCAGGATGCAAGCGGCGGCTTGCTGATCTACTGGAACCGGCCGTCCTGGCCAGCGCTCCAGATCGGCGACTGGGTGGAGGTGATGGGCGCGCTGGACGATTTTCACGGCGAGCGCGAGCTTAAAGTGCGGCGCGCCCGCGACCTGATCGTCCTGGGGCCTGGGGAACCGCCGACGCCGATCATAGTCCGTTGCGGCCAGATCGGCGAGCCGTATGAGGGAATGTTGGTGATGGCGGCTGGCGTTGTGTCTGGCTTCAGCGAGCGGTCGCTGCGCTTAAAAGACGCGAGCGGCGAAGTGGTCATCTACGTGCGCGAAGGAGTGCCCTGGAAGCGGCCGTGGGTGGAGAGCGGGGAGTGGTGGTCGGCGATCGGCGTGGTCAGCCAATATCTGACCGATTCCTCGTCTGCAGGGGGGTATCGTCTGCTGCCGCGCTTCGCCGACGACCTGGCTCGCGCGCCGGACACGCTCCCCGAGATTGGGGCTGCCGTCAGCGACGAGCCAGCCCCCGTAACAGCAGGAAGCACCCCGCGCACAGAATGAGGATCTGGGCGACAATGCTGGCCATGAACGCGTAGCGGGGGACATCTAGAATCGATTGGGTGCGCCAGACGCCGGTGGACACGGCCAGGAGCAATGCCTTGCCCAGGGCAAGCTCAAGCAAGGAAAGAGTCAATAGGGAGGCGGAAACCAGGATCGCGCCCACAGCCAGATGAAACCAACGGGATGACATCTCCGTGCGCTCCTTGTCACCTCAAAACAGGCTCATAACAATTCCCCTTCACACATTGTACTTCTCCAGAGGAACGCGCGCCTAGTGGGATATTGGTGCTAAGGCGACGTCTCAGTGGTATAATGAAGGCAGCACAACGCGGTGGAAACCCGTAGATCGGTCTGAGCTGCTGCAGCATGTGGGGCGTGGTCGATCCCAACGTGGCATTTTACACCCTCGCGACGCATGCACTCCCAGCCTGCAAGGGCCTGGAGATACCGCCGGGGTTCCCCCGACCAAATTCCCATCGTCCAGGGCCAATCGGCAGGTTCCCAACGTGTTAGCAACTGATCGCCACGCGATCGGGCGCAGCGGCTATGTGGCGCACGAGCTTCCGCCCTTTGCCCCTGGGGGAGGTTATCGATGTCGCCAGTGCGCGTGGTCGCCGATTCCGGCTGTGATCTGTCCGCTCCTCTGGTCGAGCGCTACGAGATCGCGCTCATCCCATTGACGATCCAGATCGGCAATGATTCGTATCTTCAGGGGCAAATCGACGCCGAGAGCCTCTGGCAACGCCTGCCCAACGAACGGGCGACGACGTCCGGCCCGCCGCTTGGCCTGTTTCGCCAGGCGTTCGAGCGTCTGGTCTCTGCAGGCTATGAAGTGGTGTGCATCACGCTGACCAGCCGACACAGTAGCACGTTTAACACGGCCTGGGCCGCCGCGCAGGAGTTCGCTGGCCGGGTGCGCGTCATCGATAGCTATTCGCTGTCGTTGGGCATGGGCCTGCAAGTGCTCGCGGCTGCGATCGCGGCGCAGGCTGGGCGCAGCATGGAAGAGGTGATCGCTCTGGTCGAGAATCTGCGGGGTCGGATGCAGATTCGTCTGGTCCTCGACACACTCGAATATGCCCGTCGCGGTGGACGGCTGGCGCGCCTGATGCCGGTGATCGACCGCATGTGCCGGGCGCTCAGCATCAAGCCGATCATCGGCATGATCGAAGGGGAACTCAAGTTGATCGGGGCCGCCCGTTCGTTGAAAGGAGCGCTGCAGCGCATCGAGAGCGAAGCCGCCAATTGGGGCGCCATCGAACAGATCGCTGTAGCCCACACGCGCTTGCCCGATTTAGTTGAGGAAGTCGCGCGCCGCCTGGCTGAGAACCTCCACGTGATGCAGGAAAGCATCCTGATCGGCGAAGCCGGCCCCGCGATCGGCGTGCATGCCGGCCCGGGCGCCCTGGGGGTCGTGTTGGTGATCAGGGACGCGCCGAATTCAGTGTGAGTGGACGGGCAGATTATCGTGCGCGTGCCCGATGATGCTGTGATGTCTCTCGCCCGAGGCATGTACAGGATCCACATGCACCAGCGCGTTCGATAGATAGCGCAGGTGGTGGAGAAGCTGGTGGCGCACCTCTGTGGCGATGGTGTGCCCTTCAGCGACGGTGAGATGCGGGGCAACCGCCACGTTCAGCTCGGCGTAGAGGCGATGCCCGACCCAGCGCACGCGCACCTCAGCGACCTCCTGCACGCCAGGCACATGAGCGGCAGCATGCTCGATCTCCGCGATCACTTCGGGATCGACCCCATCGAGCAGACGGCCAAAGACCGAGACGGCCGAGTCCCAGACGATACGCAGGATGGCGACCGTGATCACCAGGCCGATCAGTGGGTCCGCCAGAGGATAGCCGAGCCACACGCCAATGGCGCCTAGCAGCACCGCCAGGCTCGTTAACCCGTCAATGCGCGCATGGTAGCCGTCCGCAATCAGCGCTGCGCTGCCGATCTCGCGGCCGACGCGAATGCGGAAGAGGGCGACCGCCTCATTGCCCAGGAAGCCGATCAAAGAGGCCGCCGCCACGGCGCCCAGATAGCTCACCGGCCGCGGGTGGATCAGGCGCTGGATGGATTCATACCCGGCTACGATCGCGCTGAACAAGATCGTCAGGACGATGATCACGCCAGCCAGGTCCTCCACTCGCCCATAACCATAGGTGAAGCGACGATTGGGAGGACGGCGCGCGAGCGCGAAAGCGATCCACAACGGGATCGCAGTGGAAGCATCGCCGATGTTGTGGATGGTATCGGCCAGCAAAGCCACGCTGCCCGATAGCCAGACGATGCCAGCCTGAGCCAGCGCCGTGATCATCAATCCTACAAACGACCATTGGACGGCCCATATGCCGCGCTCGGTCGTGAACAACGACGGGTCGACGGCGCCGTGCGTATGGCCGTGGGGGGAGGCTGTGTGGTGCGCATGGCCGTGGCCGTTCTTGTGAACAGGTTCGGTTGCGTGTTCAGACATAGCGGCGCCCTCCAATCCCTGTGGGCAAACGACGCAAACCCCATCCCCTCGCCCCAGAACATGGCTCTTCTGGGTTGATCTTCCTGTAACGGAAGGCGCCAGCATTCTGCTGTAAGCTTCCTTCCCAGGCGCCTTACCGCTCAGGCTTGGCGGCGCACCCGACGCGCTGGGCTAGGGCAGCGGAGAGCGCCTCCCAATCGGCACAGCTCAGGCTGCCTGTCCGGGGAGCAGGGCGGCCGCCTCTGCGTCCAGGAAGATGTAAGCCTGCTCGTGCTGGCGCAAGATCGAAGCCGGATGCCGGGGGGTAATCTCGCCAGTCAGACAATCGTGGACGGCCTGGGCTTTGCGGCGATCGGGCACCGTGCAGACGATGGCGCGCGCGCGCAGGATCTGACGAATCGACATGGAAATCGCCTGGCGCGGTACCTCGTCGATGCTGGCGAACCACCCCTCGCCCAACTGCTGACGGCGGCAGGCCATATCCAGATCGACAATGATGTAGGGATCGTCCACCATGAAATCAGCGGGCGGATCGTTGAAAGCGAGATGGCCATTCTCGCCGATGCCGACGAAGGCGACGTCGATCGTGTACTGGGCAATCAACGCGTTGAGGCGGCGACATTCCGCCTGCGGGTCGGGGGCATCGCCCGCGATGAGATGGACGGCACCTGGATGGACGCGCTCGATCAGGCGCTCGCGCAGGTAGCGGCGGAAGCTGGCGGGGTGGCTCTCGGGCAACCCGATGTACTCATCCAGGTGAAACATCGTCGTGCGCGCCCAGTCGATGCCGCTCAGGGATGTGAGCGCGTCCAGGAACTCGAACTGTGAGGCGCCCGTGGCCGCGACGAAGGTCGCCTGCCCGCGACGCGCGATCGCATCTTGAAGCAGCCTGGCCGCCTGCGCGGCGGCCGCCTCAGCCATCTGCCGTTTCGTTGGAAACACGAAGGTCTGCATCGTTCCCTCACCGAGCGAATTCAGTTTCTCCGATTGTAGCCCACCTGGTCGCGGCTGGCAACGTTGCTCTAACGCAACGCTAATCCGTTTCTGATAGAATCCTTACGCGCCCATGATCTAATGAGAAGTACAATGTAGTCAAGAGAGTTTGCTGAACGACGTGAAAAGGAGAGCGGCGCGGGGTCAGTGCAGTACGGCGGCTCGGCTACCCTCTCCTGGCGCTATTTTTGCGAAGACCGCAATGGATTCTGGAACAGAGGAGATCGATCCCATGTTTAAGAGTGGAGAGGCTTTAGAGAGAGAATACAAGCAGATCCTGGCCAAAATCCCGGAGGAGCTGCCGATCCTGCCTTTGCGCAACACGGTCGCTCTGCCGTTCTCCATTATGCCCCTAACGGTGGGCATCCCGCGCTCGATCAAGCTGATCGAAGAGGCGCTCGCGGGCAACCACATCATCGGCCTGACCGCCATGCGCGATCCGACGATCGAGGAGCCGGTCCCCGGCCAGATCTACGAGGTCGGCACAGTGGCGGTGGTCCACCGCGTCATGCGCACCGCCGACGGAACGCTGCAGGTCGTCGTTCAAGGGCTGGAGCGCTTCCAGATCGACGTATGGACGACCACCGAGCCTTATCTGCGAGCGCGCGTGAAGCTCATCCCCGATACCGTCGTGCTTGATCTGGAGACGGAGGCGCTCCATCGCAGCCTGGTGCGGATCGCCAAAGAGGTGGCGGCGCTGATGCCGAATGTGCCGGAGGGGGTGGGCGCGTTCCTGGAGCAGGTCGAGAATCCTCGCCAGCTCGTCTACATGGTTGCCGCCAACGCTCGCTTCGAGGTCGAACAGGAGCAGGCGCTCCTGGAGGAAAACGATCTCAAACAGAAGATGCGCATGCTTATCACCCACCTCACGCGCGAGAAAGAGGTGCTCTCGCTGGGGCAGAAGATCACGGAAGAAGCCCAGGAGGAGATGAGCAAACAGCAGCGCGAGTACTTCCTGCGCCAGCAGCTCGAAGCCATCCGCCGCGAGCTGGGAGAGACCGACGAACAGATGGCGGAGGCCGCGCGCTACCGCCAGAGGGTCGAAGAGGCTGGCTTGCCCGAAGAGGCCAAGAAAGAGGCGCTGCGCGAGCTGGGACGCCTGGAGAAGATGCCTCCTCAGGCTGCCGAATACTCGGTGATCAAGACCTATCTCGACTGGTTGGTCGAGCTGCCCTGGAATAAGCTGAGCGAGGACAACCTGGACATCGAGCACGCGCGCCAGGTGCTGGATGAGGATCACTATGACCTGCAAAAGGTCAAGGACCGCATCCTGGAGTATCTGGCCGTGCGCAAGCTGGTCAAGGAGCGCGGCGTCCAACCGGAAGAGATGCACGAGGGTGAAGTGCAGGAGGCGATGGGGGCGATCTTGTGCTTCGTCGGGCCTCCTGGCGTGGGCAAGACCAGCCTGGGGAAGTCGATCGCGCGCGCGCTGGGGCGGCAATTCACGCGCATGAGCCTGGGCGGCATGCGCGATGAAGCGGAGATCCGCGGCCACCGCCGCACCTACATCGGCGCGATGCCGGGGCGGATCATCCAGGCCATCAAGCGCACGGGCACGCGCAATCCGGTGTTCATGCTCGATGAGGTGGACAAGATCGGCATGGACTGGCGCGGCGATCCTTCGAGCGCCCTGCTGGAGGTGCTTGACCCGCAACAGAACCATGCTTTTCGCGATCACTATCTCGACGTCGACTTCGATCTCAGCGATGTGATCTTCATCACAACGGCCAACCAGCTCGAGCCGATCCCGCCGCCGCTGCGCGACCGCATGGAGATCATCGAGCTGGAAGGATACACCGAATACGAGAAGATTCGTATCGCCGAGGAGTATCTGGTGCCGCGCCAGCGGCGCGCCAATGGCCTGCGCGAGGACGAGATCGCCTTCACGGAAGCGGCCTTGCGCCAGATCATCCGCGACTACACGCGCGAGGCAGGGGTGCGCAACCTCGAACGCGAGATCGGGCAGGTGTGCCGCAAAGCCGCCGTCAAGATCGCAGCCAACGAGGTCAGCCGCATCGAAGTGACGCCGGAGGTGGTGCGGGAATATCTGGGCAAGCCCAAAGTCTATTTCGAGGCAGCCCTGCGAACGGAGGTGCCAGGAGTGGCCACGGGCCTGGCATGGACTCCCGTAGGCGGCGATGTGCTCTTCGTCGAAGCGACCCGCATGCGCGGCAAGGGGAACCTCATCATCACTGGCCAACTGGGCGACGTAATGGAAGAGTCGGTGCGCATCGCCTATAGCTGGGTGCGTTCGAAGATGTCGGAGCTGGGGATTGATCCCGAGACCTTCGAGAACAGCGACTTCCATATCCACGTCCCGGAGGGGGCGATCCCCAAGGATGGGCCGAGCGCGGGGATCACGATGGCGACGGCGATCGTCAGCCTGTTGACAGGGCGGCCGGTCCAGTCCACCGTCGGCATGACCGGCGAGATCACGTTGCGCGGCCAGGTGTTGCCGATCGGTGGGGTCAAACAGAAGGTGCTGGCGGCGCATCGCGCTGGCCTGAAGACGATCATCCTGCCGCAACGCAACGAGAAGGATTTGGACGAACTGCCCGAGGACGTGCGCAACGAGTTGACGTTCGTGCTGGTCGAGCGCATCAACCAGGTCCTGGAGGCTGCGCTGCGGCCGGCGCCGGAAAAGCCGGCCGCGGAGAGCGTGTCCGCAAACGGACATGGGCCGCAGCCCGAGCCGCAGCCCACTGTGCCAGCGGTCGACCAGCCTCAACTCTAACGGAACGCTTATCTTCGTCTGATGATGTGCTTATTCATGATGAGGATAATCAGAGCCGAAAATCAGGTTGATCGTTGAGGGAAAGGAGGTGTCGCTATGACGAGCTTGATGCGATGGGATCCGTTCCGTGACTTCATGACTCTGCGCAACGCCATGGATCGCCTGTTCGAGGAGGCTTTCGCAGCCCCGACGCGCTGGGCGCTGCCGAGCCAGGGATGGGGGCTGGCGCTTGACCTGATCGAGGAAGAGAATGAGTTCGTGGTCAAGGCTGCGGTCCCGGGCATGCGACCTGAGGACCTGGACGTCTCGCTCAGCGCCGATGTGCTGACAATCCGCGGCGAAACCAAGGCGGAGCAGGAGACGAAAGAAGAGCGCTATCATATTCGCGAGCGACACTTCGGCAGCTTCACTCGCTCGGTGCGCCTGCCCGCCCCTGTCGACGCTGACAACGTGGCGGCTACCTACGAGAATGGTGTGCTGACGGTGCGCATCCCCAAGGCGGAACAGGTGCGGCCACGCAAGATCGCCGTGCAAACGCCTAAGGTGATCGAGGCTCAGGCGTCGACGACCAAGGAAGGCGAGCACAACGGCCATCGGGTCGAGGCCGCCAAGGTCGCATGACAGGAGATAGTCCATAGCGCACAAAGCGGGAGCGGAGATTCCGCTCCCGCTTTGTATTCAGGAGCATGAGAACGATGTTTGATACGCCGATCCATACTGGAGAACAAAGCATCGCGCGCGTCCTGCAAGCTGATCTGCCGACCCTGCTGGTTTTCTGGCGCGAAGGGTGTGAACCATGCCAGCAGTTGGACCCCACCCTGGCGCGCTTGGCTCGCGCCTATGCAGGCAAAGCCCTGATCGCCAAAGTCAACGTCGTCGACAACCCGGGCCTAGTGCAGCGCTACGCGATCGCGCGCCTTCCCGGCTTGGTGTTCGTCCGACGTGACCGGATAGAAGCTCAGGGCGCTGGCGCAGCCCCCGAAAGCGTGCTGCGCGCCTGGCTGGCTTATCTGACCGGCGAGAGCGCGATCCGGCCATCGCTCCCCGATGGCCCCAGCATCCCTCTGCAGGGCGCGCCCAAGGCCAATGGACGACAGGCCAGCGGTCCGTCGAGACAGGAAGGGCTTCATCGTGCGCCGACGGCTTCGTCCGCGTCGAACGTCCCCAGCGCCCACCCGCTGACGCTGACCGACGCCAACTTCGACCAGATCGTCCTGCGCAGCGAGCTGCCGGTGCTGGTTGACTTCTGGGCGGAATGGTGTGGACCTTGTCGCATGATCGCGCCGACGGTCGCCCAACTGGCCCAGGAATTTGCGGGCCGCGCCGTGATCGGCAAGCTGAACGTTGATGAGAACCCTCGCATCGCGCAGCGGTTCCAGATCATGAGCATCCCCGCGCTCTATATTTTCCGGAGGGGGCAGGTGGTCGATCGCCTGATCGGCGTGCAGCCGGCGCCTGTTCTGCGAGAACGACTGCTTCGGCATCTGCGTTCCACACCCTGAGCGACCTGCGACGCCTCGCTTGGGGAGTGATAGCAGGCAGGGGTGAGACGACCGCCCACGAATGTTGGCCACGAATCCACGAATGACCATGACAACGAGTGAGGCACGCCGATAGGGGCGGCCGATTCGCGTATTCGTGGGAGCGATTCGTGGACGGCGATCTCTAACTCCCAGATTGCGAGACGCTGCCAGGCAACTGCTACTGATCCACTCGGAGCGATTCGTGGACGGCGATCCCTCATCCCCGCAGCCACTTGACCATCCCCTGACCGCGCGTATACTCCGAGGACCGCATCTGTCGCCTGATCGGGTGGAGGAGGAACATGGATCCCCAGCGCGCTGGGCAACCTGCGGTCGAGGATAAGCCCTGGGAAGTCGAATCCGCCATCGCCGTCGGCGGTCCCGTCCCTTATTGGGAGATCGCCGATGGCGCGGCCACGCTCGCGTACAAGCCGATGATCCGCGAGACCCCCTGGACGCTGCTGGTCAATGGGCAGCATTGGTTGACGCTGCTGTGCACCCCCACCGATCTGCAGGCATTTGTGCTCGGCTTTCTGTTCAACGAGGGGATCATCGAACAGCTCGCCGACGTGTCCTCGCTAGAGATCGTCGAAGCGCCGGAGGCCCAGGTCGTCGTCGAGCTGGCGCGCCGCGACGTTAGCCTGCCTCAACATCGCACCCTGACCACCGGCTGCGGCGGCGGGATCACCTTCTTCGATCTGGCCGCGCAGCGCGAGCCGATCCACTCGCAACGCCGGGTCACGCCTGAGCAGATCTCCACCCTGATGCAGGCGCTGATCGCCCATGTCGCGCGCGAGCATCGTGCGGTGGGCGGATTTCACACCAGCGGCCTCAGCCACGGCGAAGGGTTCGCGGTCATCGCCAGCGACATTGGGCGCCACAACACGCTCGACAAGATCGCTGGCGCCTGCCTGTTGCGCGGCGAACCCACGCACGATGCGATCCTGCTCACGACGGGGCGCGTCTCCACAGAGATGCTGGGCAAAGCGGCGCGCATGCGCGTCCCCGTGGTCGCGACCGTCAACTCCCCCACCCACCTTGCCAGGGAGCTGGCGCGCGCCTGGCAAATCACCCTCATCGGCTACGTGCGCGGCGCGCGCATGCACGTCTACACCGGCTGGGAGCGCGTCGTTGGCCTTCCCGCCATGAACCGGATGCCAGTCGATGCCTGATCTGTTCTCTTTGCATACCCCCGCCGCTGCCTGGGAACTCTTCTTGCAGCATTTTCGCCCCGTAGTGGGCGCCGAGCGCATCCCTACTCGCCAGGCGCTGGGACGCGTGCTCGCCGAGACGCTGACAGCGCCCGAAGATTTGCCTGGCTTCCGTCGGTCGACGGTGGATGGATACGCTGTGCGCGCCGCGGATACGTACGGCGCCTCGGCTGGCCAGCCCGCCTGGCTGACGGTGATCGGCGAGGCGCCGATGGGACAGGCCCCTGCCTGGAGCGTAGGGGCAGGTCAAGCAGCGCTGGTTCACACGGGCGGCATGCTTCCCGAAGGGACCGATGCGGGGGTCATGATCGAACACACGCAGACGGTGGATGCGACCAGCATCGAGGTAGTGCGACCGGTCGCGGTCGGCGAGAACATCATCCAACCAGGCGAGGACGTGCGCGCCGGAGACCTCCTCCTCTCCAGCGGCCATCGCCTGCGAGCGCAGGACCTGGGGGGATTGCTGGCGTTAGGGATCACCGAGGTCACGGTGGCCAAGGCGCCGCGCGTCGCCATTCTATCCACAGGCGATGAGGTCGTGCCGCCCGAGCAAAAGCCAGGGCCTGGCCAGGTGCGCGACGTCAACAGCTACACGCTGGCGGCCCTGATCGAACGCGCGGGCGGCGTTGCTGTCCTGGCGGGCATCATCCCCGATCGGCGCGCCGAGCTAGAGGAGGCGGCTCGACGCGCCCACGCGCAGGCGGAGATCGTCCTCCTGTCGGCCGGCAGCTCAGTGAGCGTGCGCGATTTGAGCGCCGACGTCATCCGTGGTCTGGGCCAGCCGGGCATCCTCGTCCACGGCGTCAGCATGCGCCCCGGCAAACCGACCATCCTGGCCGTCTGTGATGGCGTGCCGGTCTTCGGCCTTCCGGGCAATCCCGTCTCGGCCATGGTCGTCTGCGAGCTGTTCGTCGTTCCCACGGTGCGCGCTCTGCTTGGGGAATCGGCGCCGCGACCCATCCGGGTGATGGCGCGCCTGGCGCGCAACCTGCCATCGACGGCCGGACGCGAGGATTACGCGCCGGTGCGCCTGGAAGAACGCGACGGCGAGTTGTGGGCCGTGCCCGTGTTCGGCAAATCCAACCTCATTTATACGCTGGTGCGCACTGAAGGGATGGTGCAGGTGCCGCTGGACAGCACCGGGATTCGCGAGGGAGAATGGGTTGCGGTCAGGTTATATACGGCGTGACGACACGTAGAGACGTTGCAATGCAACGTCTCTACAACTACTACACGTCCAGGTTCTTGACGCGGCGGGCGTGGGTCGTGATGAAACGCTTGCGCGGGGGGACCGCCGACCCCATCAGCATATCGAAGGTGCGATCGGCCTCCGCCGCGTCCTCCACCGTCACCTGGAGGATCGTGCGGTTGGCCGGGTTCATCGTCGTCTCCCACAACTGCTCTGGATTCATCTCCCCCAGGCCCTTGTAGCGCTGGATGGTCACGTTCTTGCCCGCAAACTTCTTGAGCACCTCGTCGCGCTCGCCATCCGAATAGACGTAGAAATGCTCTTTGCCGACCTGGATGCGATAGAGCGGCGGCTGGGCGATGTACAGGTTGCCGTTCTCGATCAGCGGCTGCATGTAGCGGAAGAAGAGGGTGAGCAGCAGCGTACGGATGTGCGCGCCGTCCACATCGGCATCGGCCATCAGGATGATGCGATGGTAACGTAAGTTCTCCAGGCTGAATTGTTCGCCGATGCCGGTGCCGATAGCGGTGATCAGGGCCTGAATCTCTTTGTTGGCCAACGCCTTATCGAGGCGCGCTTTCTCGACGTTGAGCACCTTGCCGCGCAGAGGCAAAACCGCTTGGAAACGACGGTCACGGCCCTGTTTCGCGCTATTGTGAACGAAGACCCCGCTCGCCAGAGCAAAGTTATGGGTACCTGGCACCTCGGCGTCATATACTTCTGCGCGCTCTGTGAGACGCTCAACGGCCACCACCTGGTGATTGTGATTAATGACCGCTTCCACAGCTCGCAGCTCGTCACCGTCAAAATACCGCTCGCAGAAGGTCTCGAAGCGTAACAACGATTTATCACGCGTCTTGAGACGGTATTGGCGGTATGCCCCCAGATCCAACTTCCCATGCTCTACTACGAACTGTTTCAGAGCCAAAACGGTCTTATGGTAGTAAGTCCTATCCAAGGCCGCGCGACGTCTAGCTCGAAACTCATCGGTCCACTGTTTTCCCGTTTCCTCACGTCGCCAAGCGAGAAGCTCCTCATCTTGCCATTGGGCTTTTGCAGCGCGTGAGAGTTCAGTTCGAATCTCTGGATGGCTCTCAAAATAGGTGCGAACGCGTTGCGCTTGCAGACGTCGATGTTCGTCATCGCTCCAGTATTGACGCTGAGCCTGCTCAAGTTGTACAGCGTTCCTTTGGCGGTAGGCCTCATCAGCCTCATAGAACTCGCGCCATTTCTGTATCATATACGATTTGTACTCGGGATCCTCCCACTGGGCTTTTGCCTGCTGAGAAAGTGTCTCTCGAGTCCGAGGCTGCCTCATGCGTTCTTTCATCATCGTCCTGAACTCATCTCTACGACGTAGATCACGGCATCGCTGGATGACTTCAGGGCGATGCAAAGTCTGGCCCACATGCTGTTGGTGTAACAGGAGATGCTGATCTTTGGGCAGACGCTTGAGGTTCGTGGGGTTGTTGTTACGCTTATTGAAGTCAATATGGTGGCAGTGATCGCCATCTGCATCAGTGTAAACACCGTGCCAACGATTGTACCAATCTGCTAGAAGATGCGTGAAGAGCCAGCATTCCGATCTGGGATCCCATACCATTTCATACCCGCTGATCGTAATGCCTGGCTCATCTTTGTCCGAGAGCCGGCGATACAGCGGCATAAGAGAATCGCCGGGCAGCAACTCCGAAGCCGGCTTGTAAACGCCTGATCGCATCATGAACAGATGATCGGGCGTGCAAACAATGCTTTCGCCATTGTCCAGCGTCACTCGTACCAGTTCGGCATCAGAGCGGGTCATGCGAGCATTGATAAGACGTTCGATCCCAATGTGTCCGTCGCGTCGTATCGTGTAACAGAAATGCTCGATTCCAGCCGCTTGCTCTGCGACGAGATCCCGGAAACTCAGAGCGCGCCCGTCGGCGAGAGCGACCATGGTATCGCCGGCAAAGCAGCCGCCGGCGCTGTCCCCTTCGACTATGTAAAGTTCGCACTTGGCCGGATCGCGCTCCGAGCAATCGGCCAGCTTGCCGGGGAGGGTCATACTCTCCAGGGCGCTCTTGCGAATGACCAGGTCGCGCGCCTGGCGCGCCGCCTCGCGCGCGCGCGCCGACGTCCGGCACTTCTCGACGATCGCTTTGGCTTCACGCGGATTCTGCTCGAGCCAGGCGGCGAATGCCTCATAGACGACCGACTCGACCTGGCTCTTCACCTCGGCGTTGCCCAGCTTCGACTTCGTCTGCGACTCGAACTGAGGATCCTCGAGCTTGACGCTGAGGATGCCGGTCAATCCCTCGCGCGCGTCCTCGCCCGTGAAGTTCGGCTCATTCTCTTTGAGGATGCCGTTCTTGCGCGCATAATCGTTGAGACAGCGCGTCAACGCCGAACGCAGGCCAGTGACGTGAGTGCCGCCATCCACGGTGTTGACGTTGTTGGCGAAAGCGAAGAACGATTCGGCATATCCATCGGTGTACTGCAGCGCCACTTCGACGTACGTGCCGTTGACCTGTTTCTCTGCGTAGAACGGCTGGTGCAGGACAGTACGGTTCTTGTTGAGATAGCGGACAAACGAACGGATGCCGCCCTCAAAATAGAACGACATTTCATGGCCATCACGCTCATCCTGGAAGAAGATGGTCAGCCCGCGCGTGAGAAAAGCCATCTCGCGGAAGCGCTGCGCCAACGTCTCGAACTTATACTCCAGCCCCCCCTTGAAGATCGTCATATCGGCCAGGAAAGTCGTGCGCGTCCCGGTCACACCAGGCGGGACCTCGCCGACGACCTCAAGCTCGGTGACCGGCTTCCCACGTTCGTAACGCTGACGGTAGACCAGCCCCTTTTGGCGCACTTCGACTTCCAGCCAGGCCGAGAGGGCGTTGACGGCGGAGGCGCCCACGCCATGAAGGCCGGAGGCAACCTTATAGCCGCCGCCGCCGAACTTGCCGCCGGCATGCAGAACCGTCATCACGGTCTCCACCGCCGGCCGGCCGGTCTGCGGATGGATGCCGACCGGGATGCCGCGCCCGTTATCCTGCACCGTCACAGAGCCATCTTTATGGATCGTGATCTCGATGCGATCGCAGTAGCCGGCCAACGCTTCATCGATGGAGTTGTCCACGATCTCATGGACCAGGTGATGGAGGCCGCGCGCGTCGGTCGAGCCGATATACATCCCTGGGCGACGCCGCACCGCCTCCAGCCCTTCCAACACCTGGATATCGTCGGCTTCGTAACGCCGCTCATTGTCGCCATTGCGTCGATCAACCACGATCTCCTCCTGCCATACGCCAGAACAACGCTCTCCTCATCTTACGTTGCTCCCTTGCCGCTCCTTCAACGCGGCCATAAGGCCGGGAGCAAGTCAAATCTGTCGTCGGGCGGCGCGTTGCGTCTGCCACCTCGCATACCTGTCCTGGTAAAAGTAGATGCTGGCGGCGATCAGGCCAGTGGCCAGATAGGCGTTGCCAAAGATCCCAACGACGCCGCCTAAAGGCCATTGGCTCAGCCGCTGCCAGATCAATGAGAATCCGACCAGGATGAACTGCGTCAGCAGCCACAGCCCCACCGTGCCCCAGAGATTGCGGACGACGACATTGACGCTACGCCACACGGCAGTCGCCACATTCGCATCATCCAAAACGATCGCCGGAGTCACGAAGAAGAGCGACAGGAACAGCCACAGGCTGAGCCAGATCAACACCATCGTCAGGATGCCGATGATAGCCGGCCCCAGCGTCGGTCCCATCAACATCGCCAGGGCGAAGGCCAGGGAGAAAGGGAGGGCGATCGCGACGATGGTCGCCAGCAGCGCCGCCACATACAGCCCCAGGTGCAGCCATCGGCGCAACAACTGTCGCCCGAATCCCTGCCAATCCGGCCCCTGCTCGCGCAGTTGCCCGACGATCAGGCTGAGATACAGCGCCGCAATCAACAGCCCTAAGATCGCGAAGAGGATCCCTCCCAGAACAGCTCCCCCCAGGCTCCGCACCTCGATCACGCCACCCCAGCCGCCGCCCGGCAACAGAGGAGCCAGGCTCGGCTGCCCCAACAGGCGATTGGACAACAACGATAACAGGTTGATCGACTGATCGTCCGTGCGCAACATCTCGATCAGCAGATCCATGGAGGGCACAGCCACCTCCGGCGCGGCGACGTCCATCATGCTCTGCCATTGCCTCACCCACTGCTCGACCAGCGAACGCACAGAGAGGCGCGGCCCTAACCACAGGAACAGATCGAGGGCTGCCGGCAAGATGATCAGCCACAGATGGCGGGCAACGGCGCGCAGGCCGGCTGAGAGGGCATCGATGACCCCCATACGTCCCCTTTCCTCCACCGAGAATAACCGGCCCATTGTACCACAGCGTCCGTCCTGCCGCAATGCGCATGCGCCCATTTCCAATTATACCAGAACATTTGTTCTAAGTCCAATCGAACAGGCTGGCCCAGCGCATCGGTCGGCGCTATGCGCCCTCGCAACCGGCGATCGATCGAATCCTCCGCCGCGCAAGGGGCCTCACCCTTCGTACACGACTTCGCCAGCGACCACCGTCTTCAGGATCTCGATCTCCCCAACCCACGGTTGCCAACGGGCCACCACAAGCGAAGCCTCATAGCCTGTCGCCAGCCGCCCGAGCCGTTTCTCCATTCCCCACAATCGCGCCGGTTGGGCCGTCGCCATACTCACCGCCTGCGCCGGGCTGATCCCCGCCAGGCGCACCGCGTTCGCCACCCCCGTGCGCAGCGCGATCGCCGATCCTGCCAGATAGGGCGTGCCAGCCAGTGAGCAGCGCCGATCGGGCGATACCTCCACCTCGGCGTCCCCCAGCCGATAGCGGCCCGGCGGCAGCCCCGCCGCAGCCATCGCGTCGCTGATCAAGATCGTGCGCTCGACCCCCTTGCAGCGCACGAGACAGCGCGCGATCGCTGGCGGCAGATGATGGCCATCCAGGATCAGGCTCGCCATCAACTCGTCCGCCGCCGCCTGCTCCCACAGGTAGTTGGCATGACGGGGTAACAGCGCGTGGGAGCCGTTGCCCAGATGCGTGGAGAGGCGCGCGCCCGCAGCGACCGCCTCTCGGATCTGCGCTGGCGTCGCCGCAGTATGCCCGATGGCTGGGATGATCCCCATCGCCGCCAGCCGCTCGATGAACGCCAGCCCCCCAGGCGTCTCCGGCGCCACCGTCACCAGCCCAATGCGCCCCTCGACGACCTCCTGCCAGCGCTGAAACTCATCCCAGTTCGGCGGACGCACGTGCAGGCGCGGATGCGCGCCGCGCGCGCCGTCCTCCGGCGAGATATACGGCCCCTCCAAATGCACGCCGACGACGCTGGCAGCGACGAGAGGGTCGGCGCAGGCCACACGGATGGCCCGCAACGCCGCGACGATCTCCTCGAAACTGGCGGTGATCACGGTCGGACACAGATGGGTCACCCCCTCACGCCAGAGCGCGCGGACCGCACTGGCGACCGTCTCGGCGCTCACCGACGACCCATTGAAGTCGTGCCCAGCGTAGCCGTTGACCTGGATATCGAATAGACCAGGCAATAGCCAGACGTCCGGCGCGAGGGGCGCGTCTGGCGCAAGCGGGCGACAGCCGACGATGCGCCCCCCTGCGACCTCGACCTCGATCCCTTCCCCCGTCTCCAAAGTGCGACCCTGTAATCGCATCCTTCCTCCTCGCTGTGCTGTTTGACATCCCTCCGCGCCCGACCCTATACTTGCCAGGCATGGCTGGGCTTTGTCCCCGCCGAGACGTCTACCAGGGGCCATGTTCTCCTGGCAGGGACAGGTCTCAAGATCCTGTTTCCCGACCATCTGTGAGGCATTGTGAGCAATCCTTCTCCTTCGCTGGAAGAGGCCTTCTGGCGCCTAATTCGCGGGCGACGATCGATCCGCCGCTACCAGGCGCGGCCCGTGCCCCGCGCGCTGCTGGAGCGCCTGCTCGAAGCGGCGATCTGGGCGCCCTCCGCCCACAATCGTCAGCCGTGGCGCTTCTGCGTAGTGACCAGCAACGCCATCAAACTGGCTCTGAGCACACGCCTCGGCGAACGCTGGCGCAACGACCTGGCTGCTGACGGGGTCGACGCCGCTCGCATCGAGCAGCGCGTCGCCGCCAGCCACGCCCGTCTGACCACGGCTGGCGCGCTCATCGTGGCCGCCCTCACCATGGAGGAGATGGACGCCTATCCGGACGCCGCGCGCACGCAGGCCGAATGGACGATGGCCGTTCAGAGCACGGCCCTCGCCTGCCAGAACCTGTTGCTGGCCGCTCATCACTACGGATTGGGCGCTTGCTGGATGTGCGCGCCCCTCTTTGCGCCTGATCTGGTGCGCGCCGTCCTCGACCTTCCCGCAAGCTGGGAGCCGCAAGCTCTCATCACCATCGGTTATCCTGCCGAGGAGAAGGTCCAGGAGCGAGCGCCCCTGGAGAGCCGCGTCCTCTGGCGCTGATCGTCAGGGCCGCCCAACTTCCTGCAGGCCTTGGGGAAATCAAGAGCGATCGATGTCCATCCAGTTCGCCCTCCAGCCAGTCATCCATGCCATACGCGGCGCCATGGCGCACCAAGAAGAAACTAGAACACGCTCTTCCGGACTGTGCGTGCGTCGTCGCCACAAGGCTAATTTCAGGTTAGCGGTCCATGTCGCGAACGACACAATCAGCGATGAAAATAGCGCTATCCGCGTTCATCCGCGTCAATCTGCGTCCCATTTTCAGATCAGGAGAGAGCCATTCATGTCGCCTCGCGTGGTCGCCCTGGCCGGCGGCGTGGGCGGAGCCAGGCTGGCAACCGGCTTGCAAGCAGCGCTGGCCCCTGGCGCGCTGACCGTGATCGTCAACACCGGCGATGATTTCGAGCATTGGGGCCTCACCGTTTGCCCGGATCTCGACACAGTACTCTACAACCTGGCCGGCGTCAACAATCCGGACACAGGATGGGGGCGCGCCGACGAAACCTTCGCGGTCCTCGCCGAGATGATCCAGCGCGGCGGCGAGGGATGGTTCCGCATCGGCGACCGCGACCTGGTCACCCACCTGCTGCGCACGCAGTGGTTGCGCCAGGGCCTCTCGCTCACAGCGGTCACCGACCGCCTGCGTCGCGGTCTGGGCATCCCATCGACGATCCTGCCAATGAGCGATGCGCCCGTGCGCACCGTGGTGCACACCGACGAGGGCGACCTCCCTTTCCAGCACTACTTCGTGCGTCGCCGCTGCGAGCCGCGGCTATTAGGAGTGACCTTTGCGGGCAGCGAACAGGCCAGGCCGACGCCGCAGGCGCTCCAGGCTATCGCCGAGGCAGAGATCATCATCCTGTGCCCCAGCAACCCCTACATCAGCCTTGACCCGATCCTCAGCCTCCCCGGCCTGCGCGATGCACTGCACGCCAGCCCCGCGCCCTGTGTAGCGGTCAGCCCCATCGTCGGCGGGCGCGCGCTGAAGGGGCCTGCCGCCAAGATGATGCAGGAGATGGGACTGGCCGTCAGCCCGTTCACGGTCGCCGAGCATTTCCGTGATCTGCTCGATGGGATCGTGATCGACCAGGCGGACGCCAGCCTGGCGGCAGATCTGCCCCTGCCGACGCTGACCACCGACACTATCATGGTTGATGCAGCCGCCAAGGCGCGTCTGGCGGCTGCGACGATCGCTTTCGCTCAGCGGATCGCGTCCTTATGAACTTGTGGCTGCTTGTGCCAGTGAAGCCATTGGGAGAGGGGAAAAGCCGGCTGGCCCATCAGTTGAGCACGGTCCAGCGCGCGGAGCTGAGCCGTCGGCTGCTGGCCGGCGTGCTCGAAGCTGCCCAGGAGGCAGGGGTGTTGACGGGAATGCTCGTCATCAGCCGCGATCCGGCCGTGCTCGCCCAGGCCACCGCGGCTGGCGCTGCCCCGCTGCTCGAAGCGGCGACCGGCCTCAACGAAGCGCTCGCCCAGGGCCGCGCGGCCGCTCTTGACCGGGGAGCGGAAGCGGTGCTCGTCCTTCCCGCCGATCTGCCTCTGATCATCCCTCAAGACGTGCGCACGTTATACGCCGAAGGGGCAGCCGGCCCGGGGATCGTCATCGCTCCCAGCCATGACGGCGGCACCAACGCCCTTCTCCTGCGGCCGCCCACCGCGATCGAATTCGCCTTCGGCCCGCACAGCTTCGCCCGTCACTGCGCCCTGGCGGCCGCTGGCGGCTGGCCGCAGCGCGTGGTCGATTCTCCCACCCTCGCCTTCGACATCGACTGGCCACGCGACCTGGCGCTCGCCTCCGTGCGTACGCTCGACTGAGCCTGTCTCTCTTACCAGATCGCCCCCATCTGCCAGACATCGACCCGCCGCGCCGCAACGCGTCCGCCGCGAGCGAAGAGCGCGACGCCGCGGCTGTCAGATCGCGTGGGATAGATGCGGCTTGACAGGCAGAAACAGCCGTTCGCGTAGACCTCGATCACGGAATGATCGAGGAACACGTCCAGGACCAGGGGCGCAGCGGGGTCGAGGGCGAGGACACCTCCCCGTAGATCGCGTGTGGCGGCGTCATCGAGGCTGGAGCGCGTGCGATCGACCCCCAAGAAGTGCGTCGCAACGTCGTAGAAGATCCGCGTCTCTTCCTGCCCCTCGGGCGCGCAGCGGACCTGCAGGCCGAATTGGGCAGCGTCGCCAGGTTCGAACTCCACCTCGATCTCCAGGGCATCGCCATCGACGGCGCGCAGGGGGTTCGCCGTCGACGGCGTCAACACGATATCCTCCCAACGACGATGGCTCTCGCGCAGCGCGCGCAGCTCCGGCGCTGGCGCCATCCCCAGGCGGCCATCGGCGCGCGGCGTCAGCACGCGCGGCAACGACATGACGCCGGCCCAGCCAGCGGCCAACTGCGCCTCGCGCGTGCGCCCTTCCCACAGCCATCCCCACAGCAGCCGTCGTCCCTGGGCGTCGCGCATCGTCTGCGGCGCGTACAGGTGGCCGCCGGGATCCAGATCCCCACGCATGTGCGGCGTGAAACGGTGATTCGCATAGACGCCGATGCAGTAGAGGGTCTTGCCCAGCGGGATGGGAGAAATGAGAAGCACATGCCGATCTCCCAGAGGAAACAGATCAGGGCACTCCCACATCTCCCCCATCTCGTCCTCGCTGCCGACGCAGGCCGGGCCGAGATATTCCCAATGCACGAGGTCAGGCGATCGGTAGAGGAGGATCATGCCGCCCATGCCGCGCACGCCGGAGCCGATCACCTGGTACCAGGTCGCCCCTTCCCGCCACACGCAGTGATCGCGGAACCCCAGCACCTCCAACCCGGCCGGCGGCTCGGCGATCACGGGATTGCCGGGATATTTGCGCCAGGTGCGCAGGCCATCGTCGCTGACAGCGAGGCAGGGGCGTTGTCGACCCTCGTGCACGCCTGTATAGACCAGGGTGGGCACACCATCATGATCGACCGCGCAGCCGGACCAGCAGCCGTCGGCGTCGGCGCCGCCTGGGGTCGGCGCCAGCGCGATCGGGAGGTCCTCCCAGTGCACCAGATCGCGGCTGACGGCGTGCCCCCAATGCATCGGCCCCCAGGTCGCGCGCTCCGGGTTATGCTGGTAGAACAGATGGTACTCGCCTTGCCAGTGGATGAGGCCGTTGGGATCGTTCATCCAATTGGCGGGAGGCAAAAAATGGTATTGAGGCCGATGAGGGTCGTGCGCCAACCGCTGGCGCGCGGCGGAGGGCAGCTGATCTTGCATAATTTATTCTCCCCAAAGGGCCAAACCTTACGCTATGGAGCCAGAGTGAGCGTATCACGCCGACATGCCCAGGCAAAAATCATCATGAGATTGCGAAACGCGACAACACCTCGTATAATATGTAAAGGGTAAGGAGGGCACAATGCAGCCTGAGCCACAGGTTGTAGACCGATTGGTACAAATGATCGCCGATGCTGTTCATCCGCTGAAAGTGATCCTGTTCGGGTCCGCAGCACGGGCTGATTTTGGCTCTGAAAGCGATATCGATGTTCTAGTAGTAATGCCCTCGGGGACCCATCGTCGTAAGACTGCTCAGCTCTTGTACCGTCAACTCGTCGGCTTGCAGGTCCCTTTCGATATCCTTGTTGCCACAACGGACGACCTCGAACGACATCGGCACAACCCAGGGTTGATCTATCAGACGATCTTACGTGAAGGGATAGAAGTGTATGCCAGGGCCTGAAGAGATTACACCTGGCAGCCCGGCAGAGTGGCTCCAACATGCCATTAGCGATTTAGAACTGGCCAAAATCCCTTTGCCTCCCAAAGTGCGGCTAGAGGCGCTATGTTTTCACGCTCAACAAGCAGCCGAGAAGGCGCTGAAGGCTGTGTTGGTAGCTTATGGAACCTCTGTGCCGAAAACGCATAACCTGCGAACGTTAGTGGATCTGCTGCCGCCCCATTTAGCCCCGCCACCGGAAGTTCAGGAAGCAGTTGGTCTGACCGATTATGCTGTAGCCAGTCGCTATCCCGGCACGAGTGAGGCGATCGAGGAAGAAGACCGACAGGAAGCCATCTCACTGGCGGAAGCCGTCGTCGCCTGGGCGGACCAAGTGATCAAATCCGCCACACCCCCTGCATGATCGTCGGGAAGCTTGCGCGATGCTCCCATAATACGGAGTTGAGGAGACACGAAGAAGAGGGGGGTGGATAGCAGGTTTGATACTCTTCGTGTCTCCGCAGCGATCTTCTGTCAGCGCCAGGACACCGATCAGCTTGATGGGAAGCTCTATCGTGAATCCTCACCCTTCCCATCAAAGCGGCCCGGTTGCCGACCTCACCAATGCAGGGTGACCGCCAGCGTCTCTCCGTCGCTGATGATCACCTCGCCGCCGAGGTCGATGCGCAGGCGGCCAGCGGTTCCGCTCCCCGCGATGCGTGCTGTCTCCCGTCCCGACAACGTGACCTGATCGGCGCGCACCTCTTCGGGCAATCCGATCTCCAGCCAGCGCAGGGCCACCTTCCCACGGCGCACCGCCACCTGACACGCCAGGCTGTTGGCCGTGCGCTGCTGGCTGTAGCTGCCCCAACCGCTGCCCGTCGTGAAGAAGCACCGGAAATCATCGGCGTGGATGCGCGGCGCGAACCCCAGCCGCCGTTCGGGCGCCGAATACACATAACCGGACAGGGCCAGCAGCAGCGACCAGCTCGCCAGCGCGCGCGCGTAATGATGGCCGCACTCGAACTCATCCCAGGGGTTGCGGCGGATGCCATCGTGGCGAGCGCGCAGGCCGCGCACGATGTTCAGGCCCTCCTCCACCAGTCCCTCATAGATCAGATGGGCCGCCACCTGATATTCGATGCCGGTCCATACCTCATCGGCGTAGGGGAAGGGATAGCGCGGTCGGCCGCCGTTGGGCCACGAGCACAGGACAAGCCCTGCCTCATCATTGAGGGCGTAGGTGCGCTGGCAGCTCTCGTGGGTATGGAAA
>FWWM01003032.1_pt1 | contig 33196 bp, 34 predicted proteins | sample 2228351 | NCBI WGS metagenome assembly FWWM01 (sample SAMEA103939774, study PRJEB20133) | metagenome
TATGCTGGATCACCTCTGCTGTTAGGGATTTTCCACATAAAAACTCTTCAGCATCGAAAGCGTGAATAATCGTCGGTGCAACTGCCCCTAAAGTGATGCTAGGCTTTGTGATCGCATCTCCATCAAAAGTTAGGACAACAGCGATATTGACCAGAGAAATAGCCTGCGCCCGTCGAAGAGCATACTTGATGAACGTTCCCCGTTGATTGGACTTGAATGCCGGAAAAGCAATATCCACCAGCATCTCATCTGGCTGCAAATCCACCTTCCGAACTCCCTGATAAAAACTTTCTAACGGAATGGTGCGACTGCCTCGCATGGATCGAAGGGTAACTCGCGCTCCCAAAGCCATCAATGGGGTAATCGTGTCGTTAGCGGGTGAGGCAGTGATCAAATTGCCGGCAATCGTTCCACGGTTGCGGATTTGAGGAGAACCGACCTCCCAAGCTGCCTGTGCAAGCGGGAAGGCCATGTCAACAATCATCTTAGAAGCGACACAGTGGTTATGCGTCACCAGCGGTCCAAGGTGTATCCATCCATCCTCATCCAGAACTATCTGATCCTGATTGGGAATGCGTGAAATATCCACCAGTGTTTCAATTCCATGGCGAACGCCCCGCTCAATTTCCAGAATGAGATCGGTTGCTCCTGCAATAATTCGCGCTTTTTCTCTCTTTACGGCAAGGATTTTCAACACTTCTTCGATTGAGACAGCGCTAAAGACATTCTCCCACATTGGCGCCTCCTAGATTCGCATTCTCTCTCCGCTACCACCATTCCGCAACATGATGATTTCTGCCATGATGCTAACCGCAATCTCCTCAGGGGTTTCCGCATTTAATTCTAATCCCATGGGCGAATGCACGCGATTTAGCAGCTTCTCCGAAACTCCTTTTTCAATTAAAGCCTTACGGGTCACCAGCCAGCGTCTCTTTGAACCAATCACTCCAATGTAAGCCGCCTCAGTGTGCAGAAGGGGTTCCAAACCTTCCACATCTATATTACTACCACGAGTGGTCAGCACCAAGTAGGTGTAGGGGGTAATCTTCAAATGTTGAGGCAGTTCGGCCATCTTGACAGGAAAGAACAAATCCGCTCCCGGATTGGCTTCTGGTGTGCAGAACTCTGGTCTGTCATCGCTCACTGCAACAGTGAATCCCAACCATTTGGCAAGGTGTACAACGGCCCTGCCGACATGGCCGCCGCCAATCACAACCAGGGTTGGTTTAGGCAAAATCGGTTCCACATAAACCTCCAACGTACCACCACAAACTCCCGGGTCACCTTGTTTTGGGTCAACCATACTGTAACGGAGATTGCGGATCTTTCCATCTTTCAGGGATTGAACCGCCTCCCGAATCACCCGGTTTTCCACCTCACCTCCACCAACAGTACCAATAAACGATCCATCGGGGAAAACCAGCATTTTGCTACCCTCGTGACGAGGTACCGAACCGCTGGTTTCGATGATCGTGCAGACAGCAGCCGCTTTCCCCTCTTCAATCACCTTAGCAATTTCTCGATAAATCGTTAGCATCATCAACCCCACCTCAAGGATTAAATTTCAGCAATCATTGACTTTGCCTTCAAAGCCCGCCAAAGTCGTTCGGGTGTAATCGGGTTTTCGAACACATCTGCTCCACATGCGTCCAGAACAGCGTTACCCACTGCTGGAGCCACTCCATCCATAGGGATTTCCGCAACCGCTTTGACCCCAAATGGATGGGAAGGCTCGTACGTCTGAACAAAGACCGTTTCCAGCTGAGGCATTTCGTTAGCTCGGAAGATGTGGTAATCCACCAAATCCTTTTCGCGAGCCCGTCCCTGTGAGTCAAATACGATTTCCTCACAAACGGCGTATCCCAAGGCTTGCGTCATACCGCCTTCAATTTGGCCGGAAGCCGTTACCGGGTTAACGATGACTCCCGAGTCAACTGCCATAACCAACCGGTCAACGGTAATTTGTCCCGTCTCGATGTCCACAGTCACCTCGGCAAACTGGGCTGCAAAAGGCGGCGGTGAAACCGGTGAATAATACGAACCAATCCCCATGATTTGTTCCTGATCGGTGTGATGCAGGGCATTCAATGCAACCTCAGCCAGAGTTACAAACTCCCCGCCCGGCGCAATTGCTTTACGATCCTCAAGCAGGATTTCTTCAGGCGAAACCTGAATCTGCGGGCGCTTTTCCATAATCATACGGGCAGCCCGCTTCTTAATTTTCTCGGCAACCTGCTCGGCTGCCTTGACCACCGCTGCCCCAGAGATATAGGTTGTCGAAGATGCGTAAGCCCCTTTATCAAAGGGCGTAAAGTCCGTATCCGATGAGTAAACGATAATGTCCTCGACCGGCACGCCCAAAACTTCGGCTGCCATTTGCGCCAACACGGTGTCCGAGCCAGTACCCAAATCCGTCGCTCCAACCAGAAGATTGAATGAACCATCGTCATTCATCTTGATACTGGCGCCGCCCATATCCAGATAGGGAATTGCCGTACCTTGCATGACCAGCGCTACCCCTATTCCGCGCCGCAAGTAGGGCTTCCCTTCGACTTGATGCCATTCAGGATTTCCATATTTTTGATCCCAGCCAATCAATGCCTTGCCCTGCCGTACACACTCCTCCAGACCCACCGTTTGTATGATTTCAGGGCGTGGCTCTCGGCCTTCACTCCAGGCAGTGCTAAAGGGGTGCAATTCACCCTCACGAATGGCGTTTTTCAAGCGAAAAGCAATTGGGTCCAACCCTAAATCTCGGCTAATCCTCTCCATATGCCTTTCGACCGGCCAGAATCCCTGGGGGACGCCATAACCGCGATAAGCTCCAGCCGGTGGTGTGTTGGTATAAACTACATCCGCGTAGAAACGGATGTTTGGAGATTTGCGATAAGGTCCATCTCCCACATATAACGCCATAGACTTATGACCGGTGTTGCCGGTTACGGTCAAGCCATGGCAACCGTACGCGCCGGTATCAGAAAGAACCCGCATCTCGTTAGCCGTGATCGTCCCATCCAATTTGACGCCAGTTTTCATCCGAATCCGCATTGGATGGCGGGAACGGGCTGCAATAAACTCTTCTTCACGGCTATATTCATACATCACAGGGCGTCCGGTAGCAATGGTCAAATGAGCGGCTACATCTTCAATCAGTACTTCCTGCTTTCCGCCAAATCCCCCGCCAATGCGCGGCTTAATCACTCGGATTCGTTTGACGGGCAATCCCAGTACCGGCGCCAAAATTCTTCTGACGTGGAAAGGCACTTGCGTACTGGTGCGAATCACAAGCCGATCATCTTCATCCCAGTAGGTAACCACCACGTGCGGCTCAATATGAGCCTGCTGCACTTTCGGAACCGCATATTCGGCTTCGTAAATTCGATCGGCTTCCTGAAAGCCTTTTTCCACATCCCCAATATCAATATGAATTTGTGCCGCAAGATTTTTTTGCGGATTGGACTCCCCAAAATTCACATATTCCGGTTCATCATGGATAATCGGAGCGCCTGGTTTCATCGCTTCGCGGGCATCCAGAATCGCCGGTAGAGGTTCGTATTCCACTTCGATCAATTGGAGGGCTTGCTCGGCAATTTCCTCGCTCTCAGCAGCCACAAACGCAACCCGATCACCAACAAACCGCACCTTTGAATCTAGCGAAAAAGTATCCAGCGGCCCAGGGATTGGATCAGACTGCCCCGCTGTGGAGTAAACTACGCGGGGTATGTCTTTGTAACACAATACCGCTGCCACACCAGGTAATGCCCGAGCTTTGCTTAAATCAATATGTTTGATACGGGCATGAGCAACTGGACTATGCAGCACTTTGGCAATTAACATTCCGCGTTTTTCTATATCAGCCGCAAAGGCAGGTTTTCCTTGTACCAACTTAATGGCATCTACTTTCAATACCGGTTTTCCAATTCGGGAGAGATCCTTTTGACGCGCCTGCGGGGTAACAAACATGTGTGGCATGAAAACTTTACGTCGAATCAGCACCGTACCTTCAGACGAAGTTGGTTTACCCCCCGGCGAGGGTGATTCATCGGCACCGAAAGACCAATCTAGCGGCAAAGGCACACCAGCATCCTCCACCCAATCCTTCTCATCGCCCTCTCCCCGTAACATCGAGGCCGCTTTGAGGATGGCTTGAACCGGTTTCAAATAACCCGTACAGCGGCAGAGAATTCCCGCAATCGCTTCGCGTACTTCCTCTTCGCTGGGGTTTGGATTTTTTTCCAGCAAAGCCTTGGCAGCCAGAGCAAAGGCTGGGGTACAGTAACCACATTGAATAGCACCGCTTTCCACCAGCGCTTTTTGGATCGGGTGTAAACCGGTGGTTTTCTTCCATCCCTGATCGGGGTGTTCCCCCATTCCCTCTATTGTTTGCACATCCCGACCATCTACTTGCGCGGTCAGTAAAGAGCAAGAATTGACAGGCTTGCCATCTAACAAAACGGTGCAAGCGCCACACTCGCCTTTTTCACACCCGCCAAACTTAACCCCAAAAAAACCTTCCCGTCTTAGAGAAACCAGTAAAGTCTCTCCATCAGGCACTTCCCAGTGCTGAACAATTCCATTGAGAGTAAAGGTAATTGCCTTCATTCCTGCCTCCTCATTTGCTTTGAAGACCTCATGTGGTTTTCTCCATGATTCGGCGTACCATAACTTCACCGACCGCCTGACGATATTCCGCGCTTGCCCATTCATCTCCACTGTCATTCAAAGCATTCCGTACGGCTTCAAGTATTCCGCTGTCTTCTGGACCATCCAAGACAAGAACAGGTTTTTTTCCAAATCCGCCTGCCGCTATCCTGATTCTCCCAGACGGCCAGCGAGCAACCGATATTGCCACAATGGGTTGGTCCATCGGTGTGCGGGCAATTTGCTCATAATCCACCAAAAGTTTTGAATTTAGTTGAACGGCGCTGATCCAAAAACCACTTGGTTGGCGCAAGGCAAACCAATCCCCAATCGCTTGAGCTTTCTGGTCGGGATGCCAAATCAACACGGCGTCCATCGCCATCAATACAATGGCCAGGGGGGAGCGTCCATCCGCTGAAGCAATATATCCCCCCACTGTAGCCTGATTACGAAGATTCAGGGTTGCCGACTTTTGGATAACCCCTCGGATGATCGCAGGAACGACCTCTGACTCAAGCATTTCCTGCAAGGTAACCGTTGCTCCAATGTTGACTTTATGACCAACCGTTTCAATCCGGTTTAGCCCCAACTCCCTTAAATCCACAACGCAGAGTTCTTTTTGTTTGGAGCGGCTCAGCGCACTTCCACCGCCCAGCGGAACGCATTTTTTTTTTTTTTTCTTAAAGAGTTGTTCCGATTCCATTACTGTCTTGGGGCGATAGTATTCTTCAATCATGGACACAACCTCCGTATTGGGGAAAACGGATGAGGTAAAAAAATCTTTCTATTGCTGAGCAAATGTATCAATCAGGAGTTTGACGTCGCCACCCACTGGATACAGTATCGGGCAAGTGCATCCGTAATTGCGATATTCATCTACTTTGGCACGCGCTTCTTCCGGCGTTCCCGATGCTGTAATCCGGTGAATTAAATCCTCAGGTACCAGATGTTTGGCTTTTTGAATTTGCTCATGCGTTGCCGGCCAACCTAAAATAGATTGAATTTCGGCTACTACGTCAGGGGATACTCCTGAAGCTTTGGCAATATGCGGCTGTTGAGCGAGATATTGCGTTAGCAATTCACGGGTAGTATCAATCGCTTTTTCCCGGTCATGGTCAACTGAACAAACCACCAGTTGCGGTCTGTCAAGATCATCCAACGTGCGACCCGCTTTTTTGGCGCCTTTTTCCAGCAACTCCAATGCCCGGATATTGTATTCAGGCGGTACGCAGTAATTTAATACCGCTCCGTCTGCTATCTCCCCAGTCAATTCCATCATTTGGTCTCCGGTTGCCCCGATCATGATAGGCACATTGCGGGGTTCACGTCTCCCATGCACCACATCTAATTCAATACCTTCCACATGCACGAACTCACCATGGAAGGTAACCCGCTCCATGTTCAATAATCGCCTCAAGACGATTACAGTTTCCCTCATGGCGGTCAGTGGTTTTCGTCTTTCAATTCCTACATTCTTTGCAAGGGGATCCCACCATGCCCCAATCCCACAAATGATCCGGTTAGGCGCAAGGTCATCCAGCGTCAAAAAAGTTGCAGCCAACAGACCGATATTGCGTGTCCAATTATTGATAACCCCCGAACCAACCTTGATGTGCTCGGTCACGGCTGCATAAGCCGCCATTGGGACAATCGCATCTCTTACCAAACGACTTTCTGCCTGCCAAACCGCCTCGAAGCCGCGTTTTTCAGCGTATTTGACATACTCAAGGCCGTCCCGCAGATCGTGGGCATCCTGCAAATATAACGCTACTCTTTCGGACATGGTTTCCTCCTGTTGTTATTATGTTTCAAGGTTCGATTTGCATGGCTTCTATTTGTTTTAGCAAATCCAAATCTTCGGGCAAATCCAAATCCAGACTCAAAGTAGACAATTGACAAATTTCAACCCGCACTCCTTTCCGGCGGGCTTGTTCTACATGCTGATGAAATGAACCCGGTCCGTAACGATATTCAATTATCCCGGCCGGATTCATGTAAAGAGCATTCGTGCCATCATTGCGCCGGTCAGGTGAAATGACAATTACCGGTGGATTTTTGGCATGTTGGAGGATTTGACGCACATCATCTACGGAAAGCAGCGGTAAATCAGCTGGAAGGATGAGGATTTCCTGAGCCGCATACATCTGGGCAACAACGGTCGCCCGCTGCAAAGCAGTATTTAACTCCGGCTGCCCATCTTCCTGAACCGTTCTCGCGTTATATTCTCTGGCCAGCGAGAGCGCCGCCGGGTCGCGGCTGACCACCAAAATCTGTTCCACCTCCTCGACCTCTCGTAAAGTACGTAACGTGCTGCTCAACATGGTGAAATTCAATAACGCCCGTTCATCCTCCGATAACACACTGGCGAGACGTGATTTTCCACGACGCAGGGGTTTCACGGGGACAATTACCCACAAGCCCATACGTTAAGACTCCCTTCTTTTTTCACTCAAATAGCGGTCTTTGCTAAACGCGAGGATTTTTTTAGCCAGATTTAACCGATCACATGCGTCTTGCATGATCGTTTGAGTAGTTAATACCATTATACCTGACGACATTAACCTTGATTCCAAACCTCGATCCAATTCATCAATGACCATCCCCCACAACAAAGAACGATAATGCTCGGCAACTGCCAAGGGCGAGGGCTCGATCCCCAATTCAAGATACATTTTTGCAGCCGGCCCTTTGACAGTGCGGCCTTGAATAATTGGAGATACCGCAATTGCTTTTTTAGATTGAATCAACGATGATACACCTTTAATGTTTAAGATTGGTTGGATGCTTACCCAAGGGTTGGAAGGAGCAAACACGATCAAATCGCTCTTTTCCAACGCTTGAATGACCCCTGCAGCTGGTAAGGCATTCTCAATTCCAACAAAAGCAAATTCTTGAACAGTGGGTTGACAGGCATGACGAACAAAATAATCCTGAAATCCAAGCCAACCATGTTCACGGGTTTTCACCATCGTATGAACTGGATCATCGCTCATTGGCAGTACCCGCGCTTCAATCCCCCATTTTTGGCTAAAGTCAGCGACAATTTCACTTAATCGTTGACCTTCTTTCAACCGCCGGCTGCGTTCCAGATGGGTTGCCAAGTCTTTGTCTCCTAGTCGAAACCAAGTCGGCCCACCAAGTTTTTCCACATTTCCTAATACTTCGTAGGTTTCGTCTTTTCGTCCCCAACCGGTTTCGGGATTAGCCAGACCAGCCAAGGTATAGCATACCGTATCTAAATCGGGACAAATTCTCAAACCAAAATGATCAAAATCATCCCCTGTATTGACGATCACAGTCAGGTGAATATCTGGTTGACAGAGCGCAAAACCATGCGCCAATTTGGCGCCTCCAACACCACCCGCCAAAATCGTCACATTCATCAAAAAAATTACTCCTTCAACGGAATAAATCCAATTCAATTGGTCGGGGTAATTCGTTAAAACTCCCTTCACGCAGTGAATAGGGGAAACCCCTCACGTGAACAATTGGCGTTCGCTCATCCGCCTGTCCCATCACCAACGAAGCGGCTGCGGCAAGTTCATCAGCCACCGCTACCTGTGTAATCCGCAATTGGTAACCAAACATATCTGCTTCGCCACGCAAATCAACCAGTCCGGGCATGCCTGCCAGTCCGATTGCCACACCAACGGTACCTAAACGCCAAGCACGGCCATGTGAGTCGATAATCAGCACCCCTATTTTCACGCCGCTGCGAGCCTCGATTTCTGAGCGAATTCTCTGCGCGGAAAAATCTGGGTTTTCGGGAAGGAGCAACACCCACAAATCAGGGTCACCGTGCGGCCCGTGTACGTTGGAATGATCAATGCCAGCATTGGCACAAATGAAACCGCAGCGGTGTTCAACGATAATGGTTCCGGGACGTTTACGGATCACCTGGTGTGATTCTCGCAGCACCAATTCAATGAAGCGTGCATCTTTTTCAACTTCCGCTGCAATTTCTAAAGCCTGCGTAGAAGGTTGCACTTCTGGCAAATAAACCATCCGATTTTCAGCCTTGGACACGACCTTTTGAGCAAACACCAGAATGTCCCCTTCCCGCAATTCAATGTGCTGGCGAGATAAAGCATTCAGTGTAATCTCTGCCAGATTATCACCGGCTTGGATAAGGGGAATATCCGCTAATGGAGTTAACTCCAGCTTTTTCATCCAAAAACCTTATGACTTCCTGGGGATACCGGTAATGCGAATTCCTGAAGAAGGTACGCCATATTGCTTGTTCAATCCGATCAAAATCGAAGTCAGCCCTTCGACCACAACAGCGTTTTCAACTGGTCCTGCATTCCAGCCAACCAAACCAGCATCCTCCACCAGTTGCAATACAACCTCTCGGGCTTCTTTGTTCCCACCACAAACTAGGACATCACACTCAACTTCCTCATCGTGAAGGAGATGCTCATAGGAGATATTCTGAAATGCGGCTACTACCTGCACTCCCTCGCCGAAAATTTTTTGGGCTTGTTGGGTAGCGCTCCCTTCCGGGGGCATTTGCACGCGAGTCACCTTGGGGGGTACCAGCGGCACGGTTACGTCAATGACAATTTTGCCTTGCGCAAACGGTTTCATTCGCTCGCACATCTCGGCATGAGCAGCATAGGGAACCGTCAAGACCAGAATTTCCGCCTCTTGCCCGGCTACTTCGTTGGCTTCGCCACGAATAGTGTTGTTTGTTCTAAGCAACGCCATGACTTCTTCCGCAGCTGCCTTCGCTTTCTCTTCCTGTCTGGAACCGATGATGATACGATGACCTGCCTTTGCCCAACGGTAAGCCAGTCCCTTACCTTCTTTACCCGTTCCCCCAATGATTCCGATGGTGTAGGCCTTCGATTGCGTCATTGTTGATTCACTCCTTTGTTCTATTCAGGATACTTGAAAGAGTTTTTGAAATCGTTGCCACGTTTGAGAAGACAGCTTACGAGCCTCGTAGGCAATTTTCTCTTCATCCAAAGTCAGTAATTCACGATTTCGCATCAGGAATTCTCCCGCTACCATGGTAGAAGTAACCATGCTTTCGTGAAAACCAAAAATGATATGCCAGGGCAGATTACCTTCATGTAACTCAGTGAAGGGGTGATAGTCCACAAATATCAGGTCGGCTTGTGCTCCTTCACAAATTACACCCAATGGGCTGACATTGAGCTGCTGTTCGGCTAGGGCACGGTTGTTATAAACGGCCATCTCCACCACTGTTGTAGCGGGCATTCGCCGTGGATCGCGATTCCACAACTTGTGCGCCAAATAAGCCGTTTTCCATTCCTCCCACATTGCATTGGAAAAACCATCATTCCCTAAACATACCTTAACACCGGCACGCAGCATGCCTTCGGGTTGGGACATCCCCACTGCGTTGTTCATGTTGGAACGGGGTTGATGCGTCACCCATGTTCCAGTCTGCGCTAACAGCTCTACCTCGCGAATATCCACATGAACGGCATGAACCGCTATGCTCCGTTCGCCCAAAATGCCAAGGCGGTACAGCCTGTCTACCACTCTCTCGCCACACTTATAAAGACTGTCATACTCATCGGCTGGGTCTTCGGCAACGTGAATGTGAAAACCGACATCATCTGGGACTAAGTCGCGGCACTTTTTCAATGTATCTTCCGAAAGAGTCAAACTGGCATGCAAACCGAACATCGCCGCCAATTTTCCCGGCAGCGGATTGTTCTTTTTTACCAACTCGATAAAACGCACATTCTCGCGAATACCCTCTTCGGCGCCTTTTTCACCTTCCCGATCCGTCACCTCGTAACAGAGAGAAGCTCTAACGCCAGCTTGCGCTATCGCTTGTGCGATTTCATCCAGAGAACCACTGATGGCATTTGGCGAAGCATGATGATCAATCAAAGTCGTTGTACCGTGTTTGATTGCATCAATCAGGCATACCAGCGCTGAATAGCGAACGTCTTCTAAACTCAGTGATTTATCCAACGACCACCATAATTTTTCCAGAATTTCAGGGAAATCTTTTGCTGGGATACCGGGTATTGCCATTCCTCGCGCAAAAGCCCCATAAAAATGAGTATGTGCGCAAATGTTAGCGGGCATCACATACTGCCCTGCGGCATCAACGATCTCTTCTGAAGGAGCGGCTTGTTTCAAGTCATCATAATTTCCAATTTTGGTGATCACACCATTTTGAATTAATAAAGCCCTGTCCTCCAAGATTTGATTGGGGTTTTGCCACGTAATGATTTTTCCATTTTTGATAATCATTTCAACCTCACTCTCTAATTTTGGAGAATGAATTTAAAAAAACCGAAAGGAATCCCTTTCGGTTGTTCAATTCTCGTACCGGCCCAGGCACGAGGCATTGTTGGATTTTGGGGAAGTCAATAAATCGGATGTGTTCATAGGATCGGTGGAGGAGGAGGGCGGCACTTTTCGACGGGCAAACTAAAACTACCCGACGCCAGTCAAGACATTCTTGAACTGACCACCGAACCGTTCTCTTTTATTTTAGCAGAATTTCGGTTTGAAGCAATAATTCTTTCTGAATAATGACTTTTGTCATATAATCGAACTATCTTCTTTCAGGAGAATTTTTCATGAATAATCGCCAGAAAGCTCTTAACTACGCCGAGTCGATGCGAGAATCCTTTTTAGAACTGCTCAAAGGCTTCATTCGTATTCCCTCCATCTCTACTGATCCCGAAAAAAAGGAGGATATGCAGAAAGCCGCAGAGTGGATTACTTCCAAGTTCAAAGAATTAGGCTTGAGCAATGTTTCGATTTTTCCAACCGATGGTCATCCGGTTGTTTATGGGGAATGTCCCTGTTCCGACCGCCCGGATGCGCCAACCGTCTTGATTTACGGGCATTACGATGTACAACCATCCGAACCGGATGAGCTCTGGCATACACCGCCCTTTGAAGCCACTGTGCGTGGTGAAAATCTCTTCGGACGGGGCGCATCAGACATGAAAGGACAGGTGGCTGCCACCATTTTCGCAGTCGAATCGATTCTAAGAAACGGCAGTATGCCGGTCAACGTAAAATTTATGATTGAAGGCGAAGAAGAAATTGGTTCACCGAACCTTAATTCCTTCATGGAAAGTCACCGGGAGTTGCTTGCTTGCGATGTCGCCCTCAATCCTGATTCAGGAATGATAGCCGCCGATCTGCCCACCATCACCTACGCATTGCGCGGATTAGCTTATTTTGAACTCCGTGTTTATGGCCCGGAACATGACCTGCATTCTGGATTATTTGGCGGTGTAGTTCATAACCCGGCTCAAGTGCTTTGTGAACTGATCGCCGGTATGCACGATCAGGACGGCAAAATCACTTTGCCTGGTTTCTATGACCGGGTTAGGCCTCTTTCCGAAGAAGAGAGAGCCGAATTGGCAAAACTGCCGATGGATGATGGATACTACAAGCGCCAGACAGGCGTACCTGCTCTTTATGGAGAAAAGGGTTTCACACCCGTAGAACGTGTAGGAGCTCGCCCCTCTTTGGATGTCAATGGTATTTATTCTGGTTTTATTGGGCAGGGACAAAAAACCATCATTCCCTCTTATGCAATGGCAAAAATTTCAACCCGCCTTGTTCCGGATCAAGACCCTGCGGCGGTATTTGACCAGCTAAAACAATACTTGATGGAAAAAGCGCCTAAAACAGTTCGTTGGGAATTAACCCAAATGTCTTACGGGGCTGCCTCAATATCGGATATTCATCATCCTGCTACTCGAGCGCTTGCCGGCGCATTTGTATCTGTATGGGGTAAACCTCCTGCGTATAAACGAGAGGGCGGCAGCATCCCTGTCGTTGGTAATATGCAGCGCATTTTGGGGGTTGAGTCGGTACTAACCGGTTTTGGTTTATCTGACGACAACATTCACGCCCCCAATGAAAAATTGCACCTGCCGACATGGCACAAAGGAATTCAGTCATTGATTCATTTCTTTTACAATTATGGCGAACAGAATTAAACTGTAACCGGAACAGTCATGAGCACAGAAAAATTAAAATTACCATCCTACGGAGGACAGGCCTTAATCGAAGGGGTTCTCATGCGCGGAAAACACGCCCTGGCAGCAGCCATGCGTGCGCCCGATGGTCAAATTGTTATTGAAACGGAAGAGTTAAAGGGGATTTATCAATCCGGCTTAAGCAAAGTGCCATTCCTGCGTGGGTTGATTCTTCTCTGGGATGCACTGGGATTAGGAACTCGTTATCTGACTCGCTCGGCAAATTTACAGGGAGGGGAGGAAGAAAAAATCGAAGGTACTTCCTTATACTTGACCCTATTTGCATCTTTAGCAATTGCTATTGGTTTATTCTTTCTGACACCTGCAGCCATTGGTAAGGCAATTCAGAACCTGACAGGCATTTCTACCCTTGCCATGAACCTGATCGAAGGTTTAATAAGATTGGGAGGCGTTATCCTTTACATTTGGGCAATTGGCCGAATCCCGGATATTCAACGAGTTTTTGCCTATCATGGAGCGGAACATAAAACCATCAATGCCTTCGAATCTGGAGCCGAATTAACACCTGAATCGGTCAAACAATTCCCTTTGGAACATCCTCGCTGCGGGACTTCATTCCTCTTGACATTAATCGTTCTTTCTGTATTGGTTTTTTCGCTGGTTGGGAATCTATCCTTTGGATTATTACTGTTATCCAGAGTGCTGCTGATTCCCGTTTTGGCCATGCTGGCCTACGAGTACATTCGTTTTACCGCTAATCACCTGGATCATCCAATGATTCGCTGTATGATTCGTCCAAATCTGGCGCTTCAATCGCTGACAACCCGCGAACCAGACCTTTCCATTCTCGAAGTCAGTATAGCCTCATTCAAGGCAATGCTTGAACTCGAAAATAGAATACAGGAGCGGTTTATTCTCCCATCAACTGAACCTGTACCCGTCTCCGGCGTGGGCGGATATCAAAATCAACCAGAATAATTTGCTGCCAGGTACCTAAGGTTAATTGGCGATTTTTAACGGGTATGGTCAAGGACGCCCCAAGCAACGCAGCTCGGATATGACTATGACCATTTCCATCACCCCAACGGGCATTATGGGCATAGTTTTCGCTGGAAGGCGCTATTTTTTCAAATACCCGCTTCAAATCTTGTAGACAACCTGGTTCATATTCTATGGTTGTCAACCCGCTTGTGCTGGATGGGGTGAAAAGCACACATATGCCCGAGTCAATTTCGGCCGAGCGGATAATTTCTTCAACTTTACCGGTCAGATCAACGACATCTGTATTCCCGTGGGTGTCAATCTCAACTTCTCTGGCATAAATTTTCATTTTTTATCTCTCCATGATGAGATTGTAGAAAATCAACCAAAAACTGCTTGACCACTTACCGAACCTCATTATACTGATATTGAAGACCTCAGGGAATGGCAGCAAACATATGGGAAAACCACTCTACTGGATTGTGTTCGGGATTCTTGTTGGTTTGTTGGCCGCAGGGTTAATTCTGCTGATTTCTGCTCCATCTTATAGCAAACCCATTACCATTTTATCCACGCCCACACCCTTCTCCATTGGCGTCCACATATCTGGTCAGGTGCAACAACCCGGCGTTTATTATCTTCCACCCGGTAGTCGGGTTGAAAATGCAATTCTGGCTGCTGGCGGGTTCACAAAAGATGCAGATGTTGACCTAATTAACCTTGCAGCCCAATTGAACGATGGCCAAAAATTGTTTATTCCTGAAAAGGGACAGGAAAATTTCACAAAAATTTTTTACCCCACTCTCACACCCCTCAATTCTGACAAAGACTCCCCCGATATCATTGATCTTAATTCGGCCAGTCAGCAAGAGTTGGAGAGTCTCCCTGGCATTGGCCCTGCCAAGGCTGGCGAAATTATTGCATATCGGCAAAAAATTGGTAGATTTGTTACAATTGAGGAAATTCTAGATGTGCCGGGAATTGGACCGTCGTTATTTGAAAAAATAAAGGATTACATCACTGTTTCCAATTCACCCTGAACTGAGTCGAGGAAAAGAGATGGAACTGAAAAAACAAATTGAAACATCCTTAAAAGAAGCCATGCGGTCTGGTGATGAAACCCGCAAACGAACTCTGCGACTGATCCTTGCCAGTATTAAGAACGCAGAAATTGACAAAAGCTCTGCACTAGATGATAGCGGGGTTTTGGGAATAATTCAAAAAGAGGTAAAAATCCGCAAAGAGGCGCTGGAAGGTGCAGAACAGGCTCACCGTGAAGATCTCAAAGAGATGACTCTTGCCGAGGTTAAGATTCTGGAGGAATTCTTACCCAAACCACTGGATGAGGAAGAACTCAAGCAAATCGTCATTCAAACAATCCAGGAAACCCAGGCAAAAAGCCCTGCCGATACAGGTAAGGTCATGAAGGCAATCATGCCAAAAGTTCAAGGCCGTGCACCTGGGGAGCAGGTGAGCAGTCTCGTTCGGGAGATTTTGTCTCAATAATCTGATATGAACAATAAATCGGGTTGGTTTATTACCAGGCGAGTTAATCGAAATCTGTTTCGATTAACGTTACTGGTATTGACCAGCATATTGTCCTGGGGGGCAATGGTATTACCCCTTGCAATCCGTCAGCCAATTGCTCCGCTGCAAATTGGGGATGTTGCCTCACAGGATATTCAAGCCCCATACGACCTGTCGTATGTTAGTGAGGTATTGACAGAACAAGCCCGCCAAGAAGCACGCAACCGCGTTGCGCCCGTCTATCTTCCAACGGATCCCGCCATCGCTCGTCGCCAAATTGAAAAACTAAGGATTACCCTAAATTTCATTACGAACGTCCGCTTCGATACATTTGCTACACCTGAGCAAAAATTTGCTGATCTATCCGCAATTCAAGACATTCAACTGTCAAACGAAACGGCTGAAACCATTTTGGAACTGAGTGACTCGCGCTGGCAAACTATTCAGCAAGAATCGCTTTCCGTACTGGAACAAGTGATGAGGCGCACAATCCGTGAAGATCAGTTGGAAGATGCCCGCCGCTCCATACCTACTCTGATTAGTTTTTCACTCCCAGAAGATCAGGCAAAAATTGTTGCAGAGTTGGTTACACCTTTTGTTGTACCAAACAGTTTGTTCAGCGCAGAATTAACCGAACGAGCCAAAGAAGAAGAAGCAAGAAAAGTTGACCCGATTGTAAAAAGTTATCTCGCTGGTGAAACCATCATCCGTCGCGGACAAATTATCACACCGCTGGCATGGGAAGCCTTAGCCGCCTACAACCTTATTCAACCTCGCAGCCAACAAGAAAATTTATTAGCAGCCTTTTCTTTAATTGGGTTGATCACCGTATTCACCGGCCTTTACTTCAATCGCCGAAAAATGCCGCTGGTGGATAACCTGAAAGGTCTACTGCTTCTTTCCATCACTTTTTTGATCTTTCTTTATGGGGCAAAAATTGCCATCCCAAACCGAACCATAATTCCATATATCTACCCCATTCCTGCCTTTGCCCTTTCTCTGGCCAGTCTGTTCAGTCTCGAAGCCGGTCTAATTTTTCCAATGATCTTATCTATTCTGGCTGCTTATGGCTTGCCCAACAGCCTAGACCTCACTCTTTACTACATTCTGACCAGTATGGTTGGTGTTCTGGTCATGGGTAAAGGGCGGCGTATCGCTAATTACTTCTGGGCTGGCATCGCCATTGGTTTGAGTGGCACTGCTATTATCCTTGCCTACCGATTACCCGACACCATAACCGATTTTTTGGGAATTGCTACCCTCAGTGGTGCAGCCTTTTTGAATGGTCTGGCATCTGCGAGTCTGACACTTCTATTCCAATTCCTGTTTGCCCAACTGCTGGGCATCACAACAGCGCTTCAATTGATGGACATTCTAAGACCAGATCATCCATTATTACAACACATCTTACGCACAATGCCGGGCTCTTATCAACATTCACTCCAAGTATCCAATCTTGCAGAGCAGGCAGCCGAAGCCATTGGTGCGGATGCGCTCTTAACCCGTGCCGGGGCAATATATCACGATATTGGTAAATCATTGAATCCCTCGTTCTTCATCGAGAACCAAGTTGGAAACAAGATCGACTCCCATGACGATTTGGATCCTGAAGAAGCTGCTCAAATCATCATCCGGCATATCACAGATGGTGTTGCTTTAGCTCAAAAATACCGTCTTCCTCGCCGTATTCAGGATTTTATTCTTGAACATCATGGAACACTCATAACCCGATACCAGTACTCCCAAGCGCTCAAAGCGGCTGGTGGTGATCCAGCGAAAGTGGACATTAACAAGTTCCGTTACCCCGGTCCGCCTCCCCAATCCCGTGAGACAGCAATTCTGATGCTCGCTGATGGTGTGGAAGCCCGCGCCCGGGCAGAATTGCCTAAAGATGACGAAGAATTACGAAAAATCATTCGCGGGGTAATTGAATTTTGCCAAAAAGAAGGACAATTGGATAACACCAACCTAACCTTGCGCGATCTCAGCTTAATTACCGAGTCGTTTATCAATACCCTCCGTAATACTTACCACCCACGCATCAAATACCCCGAAATTAAAACAACCTCACAACAAACGAATTTGGAAACACCATCTACCCCTGTTAAACTCTCGATCAATCAACCAACCGAGCCCCTCAAAAGTCATGATGATTAACATCCAAATCGAACCTCCTTATGATAATGAGATTGAAGAAGCCAGGTTGCTGCGCGTCAGCCAGGCTGTATTGGAGCAAGAACGCGGCGATAGTGAAGTAGAAACAACCATTGTCCTGACCGATGATGAAACATTAAGGGCTCTCAACGCTCAGCATCTTGGAGTTGATGCGCCGACGGATGTCTTGTCTTTTCCAGCAGATGAGTTCGACCCAGATCAGCAAATGCCGTATATAGGCGATGTCATTATTTCGGTGCCTCGTGCAAAAGAACAGGCTTTTGCAGCAGGTCATCCCTTAGAAAATGAAATCAGTCTCTTGGTTGTGCATGGTATCCTACACCTGTTAGGGTACGATCATGACCTTGAAGAGCGAAAGGCAGTCATGTGGAGCAAACAAGCCGAAATTCTTTCCAATCTGGGAATCAAAATCAACCAACTTCCCGAATGAGCATAATTCGGTTTTTCATTGGACGGCGACCCGCTTTCAAACACGCTTTTCAGGGTTTGAAACATGTATTGTTGACTCAGCACAACGCACGCATCCACTTGTTGATGAGTATTCTGGTAATTCTGGCTGGGCTAGTCCTCAATCTGAACAATGTGGAATGGGCTTTGGTGACCCTAGCAATTGGCCTGGTTTGGATCACAGAAATCATTAATACAGCCCTTGAAGCATTGGTTGATTTGGTAACTCAGCAGTATCATCCGCTTGCTAAAATTGCCAAAGATACAGCTGCAGCTGCAGTGTTATTTGCCTCTATTATTGCAGTTTTTTTGGGTATCGCGGTTTTTCTGCCGCACTTGGTTCAATGGCTGTCAAAACCTTATCTTACTCGCTAGCAGGAGAGAGGATGTCACAATTTCGCTTTGGTACAGTTGGTTCTCCAATTTCCACCCCCAAAAAGCCTGGGGGAAGTGTCGGAGCAGTGCAACAAATTCGCTCTTTAGGTTTGTCTGCATTTGAATTAGGATGGGTTCAATCGGTGCGGGTGTCGGAGGATACCTGCAGGCAAATTCAATCAATGGCTGCGCAATTGGATGTAGCCATCAGTGTCCATGCCCCATATTTCATCAACCTGAACGCTGATGAAGAGGAATGGCCAAAATCACGCCAACGATTAATGGATGCAGCGTATTTCGGTTTCCTGGCCGGCGCCACGGATATCGTGTTTCACCCCGGTTCTTACTTCAATCAACCCCCACAACAGGTTAGAGAAAAGGCCATTCAACGACTTGCTGATTGTATAAACGAACTTAAGACAAATAACATTCGCGTAACCTTGCGCCCAGAAACAATGGGGAAATCCGCGATGCTGGGTTCATTGGAAGATACATTGATCATGAGCCAGCAAGTAGAATGCGTTGAGCCTTGCCTGGATTTTGCCCACCTCCATGCCCGTGCTGGCGATGGGTCTATGAACAGCCATCAAGAATGGCTTCAGGTTCTCCGAGACTACCAAAACGCGTTGGGTACTGAAGCCCTCCAAAGATTGCATATTCATCTTTCGGGAATCGAATATGGCAGCAAAGGTGAGAAAAATCACCTTCCATTGCGTGAATCCGATTTCGCCCTAAAGGATTTATTTCTCGCTCTTAAACAGATGAATTGTTCGGGCAGAATACTGTGCGAAAGTCCAATTTTGGAAGAAGATGCCCTGTATATGAAAGAGGTGTGGGAAAGTTTATAAATATTCTTTGAGGTTATGCTCAACTGCATAAGCCGCTGCTTCGGCTCGATTGCTTACCCCAAGTTTCGAGAGTATGCTGCTAACATAATTTCTCACCGTTCCTTCTCCCAAAAACAACACCTTAGCAATCTCTCGATTGGTTTTACCCTCAGAAACCAGCAATAATACATGTTTCTCCTGCTGGCTTAAGTTTGCAAAGGCGGAGGCTTCTTCTTCTTTCACTGCACGGCGAACTTCTTGAAAGACACGCTGCGTCACAGCTGGATCTAACAACGCTTCACCGCGTCCTACTGCTTCAATAGCCCGAATCAAATCCTCTCCACCGATTTGTTTCAAAACATAACCGGAAGCGCCAGCACGAATGGCAGAAAAGAGCATCTCGTCCTCAGCATAGGAAGTCAGCATGATGACTTTGGTTTCAGGATACTTCTGGGTAATTTCCTCACACGCCTCTATACCCGAAGCCCCCGGCAAACGAATATCCAGCAAGACAACATCCGGTCGAAGCTGAGCCACTTTTTCTAGAGCCTCCTTGGCAGTCCCCGCCTCTCCCACCACTTCAAATTGAGGATGATGTTCGAGCAAGGCTTTCAATCCAAGGCGTACCACTTCGTGATCATCAACCAGTACGATGCGTTGTTTGCTCATAATAGCCTCCACGCGAAAGTATAGCGAATTATCCATTCTGTTGCAAGTAAAATGAAGGTCTAACGTAAAAGGGTTAAAATCGCTTTTGATTATTCTGTAAATGTCCCCCTCCTGTACAATTTCTAATCTTTTTAATTTGGAATTCCCGAACGCCTGTGGTAAACTAATAACAGGGCGGAATCATCAATTCGCTCAAGACAACTTGTCAGAAAGACCAGCCAGTCAATATGAATTCAAGCCTTAACCGCACGGTTATTTATATCGAAGACGATCAGGAAATGATCGACCTTGTGTCAATGATCTTAACCCGACGCGGATACAATGTTCAAGGAGCACAAGGGGGAAAAATCGGGTTGGAAATGGTCAGGCAGCAACTACCCAACCTGATCCTCTTAGACCTAATGATGCCAGACATGGATGGTTGGGAAGTGTATCAGAATCTCAAGTCAGATGAAAAAACCAAACACATTCCGGTAATTGTGATTACTGCGAAAGCGCAGGCAATTGACCGCGTGCTTGGTTTGCACATCGCCCATGTAGATGATTACATCAGCAAACCATTCCGACCGCAGGAATTATTGGAAAGTATCGAAAAAGTGCTTACCAAAGCCGAAAGCAAAGACCACTAAAATCAGTATCAATGACCAAATGGGTTAAGGTTCAAAACCTGCAACGCGCTGAAGCACCGCTGATTAAAGCCCGTCTTTGTGATACGTTTTGGTTAAAATTTCGCGGTTTAATGTTTCAAAAATCATTGGGGGAAAATGAAGGGATTCTGATTGACGAAAGCAGAGATGGGATTGCCAATACGAGCATTCATATGTTCTTTATGCGCTTTGCAATCGCAGCCATTTGGATTAATTCGGAATTTGAAGTTGTGGATTCAAAAATAGCCCGCCCATGGGCTCCGTATTATGCGCCGGCTCATCCAGCCCGATATGTTTTAGAAACCCATCCAAACCGTCTTCTCGACTTCAAACCCGGTGATCGGGTAAAATTACTTCATGGTTAAAACTCTACAACTGATCATTCGTTATATTGTGATTTGGGTCTTCATCGCCACACCTTCGATAATGGCTGCTGCCCAATCTTCGGGGGAGTTGCCTGTTTACATCGTTCAAACCGGCGATACGATTAATACCATAGCGTTGCGATTTGGAATATCTCCTCAAGATTTGATCGCTGTTAATCAGATTTCCAACCCCGATTTATTGACCATTGGTACACCCATCAAGATTCCCGGTTACGAAGGCGTTTCCGGTACACTAAAATTAACTGTTGCCCCTTTTGGAGCAAATCTACGAACCATCAGTCGTAAATATGGAGTGGATGAAAACGTCATAATCCGGCTGAACCAATTAACCAACCCCGCCCAAATATATGTTGGATCTACACTGATTCTACCTGAAAAAAATCAAACGACTGAGCTCAAGCCACTGACAATATTGAGCAATGGCGAAACACCTTTGGAAACAGCCGCGCGCTTTCTAACAAACCCATGGAAGTTAGCCATTTACAACCAGAAGGGAACCTTAGCCCGTTTCCTAAACCAGGAATTGATTTTTAGTGATAATTCAAAAGATGATGGAGGATTATTCGGCTCCCCACTGATCCAAAACATAGAAATTACACCTCTCCCGCTACGACAGGGTAAAACCCATGTGCTGCGAGTCTATACCTCAAAACCACTCACCCTTTCTGGTTCATTGAATGGCTCTCCCCTCTCCTTTTTTCAGGAACAAGAAAAACAATACGTTGCTATTCAAGGTATTCACGCCATGGCTCAACCGGGTCTGGCTGTTTTAGCGCTAAAAGCACAAGACGACGATCAATTTGCATTTGAAATCGAACAACCGATCTTGCTCGAACCCGGATACTATCCCCAAGATGTACCTCTCACTGTGGATCCCTCCACATTAGATCCTGCCATTACGCAGCCCGAAGATGAACTAATCCGCACTATTACCAAGGCGGTTACCCCCCAGCGCTACTGGACAGAAAAATTCCGTGTTCCGGTAGATGAGCCTTGTATAAGATCATGGTTTGGCAGCCGGCGCTCTTATAATAATAGCGGCTATATTTACTTCCATACTGGTGTAGATTATGGGGTGTGTGCCAATAATTTAAACATTTATGCGCCAGCCCCAGGTCTGGTAGTATATGTCGGAGAATTAACAGTACGAGGTATTTCGACAATCATTGACCACGGCTGGGGAATTTACAGTGGTTTCTGGCATCAGAGCAGTACGAAAGTCAATGTCGGGGATTTTGTGGAGACCGGACAGATAATTGGAGAAATCGGCGGAACAGGGCGAGCTACCGGGCCTCATCTCCATTGGGAAGTTTGGGCAAACGGTATTCAAGTCGAACCATTGGATTGGCTAGAAAAGGCATATCCTTAAAGTTGTCATTATTTATCATTATCGGGGTATAATTGGAAAATAACAATTTTAAGAGACACATAATTTACCTCATCGAGCAATAGGAACATGCCAGTTCAGATCGAAAACCTGCAAGAAACGTATTGGGAAAAGTTTGACATTCAAGAAGAAGATCTCGAATTTCTTTACAATCACCTTCTGGAAATCGAAACACCCCTCACGGCAAAAGAATTAGCCGAAGTTTTAATTCGAGAACGAATTCGTCGAGAAAAAGAACGTCTTGTAGCACTCCAAACTGCAGGGGGTGAAATTTATCAACCAAAAAAGTCTTTTCAACCGGGAGAGCGGCTTCAATTTCCTGCCCTCAATTGGATGAAAGGTGAAATTATATCAACCCGTTCTGGGTTTAATCCTGACCTGCCTGCCTTTGAGGTTATCAAGGTAAAGTTTGAAGATGGCAGCATCAAGGAATTTGCTGCTTCATTTCCTGATCATAATCTCAATCAATCAATTCAAAATGAAATCAGTGAGCCGGCATTGGAGGTTGACACAATACTACAAAAATATAGTGATCAGATTGCTGTTTTGCTCACTCACACCTTTGAAAATGTCCCTGATCTTGTTCAAATCGCCGGCGCATGGTTTCCGCGTTCTCTTTTAGTTGATGTCAGCGTTGGGCATCTCAACCTTGCTGAAGCGTTGTTGGAGATGTCTGGCGGCGGCCCCCTCCCCACCGAGATAATTTTGGACCAAATTGAACTACCCACCGATGTCAACCGAAAGTTAACCGAATTTTCAATGAACCTCGCACTCCAAGAGGACGATCGTTTTGACGAAGTCGGACCTGCTGGAAAGACCCTGTGGTTCCTGCGGCGTCTCGAACCGGCGGGAGTACAAAACACTCCTCTTTATTTACGCTATCAACCCGTTTCTGTTGACATCAGTGTTGCCAGATCAGAAATTGAAGCCTTAAACCAACTGGTATTCGATGAACTGGAACCGGAAGGCGACTTACCCCGAAAAGCCGAAGAAATTGAGGTCAGTTTAATTTTCCCCCACTGGCGAGCAGGCACAATTCCCCTCTCCAGAAGTATTGCCCGTCTATTCCCAACCGCATATGAAGCACCCCGGGTTCGCTTTCTTTTTGTAGATGAAGAAACCGGAAAAGAGTTTCCCGGTTGGGTAGTACGCCCCAATCGTTATGTCTTTGGTTTGAGGGAATGGATTGAAGAAAAAGATTTAATCCCCGGTTCTTTGTTTGTCATCAAACAAGGGAAGGAACCGGGTAAGGTCGTTATTCGGGCTCTAAAGAAAAAATCAACCAAAGAGTGGCTGCGAACCGTACTCGTTGGAACCGATGGTGGAGTGGTGTTGACCATGCTCAAACAACAAATTGGAAACGAATACGATGAGCGAATGGCTATTGCCATTCCCGATGTGGCAGCATTGGATCAAATTTGGGAAACTGGCTCCCGCCACAAAATGCCATTGGATAAAATCATTCATAGCATGATGCGCGAAATGGTTAAGTTATCCCCGCAGGGACATGTTCATGCCCAAGAGCTTTACGCAGCAGTAAATTTAGTACGGCGCTGCCCCCCAGGAGTTCTGGTTTCCATTCTGGCAAATCAGCCCAATGTCCTCCATCTCGGTGATTTGTATTACCGACTAAGCGACCAAGACTCAGAGGTCTGAGAAAATGAGCCATTCCAGCCGCTTCAGTCTGATTAAGCCCAATCTGCAAACCCCTTTCCATATAGATTTTGAGTGGTGGAAAAACCATGATCAAAATTGGCGGGTGTTCCTGTTGAGTTTATTGTGTCCAGAACACCAGACCATTTATGAAAACATGGGTGAGGAAACCTGGATAGATTGGGTGAACCCCCAAACCGCCGAAGTAACTCAAGTAGATGGACTTCAGCATACTCTAATGATGCATTGTGCAAAATTGCCTGACTTCTTATCCCAAAACACCTCACTGGTCAATGCGGTTTTTCGAGTATTCCTTTCAAATGGAAATACACCCTTAACCCCCATTGAGCTGGCTAAGATCATAGGGAGACCAGCCGAAAGGATCTTGCAAACTTTCTCTGGTACGACCGTGTATCAAGGAATTCGTCCTGTTCAGAGGGGATAAAAATTTTTATGTAAAACCCAACCTTTTTTGGTGTTTTTACTGGCTGTGCTATAATTGGAACTGACAAAATCAATAATTCGAACCTCAGGTGTCTGCCATTCATCTTTGATTGAATAAATTGCCCCTGTAGCTCAATGGACAGAGCACCGGACTTCTAATCCGTTGGTTGTGAGTTCGAGTCTCACCAGGGGCGCTCATATTGCCCCTGTGGCGGTTATCGCCGTTCTAACCACCATATATGGCGTAGTCAGGATAGGACTATGCCAAGCCAAACATTTTTAGACCAACGGACTATTTATCCCCTTGTGGCGCAAACGATAGAAAACTTCCTCACCGATTGCCATATCCGCCGGTTATCCCCCAAAACAATTGAATTTTACAAAGCCAAGTTCAAGGTTTTTGCGGACTACTGCGAAGCACAAGCCATCGCCGCCATTGACCAATTGGACGCCTCAACCTTGCGCCGGTTTTTCCTGTGGCTGGAAGAACGCGGCAATAATCCCGGCGGCCGTCATGCTTACTTCCGCACTCTCCGCGCTTGGCTGCGCTGGTTAGAGGACGAATACGAAGGCTTTACCTCGCCGCTGCGCCGCCTCAAACCGCCAAAGGTCGAAGTTCAGCCAATTGAAGGCGTCAGCCTCGCCGATGTTCAAGCCTTACTCGCCACCTGTGATAAGTCCTTTAGCGGTTGCCGTGATAAGGCTTTGCTGCTGTTTCTACTGGATACCGGTTTGCGCGTGAGCGAGTGTCTTCAATTGGAGTGGCAGGATATTGACCTTGCGACCGGCTCAATTCTCGTTCGCCGCACCAAGAACAAAAAGCCGCGCTTGGTTTTTCTCGGACGCTCGGCGCGTCAAGCCTTACGCCAGTATGCCAAGCGACGCAAGGACGATAGCCCCGCTGTGTGGCTAACCGTACACGGAGAACGGATGACTTATACCGCCGTGCGCCAAGTCCTGCGCCGCCGCGCCAAGCAAGCCGGATTGAAAGAAGTACCCAGCCCTCACGACTTCCGCCGCGCCTGTGCCTTGCAACTGCTGCGAAGTGGCGCAGATGTAGTCTCGGTCAGCCGGTTGCTTGGTCACGGCTCTGTGGAAGTCACCAAGAGGTATTTAGCCCAAACAGATGACGATTTGCAACAAACCCACAACCGCCACAGTCCGGCGGACAGTTTATAAACACGTGTTCAGTTTTGGAGCGCGCTAACCCCACAAGGCCGGCGCGCTCCGTCACCGCTCAACCGCAGGCCTCACCAGTCAATCTTCACGCTGCCTTTTAGCGCTGGCAAAAGAACGATATCTCGATAGTTGTGGTTTTGGATTGCGTTCCTCACCATGTCAAACGAAGCCTGAATGCGTGGCAAGCCTTCGCGCAGTTCCGCCATCCGTTTGTAGGCTTTGGCTTTTTTGTCGTCCATGCCAAAGTAAACGGTCTCAAGCCTCGCCTGAATGTTTGGCGTCCAAGCGGCTTTGACGCGCAGGTAGGACGGTAGTTCTTCAAACAAGGCCCGCGCCAAAACCGCATCACGCGATTGCTCAACCTCGTCAATCAAGTCTGCCACTTTGCGCGTGAGTGCCGCTCGGTCATCAAGCGCCTCAAGTTCCGCTTTTGTGCGCGTCCAAACACGCTGTAGCCGCAGTTCGCTGAGCAGTTCCGCAACCGGCTCTTGCGGTTTGTCGCCAAGTTCAGCCTGAATTTGCGCCTCAACCTCACGCACAGTTTGCTTGAAGGCTTGTTCAAGATTTCCAACCTCAACCGTTGCGCGCATGGTCAGTTCGCCAAGTTTGGCTTCCTTGCCAGTGTCCGATAGCAGGTTGCTTTTGGCTATCGCCTCTGCCTGTTCACCATAGCGGACAATCAAATTTGCCAGTTGCTCTGGCAGGTTGTCAAGATTTATCGTGGTCATTTCGGTCTCCTCTCAATCAAGATTTTTTGTTTTGGTCAAGCCAGTCCAACACGATGACGCGGCCTTGTTCGCGCAAGACGGGCGCGTAATACCGCTCAAACGCGCTTTGCTCAAAGTCGCCTTCAGGCGTCCGCACCATGTGCCGGCCGTCCGCGTCCATGTACCGCCAAAAGAGCGCAATTTTTGGCTTTTCACGCCGATTGTGGCGCAAAGCCTTTTCAATCCGTGATACCGTTTGTTTGCTCATAGTTCCCTCTCAAATGGTTTTGCTTGTGATTTCTGTAACCGCTTTTTCCAGTGCCTCAATGCGCGCCGTAAGTTCGTTTGCCTCGAAGTACCGCAAGCCGGCATCCAAAATAACTTTTGCCGCTTGAAGGCGCGTTCCTGCTGGCGTCAGTGTGTCATCAAGCAAGCGCGTAAATTCACCTATGGCGCGCTCTTGCAACGCCAACAACCGCCGCATGGCTTGCGCCAGTAACTCGCCCTGCGCCTCTTGCAGCGCATTTTGGACGGCCGGCAGCCGCAGCCAGCGGTAAGCGGTCATCCTGCTAATGCCGCAACTCGCCGCCGCTTGCTTGATTGTCTGCCCGCTCAAAATTAGGTCAAGAAAAGCTTGCTGTTTGCGTGTAACATTTTGTCTTGTTTTGTCACCTGCCATAAATCACCTCTTGATTTTACTAGAACGCCTGTTCAAGTGTGCTTTGCGCTGCGCGCCAGCCCGCAAGTGTCCAACCGTTGCAGCGCGCGCCGGTCAACCGCTCGGTAAACTCATGCAGCCAGTCGCGCTTCAACAGTTCGTTTGCGTCATACTTTGTGCCGTCCACCTGTGGCGATTGAATTGGCACGCCGCCAACCAACCGCGCCAGTTCCTGCGCCTTTTGCGGTTCGTCCATCCAAACAAAAACGCGCTTGTACCGCTTGGACAATGCCGCAAGGTCAGCCTTCTGCCTCTCCGACACGTTTTGGCTGCCTGTGCTGATTAGGTCAAGTTCTGGCAGCACTTGCGCGCAACTCAAAGCGTTTAGTTCACCTTCAAGGACAAGCAGCCGGTCGAAGTGCCCCAGGTGTTCTGGCAGCCAGTAAAGGGCAGTTTGGCTGCCCTTTGCGCCAATATATCGAAGTCCAGCCGGCTCGTCATCCACAAAGCGGTATTTGATTGCGTGCGTGTCAAGGGTTCTGCTGTCAAAGTAAGGTATCGCCAGTGCCGGCCGCTGGCGCTTCGCTTGTGGGTCAAACGCTTCTGCCGCGCCAAGTAGCGCGCGCTGCCAAGTCGGTTCGATAAAACCTCGCCGCCAAAGGTAAGCCCTCACCTCTGCCGCAAGTGGCGAATCGTCATCAATCGCTTTGGACGCCGCAGCCGCCAGTCGCGCAAGCCGCTTGATTGTGTCCGCGTCCTGTGGCGGCTTTTCGGTCGGCTGCGGCTGCCGCAAGGGTGAAAAGTCGGCGTCCAATTTGCGCGCCGCCGCTTTGAAGTCTAATCCCTCTCGCCGCTGGACATAATCAAGCGCGTCAAGATAGCGGGCGTTCGCGCAGTGGCGGCAAAACCATCGCCAGCCGTCCGCCGTTTGGTGTAGGACGAAGCGGTCACGCCCGCCGCAAAACGGACAAGCACCCGCCCACCAGCCCGCACCCGTGCGTTTTAGGCGCGTGTCACGCTCCGCAAGTGCCAAAAGGTCAAAGTTTCGCCGGATTTCTTCAATTGTTTTTGTCATTTTTTCCTCACTCCGCAACTGGTGACTTTTGGTGACATTTGTTCCGTATAATCCGATATTTTTTTTTCTCGCGTAAGTTTATATGGAACATTTGTCACCTTTTGTCACCCGTTTGCCATCATGGAATCAACCGGATGCCAAGCCACTGACGTTTGCCCTTTGCGGCTCTAGTTTCGCCAATTCCGCGTCCGCGCAGCAGGTCGCCAAAGGTCTTTTTACCTACCGCGTCCTCTCCGTTGTTGTCGCACCAAGCGCAATACTCCGCATAGAGTAGCCCTTTATCCACCGTGTAATGTGCTGCCAGTTCGCAGCAATCGGCAATGAACGCCCCTAACCGGTCGGATTGCGCCTTATAGTTTTCGGTTGCCGCCCTGACTTGTGGCGCAATCCACCAATTATCAGCCCGCCAGTCGCGCAAGCCGTCAAGCAGCCAATTCAAAATCCCGCTTGCCTCTGCGGTCAGTTCGGCGATGACCTCATCACGCGGTCGCCGTTCGTTCTCTGGTATCGTTTCCGTGAACGGCACAAGCCGAATACGCCGCCAAATGCCGCCGTCCCGTCCGGTTATTATCGGCTTGTGGTTCACCAACATAAACAGGTCAAAGGTTTGTTGAAACTCGAAGTAATCACCACGCATGTAGCGCGCTTTTTGCCGGCCGTCACCGGTTAGGCTTTTTACCAAGCTTTCCGCAAGTCGCTTGCCCTCATCAACCTCATGGGAAAAGACAATCCGCTTACCGGCAAGGTCGGCTATTCTGGTAGGATGCGGTTCATGCCGAGTTTGGATGAGCAAATCCGGCGCAGCCAGTCCGCAGAAGTCGCCAATTGTTTTCATAACCACTTCCGCCGTTGTGCTTTTGCCGTTGCCCCCTTGCTGCCCGTGCCAAATTTCCAAATGCTCATCCAGCGAACGCCCCACTAACGCCGCGCCAAGTGTGCGCTGTACATGCCGCCGAATGTCGGCATCCGGCAAAATCCGCAACAAGTGCGCTTCCCACCTTGCGGCTTTGGCTTGCGGCTGGTAGGCTGCCGCCGCTTTTTTGGTAAAAAGATAATCTGGCGAATGTGGCAGAAAAGCAAAATTCGTCAGGTCTATAACGCCGTTCGCGCAGGGTAACAGATAAGGATGATTATCCCATTCAGCCGGTCGGGTCTTGAAGCCGTCCTTTCCCGCAAGGAAGAAAAGCGCTCCGTCAATCACGCTGGAACGGTAACAACTTTCCAACAACTTTGTCAGCCGCTTCTTTTGGTCTTTGTCGGCGGTTGCTGCAATTTCGCGGATGTAATAAATTTCCGCCGCTTGTACCGCAATTTCTGCCGCCGCGCTGTCCGTTATCGGCTGCCAAATGCCCTCGTTGTAGTGCATCCACCGCCGCGAATGGTCGGCAAAACGCAGTACGCCGCGAAGTTCAGACGCTAGCGCCTCACTAATCGCATATTCCCCTAACGCTTCCGGTCGCGCCTGTTGTTGCGCCGCTTGTGTCGCTTGTTGTAGCAAGTCATCAAGGTTCATGGCTGCACCTCACCGAAAAGTGCCAATTGTCGGCTATCGGCCTTCTCAACCTGCCACCGGTCAAGCGGTAGGCAGATTTGCTCGCCAAAACCGCGATTGAAGCGCACTCCCCAGCGGTCGAACGCGCTCAAGGTTGCCCAGTAGGTCAAACCGGTTTCCAAGTCGCGGACTTCCGCCGCAACCGCCCCGTCCGCCCGTGCTTGACGCAAAATGTCAAGGTCGAACGCCCAGCCTCGCGGTTGTCGAAGCATATGGACGCTGGCCCGCACATTTTTTGTGAGTGTGCGCCCAACAAGGCTTGCAACTGGCTTACCTCTTGTGTTACAATACAAGCGGCCGGCTGCCTCGCCGCCATTTTGCACTGCCCCGCTCTGCCCCAGCGGGGTTTCGTTTTCTCGTCTTTCAAAGTTCATTTTTCTACCTCCTGTTCGGCAAGTTCGATACCCCACCGCAAGATTGCGGTCTTACTGCAGCCTAGCCGCTGCGCCAGTCGGGAAATCCGCTCTATCTCGGACAAGCGCAACCGGTAGGCCACAAGTTTCAGTGGGTCTGATTTGGTTGATTTGGCTCGTCTTTCAAAGTCCATTTTCTACCTCCTGAAAAGTCTTAAAACAAAAGAACACAAAAGGCCGCCATCAATGGCGTTTGCCTCCTTTTGTGTTCCTTTGTCAACACAAAGTATAGAACACTTTTTCAGTTTCTGCGGTCAAAAAAAATGTTTCACGGATGTTTCACGAAAGATTTAACATGTTGTTAATCTCCGTTAACATACTGTTAACATGGTCTAACCGCAAAGCCTCACCGGTACGCCTCATGGTGAGGAATTGACCTAGTAAAACCGCTTGACTAGTATAGCCGCAAAGGATACAATCGCCTTAACAAAAAGGAAGGCGCAACAAAACCAACGGACTTTATCATTTTTGTCTTCAGTAGGCCTCATCAAAACCGCCATATATGCTGGTTTACAAGCGGTCATACCGCCACATATACGGTTTTCGCTCAATGGACAGAGCACCGGACTTCTAATCCGTTGGTTGTGAGTTCGAGTCTCACCAGGGGCGCTCATATTGCCAAAGGAGTTGAAATATGACATTTCCAGAAAGAAACGGTGTAATCACCTTTGCCGGGAAAGATGTGACTGTTGTCGGTCCAGATCTCCAAATCGGTGAATTGGCACCCGAATTCACCGTACATGCCCAAGATTGGTCAACAGTTTCAGCCTTAAGCGCAACTGAGGGGAAAGTTCGTATCATCGCTTCTGTCCCTTCCCTTGATACCTCTGTTTGTGACCGTGAGACCAGACGATTTAATCAGGATGCCGCCAATCTAAGCAAAGATATTGCCATATTGGTGATCAGCACCGATCTCCCATTTACACAAAAACGCTGGTGCGGTGCAGCGGGGGTTGATCAGGTCAGTGTCCTTTCCGATCACATGGACGTTGACTTCGGAAAAAAATACGGTGTGTTAATAAAAGAACTGCGAATACTGAGACGGGCTGTTTTCGTAGTTGACCGCAACAATCGTATTACCTACGTTGATTACATGCCTACCATCGGAGCAGAACCAGACTACGATGCTGTAATTGAAGCGGCAAAACAGGCATTGTAATTGTTGTTTGGATTTAGTGGAGGCACAATGGTTACCATTTATTTTAAGTCAAGAAAATCTCAGGCCGGTTTTAGCGGTTTGGAAGAAGCCAGACCATCGCTTGGAAAAAATTTTAATCATTGGAACAATAATCATCCTCACAAATGGCAGCCAGCCACCGACATTTACGAAACAGAGGATAAGATAATAATCCTCATGGAAATCGCAGGGTTGAAAGAAGAGGACTTAACCATCCTGCTTCATCAGAATACTTTGGTGGTCGAGGGTATTCGTCGTTATAGTTATGAGTCACCTCGCGCTATTCACCAAATGGAAATACCCTATGGGGAATTTTATGTGGAATTACATATCAATATTCCTGTGGATGACACGCAAATTGAAGCCGTCTACGATCAGGGATTATTGCGAATAGACCTTCCTAAAGCCCGCCCCAAACAAATTCAGATCACCAAGGAATAAACGAGCGGTATGCCAGCATCCAGATGGAACATTGACCTAAACCAATTTTATTTTCAATTTGACGCCGAAGAAGAAGGTTATGAGGAAGTGTACCTGAGTTCGGACGAAGGGGAAGAAGAAATCTTCATTGAAGAGCCAATTAACAAACAAACCAATAGCGGTCAACCTGAAGAAATCATAAAATTACCAGAAATTTTACCCATCCTTCCGTTAAGAGGGCTTGTGGTTTATCCCCAAACCGGGGTACCTCTGACGATCGGACAACCACGTTCTATTCGTCTGGTGGATGATGTCGTCACCGGCGATCGTTTCATGGGCTTGGTAGCCTCGAAACACCCCGAAATTGAAAGTCCTGACCCGAAACATTTATATCAGGTAGGCACGGCTGGATTAATCCATCGGATGTTTAGAGCGCCCGATGGCACAATTCGATTACTGGTTCAGGGGCTATTCCGTTTTCGTATCGTCGAATTTGTAGCAACTGAACCATACCTCAAAGCCCGCATTGAAATTATTCCAGAAAAGCAGGAAACCGGTTTAGAAGTTGAGGCGCTGGCTCGAAATGTCCGCGACCAATTTGCGCACATCGCAGAAATGATTCCATCCCTGCCGCGCGAACTGATTGCAACCGTCACATCTATTACTGATCCTTTGCAGACCGTCTATACCATCGCCAATCTTCAGCGGATGGACATTGAAGATGCGCAGGAAATCCTTGAACTCGACTCGATCACAGAAAAACTGCATAAACTGGTTGCACTTCTCACTCGCGAAAGCGAAGTTTTGGAGCTAAGTCAGAAAATCCAGAAAGAAGCACGCTCGGAAATTGATAAAGTCCAGCGTGAATACTTTTTACGGGAACAGCTGAAAGCCATTCAGCGTGAGCTGGGCGAAACCGATGAACAGGTTGCCGATGTGGAAGAATTTCGTAAGAAAATTGAAGAAGCCGGCATGTCTGAAGAAGCACGCAAACTGGCCCAGCGTGAATTAGACCGCCTTTCCCGATTACCGACTGCTGCGGCAGAATACGGTGTTATTCGAACTTTTCTGGATTGGCTAGTTTCACTGCCTTGGTCTAAAACCACCCCCGATAATTTGGATATTGCTCATGCAAGAGAGGTTCTGGATCAGGACCATTATGGTTTGCAGGATATCAAAGAGAGAATACTCGAATATTTGGCTATACGAAAATTAAGACTGGATCGCGCCGGTGAATTTTCACTGGAAACCTCCACAGATGTAATCCGAAGACAGCGAGAGGGTGTTATTCTGTGTTTTATCGGCCCTCCCGGCGTTGGCAAAACTTCTTTAGGCCAGTCCATCAGCCGCGCAATGGGACGAAAATTTGTGCGTATATCCTTAGGCGGAGTGCGGGACGAAGCAGAAATTCGCGGTCACCGCAGAACTTACATTGGCGCAATGCCTGGACGAATCATTCAGGCTTTACGCCGAGTCGAAACTCGCAATCCTGTATTTATGCTGGACGAAATTGATAAACTCAGTTTCGATTTTCGAGGAGATCCGGCTTCCGCTTTGTTGGAAGTGTTAGATCCCGAACAAAATCAGGAATTTCGAGATAATTATTTAGAAGTAGCCTTTGATCTCTCACAGGTGATGTTTATCACCACCGCCAATCAGATGGAAACTATTCCCGGTCCGTTGCTGGATCGCATGGAGATTATTCAGTTATCGGGTTACACCGACAGTGAAAAATACGAAATTGCCAAACGATATCTGATCCCTCGCCAGATGAAGGAAAACAGCCTTCGACAAGATGAGATCGAATTCACGCCAAAAGCTTTAATGGCAATCATTCGACACTATACCCGTGAGGCCGGCGTACGCAACCTCGAACGGGAAATTGGCTCAATCTGTCGAAAAGT
>FWWM01004334.1_pt1 | contig 33177 bp, 35 predicted proteins | sample 2228351 | NCBI WGS metagenome assembly FWWM01 (sample SAMEA103939774, study PRJEB20133) | metagenome
AAATAATATTTACAAATCAACTGCCCCTCACAGGCACAGGAAAAATAGACAAGAAAATACTAAAGGAACAATATAAAGATGCGCTTAAATAACGCAATATTTAAAAATATAACAATGATTAAATACCAGAGAATCTTTAAAAAGACGTTAGAGGTATAAACTTAATGTCGGAATCAAAAGTTTTGTGTGAGCATAAAGATGGGGTGTATTGGATCACATTAAACCGTCCCGAGAAGCTCAATGCTATGGATTTAGAAATGCGACGTGGCATTCTTCAATGTTTACAAGAGGCTGAGTCAAGAGAAGATGTTAGAGTAGTGATTATTCGTGGGGCGGGGAAGGCCTTTAGCGCTGGGGCAGATGCTTCACATTTAAAGATGTTAGCAGAAATGACTCTTTCAGATTTTGAAAGGCTTCCAAAAGGTTTAGGGGTCTCCGACATAGGCATGTACATACGTAATATGTCTAAGCCAGTAATTGCAGTAGTCCATGGCTATTGTGTAGGAGGAGGTATGGAGTTGATACAATTCTGCGACATGGTCTTTGCCTCAACTGATGCGGTGTTTTTCCAAGGCGAGATTAATCTAGGAATAATTCCCGGCGGTGGGGGAACACAGTTGCTTCCCAGGATAATTGGCGACAAGAAAGCTAGGGAGTTAATATACACAGGGAGGAGGCTTACCGCCGAAGAGGCTAAGAGGCTTGGGCTTGTAAACGAAGTATGCCCGCCAGAAGAGTTGGAGAAATGCGTAATGGCTGTCGTGGAGGATATAAAGCAGAAAAGTCCATTAGCTATTGCGTTGGCAAAAAGAGCTATAAATGCCGTATATGAGATGCCACTATCTAAGGGCCTCGAATATGAGCAGTTAATGTTCCAGAGAGCCCTTGTATCAGATGATGGAAAGGAGGGTCTCCGGGCCTTTCTTGAGAAAAGAAAGCCGGTGTTTAAGGGGAGGTGATGAAGAGGGTATTTGTAATAGGGGCGGGCACAATGGGCCACGGCATTGCAGAGGTGGCGGCATTAGCAGGTTATGAAGTGTATATGTATGATATTAGCCAAGAGATTCTAAACAGAGCTATTGATAGGATCCGTTGGAGTTTAGAGAAGCTTTATGAAAAGAAGAGGATACAGAGTATTGAAGATGTTCTGAACAGAATTAAACCAACACTTAACTTCGAAGAGGCAGCGCGGAATTCTGATATTGCTATCGAGGCCGTGCCTGAAAGCCTGCAGTTAAAAAAAGAGATCTTCGCAAGGCTTGATGTTTTAATGCATGGCGATGCTATATTAGCTACTAACACCTCTTCGCTTCCAATATCTGAAATTGCAGAGGCTACTAGAAGGCCTAACAAAGTTATAGGTATTCATTTCTTTAACCCGCCGGTCTTAATGCAATTAGTAGAGATCATAAGGGGAAGTGCCACAGATGACGATACTGTGAGGAGGAGTGTAGATTTTGTAAGATCCCTTGGAAAAACCCCAATATTAGTTAACAAAGACGTGCCAGGCTTTGTTGTAAATAGAATATTGGGAGCTATTCAAAATGTGGCTTGTCATTTAGTATATAGGGGTGAGTATACGCATGTAGAAATAGATTCTGCTGTAAAATATAAAGCTGGCTTGCCTATGGGTTTATTTGAATTACGTGACTTCACAGGCATGGATGTGGGCTACATGGTAGCGAAGGCGTTAGCAGAAAGAGATCCTATGTTCAGACAGGAATGTCCCCTAATAGAGGAGTATTATAGAAAGGGCTGGCTTGGGGTAAAAACAGGAAGGGGGTTTTACGAATATAAATCTCCCAGCGATAGGCCAAATATTCCCAGAGAGGCAGGGGAGAGAGTAAACGTGGTTAGGGTATTAGCCGCAGGGGTGAATATGGCGGCGTGGCTCTTAAGAAACGGCATTGCCACTAAGGAAGATATTGACACAGGCGTAAGATTAGGCTTAGGATATCCCAAAGGAATTTTACAATATGCTGACGAATGGGGTATTGACGAAGTGGTTAAAGAATTGCAGTATCTTTATGATAAATATGGATTAATTTTAGCAAAGCCAGATGAATTGCTTATTAAAATGATAAATGAAGGTAAACTCGGAAAAAAGACTGGCGAGGGGTTTTATAAGTATGCCTCTTAGCCCCGCGGTTAGGCAACTCTTAAAACAGTTGGCTGAGGTTTTGCGCTTCTCGCCAGAGATTGATGTAAATAAATTCAGGGCTGAGTTTTATAACTCCTCGCTTCTTTTAGTGAAAATGGCTAATGAGCCTATCTATAAAACGGAAGACATTAAAATCCCAACTAGAGAAGGCGCTGTAAGAGCACGAATATACAGACCGAGCGATAAGGAGAGACTACCCGTGGTTGTGTACTACCATGGCGGAGGATTTGTGCTTGGTAGTATTGAGACCCACGACCACATATGTAGGAGAATTGCAAGATTGTCAGGTGCGGTTGTTGTGTCTGTTGACTACCGTCTGGCGCCTGAACACAAATTCCCTGCCGCTGTTCATGATGCATATGATGCGGTAAAATGGGTTGCCGATAATTACGATAAAATCGGAGTTGATAATGGAAAAATAGCCGTAGCCGGGGATTCAGCTGGCGGAAATCTAGCCACAGTAGTGTCGATTATGGCCCGTGATTATGGCGAGAAGTTCATTAAGTACCAAATATTAGTTTATCCTGCGGTCAACTTAACGCCAGCTCCAACGATATCAAAAGTAGAGTATAGCAGTGAGGAATACGTAATTTTAACGAGTGAATTAATGGCGTGGTTTGGAAGACAGTACCTATCTAAAGCCGAAGACGCCCTTAGTCCCTATGCCTCGCCAATATTCGCAAAAATAAACGATCTACCATCTGCGCTTATAATTACGGCGGAGTACGATCCGCTTAGAGACGAGGGCGAGCTTTACGCGCATTTATTGAAGACGCACGGCGTTAAGGCAGTGGCCGTTCGCTATAATGGCGTAATACACGGATTTATCAACTTCTATCCTGTGTTAGAAGAAGGAAGAGAGGCTCTGTCACAAATTGCAGCATCTATTCAAATTCAGTTTGGAGGGTGACTATGCAGAGGGTCTACCTGGTATATTTCAAGAGAGTACCATTCTCTCGCGTTAAGAGAGATGATCCGAAATTTGATGTATATTACGATATTAAAGGACCAGTGTTGTACTCTTTACTTCTTAAAAAAGCTGTTGAGGATTTACAAACCTACGGAGTAAAGCCCGAGGAAATTGACAGAGTAATAACTGGTTGTGCTCTACAAGCAGGTGATAATTGGAGTATGGGCGGGCGGATTCCCATCTTCTTTGCAAAATTACCAGTCTCTATTCCCACAGTGTCAGTTGACATGCAGTGCGCCTCTAGTTTAGAAGCAGTGAAAATAGGCTATATGGAAATAGCAATGGGGTATTCAGATATAATAATTGCCGGAGGATATGAACATATGTCAAGAGTGCCTATGGGACCTCAGAATCCGTATATCATTAGGCATAGAGAGCTTGTCGAAGACGAGGAATACCTAAGGCTTTATGATATGAGAATAGGCTACGTTATGGGCTTAACTGCTGAGAAGTTAGCCGAGGTTAAGAAAATACCAAGAGAGGAAATGGACAGATGGGCTTTAAGAAGCCATAAGCTTGCGGCTAAGGCTTATGAAGAAGGCTATTTCAAAGACGAACTTCTACCAGTTGAAGTCGTCAGAGAGGGTCAAAGAGTTATAGTAGATCGCGATTTAAGTGTAAGGCCAGAGACAAGTATGGAGGCATTATCGAGATTACCCCCTGTGTTTAAAGAAAATGGTGTTATCACAGCTGGAAATTCATCACCAATGAATACGGGGGCTACGCTAGTAGTTTTAATGTCGGAGAGAAAGGTAAAGGAGCTTGGCATTAAGCCAATGGCTGAGATAATTTCTGTGGGATGGGCCGCAGTACACCCAGCAATTATGGGCGAAGGGCCCGTTCCTGCCGTTAAAAAGGCGTTGAAACACGCCGGTTTAAGCGTTGATGATGTTGATCTGTGGGAAATTAACGAGGCATTTGCTGTTGTTGTTGTTAACGCTATAAGGGAATTAAATATAGATGAAAACAGAGTTAATGTTCACGGAGGCGCTATTGCCATAGGCCACCCATTGGGAGCTACTGGTGGGAGACTTGTGGGAACTCTTGCTAGATTACTTAATTACAAGGGCAAAAATATAGGCGTAGCCACGGCTTGTGTAGGAGGGGGTCAGGGGCACGCAATTGTACTACAAAGAGTATAACTTTTGACGTAATCAATATTTTAATTTTCGTTAATTAATTTCTTTAATGTTAGAGTGGTATCTCATACCTGAACAGTATCGATCAGAAATAGAACTTGTACGTAAAACTGCTAGAGAATTCGCACAAAGATATTTCACCAAGGAGCTAGCCCATGAGATAGACAAAAAAGAAGAGTTTCCATGGGATTTATACCGAAAGGCAGGTGAGCTGGGACTTATAGGTCCCACTATTCCCCCTGAATACGGCGGAGGTGGTCTCAGTACTGAGTTAGGTAGTGCCGTAATAACGGAGGAATTAGTAAGGACTGACACTACCTTAGGACAGTGTATTCTATCAGGTGCTTTTGGGTTATTTGCGCTGTATCTCTTTGGCACTGAGGAGCAGAAAAAGGAATACATTCCGCCTGTAGTGCACGGCGAGAAGACGTTCTTTTTTGCGCTGACAGAGCCTGAACACGGCAGTGATATCACCGAACTGTCTACAACGGCTAAAAGAGAAGGGGATTACTTTGTGCTCAAAGGGATTAAGACTTTCATTACTAATGCAACAACTGCAGAATATGGAATTGTTCTCGCCCAGACTGATCCTGAGAAAAAGTATAGGGGGCAGACTCTTTTCTTAATCCATACCGACTGGCCCGGCGTTGAAATTAAGCCGTTGAAGGGCAAGATGGGACAGAGAGGGTCGCCAATAGGCGAAATTAGGCTAGATGGCGTGAAAGTGCATAAGGATTACATAGTGGGAGGGATAGAGGAGTTAAACAAAGGTTTTTACAGAGCCTTACAGTATTTAAACATTGGTAGAACTCATGTTGGCGCTGTGGCGTTGGGCATGATGCTCAACGCTTTTGATAAGGCTTATGAATTTGCCCAGAAGAGAATTCAGTTTGGCAAGCCTATAATTGAACACCAACTTATCCAACAGAAAATTGCAGAAATGGTGCAGTTAATAGATTTATCTAAACTTGCAGTATATAGGTCACACTTAATTCTCGATGATTATGTCAAGGGGAAGATTGAGCCAAGGACCATGGCCGCAATATCGTCTATTACTAAAATTTTTGTCACCGAAAACGCTACTAAAGTGATCGATTATGCAATTCAAATTCTCGGCGGTAGTGGTTATATGGAGGAGTTTGAGGTGGAAAGAGCTTGGAGAGATCACAGAGTGACGCGGATATATGAAGGTACAACTGAGATAAACATGTTGACAATTGTAGATGCCGTGAGGCGCGGGTTCTTTTCAATATGAGAAAAGTTGCTGTTATTGGAGTAGGACAATCTATTTTCGGCGTGCGTGGAGACGTCACAATGCAAGAATTAGCATGGGAAGCCGTGAGAGAAGCTTTGGAGGACGCAGGAATCACACAAAAAGATATTGACTTAAGTGTAGTGGGAAATGTGGGAACTAGGGGATATGAGTTAATGCCTGCCCAGCCTGTGAATGATTACATCGGCATGACCCCAAAGGGACCTATTAGAGTTGAAATGGCTTGCGCCACGGGTCTTGTAGCTTTAACAGTTGCATATAATATAATTGCCAGCGGCAATGCGGATATTGTGCTTGCCGTAGGAGTGGAGAAAATGAATGAAGTAGACACGCCAACTTCGCTCGCCGTAGGTGGCAGAGCTGGTAATTACCTCTGGGAGTTTCATTTTTATGGCACTACAATGCCCGCGGGCTACGCCCTATATGCTACAGCTCACATGGCCAAATTCGGAACTACAGAGGAGCATATGGCGCTTGTATCCGTAAAAAATCACTATTATGGCTCCCTTAACCCAAAGGCTCATTTTCAACATACAGTTACTGTAGAGGAAGTGTTAAAATCGCGACCTATTGCATGGCCTATTAAACTCCTTGACTCATCACCTATTAGCGACGGCGCTGCGGCTGCGGTATTGGCGTCAGAGGAGGCTGTGAAAAGGCTTAGGATAGACGCCCCTGTTTGGATTGCTGGAATAGGTTATGCAAATGATACGCCGCTGTTAACCAGGAGGCGAGACTATTTTGGTTTTTCAGCTACTAGACTCGCCGCAGAAATGGCATATAAAAAAGCTGGCATTGAGCCAAAAGACGTAGAAGTTGCTAATGTACATGACGCTTTTACAATAGCTGAAATAATCGCCTACGAAGACTTAGGGTTTGTGAAAAAAGGAGAGGGTCCTAAGCTTATAGCCGAAGGTCAAACATACGCAGGAGGTAAAGTCGCTGTAAACATTGATGGTGGTTTAAAAGCAAAGGGCCACCCGCTGGGCGCCACCGGACTTGGGATGATATACGAGTTAACAAAACAATTACGGGAAGAGAGAGAGGGTAAAAGGCAGGCGCCACTTAAGAAGTATATAGCTTTGGCACATAATGTAGCTGGCGTTGGACATGTGGCTTATGTTGTAATATTGAGGAGATGAGTGTGCGTAAATACGTAAAGATAGAAGGTCCTACTATTGACTCCATACCTCTAATATATAAACATAAAATCCCAATTCAAAAAACTTTACTGTTCTGGGAAGGGTTAAAAGAGGGAAAAATATATGCAACGCGTTGTAAAAAGTGCGGTCAAGTCTACTTCCCGCCACAAGCTGATTGTCCCAATGACATGACGTCTGACATGGAGTGGATTGAGCTTCCAAAAAACGGGGTGTTAGAAGCGTTTACTAAAGTGTATGCTAGGCCCCAAGGGTTTGACGATATCGAACCTTATATGATAGGTATTGCTACTTTAACAAATGGCGTAAGGGTAATGGGCTGGGTGGAACCGCCTGATGAAAAATGCGTAAAAGTAGGCGATGAAGTTGAATTAATAACTAAAAATATAAAGGGGAGATATTTGATTATATTAAAGGTTAATAAACAATGCGCATGAAGGCTGCAGTTATAAAAGATTGGGGAAAACCTCTTTCTATCGAGGAGGTTCCAAAACCAGAGCCTGGACCTGGGGAAGTGTTAGTTAGAATACGCGCTTCAGGAGTTTGTCATACAGATTTGCACCAATGGAAGGGCGATTGGCCGGCGGTAAAACTCCTAATGGAGAAGCACGGAGTTCGGATATTAGGCCATGAGGGAGTGGGCGTTGTGGAGGAGGTGGGGCTGGGTGTTACCAGAGTACGTAAGGGGGATAGGGTAGGCGTGCCATGGATGAACTACTGGTGCGGCTCATGCGAATATTGTCTCAGCGGATACCCCCATTGGTGTCCTCATGCTAAGTACACCTCAGTTCATGTCAACGGAACTCATGCAGAATATGCAGTAATACATGAGAGGACAGTTCCCGTTATTCCAAAGGAGATTGAAGATGTAGAAGCGGCGCCGTTAATGTGCGCCGGCGTCACAGCCTACGGCGCAATTAGGAAGTTAATTACAGAAGTTAAGCTGCCGCCAGGAAAGCCTATTGCTATTATAGGCGCCGCCGACGGACTAGGCCATTATGCTGTTCAAATTGCTAAGGCATTTGGCTATGTCGTCATAGGGATTGACATCGGTGAGGAAAGAATAAAATTCGTGGAGAGATTAGGCGCAGACTATGCTATAGATGTTTCAAATGCCGAGAAATTTGTCAAAGAAAAATTTGGTGGCGTATACGCATCAGTAGTATTTACACCTAAAATAAATGGGTATGAGCTAGGGCTTCGACTACTTAAAACGCTAGGGGTATTAGTAGCTGTGGGAATTCCCGACGTGAAAGAGGGAGCCCTACAACTATATCCTCTTACAATTAGTGGAATGGGTTTCAGGATATTAGGAAGTTCTGTGGGAGTTACACACGAATTTGAGGAGCTGTTTAATCTCGTGTTAAATAAAAAGGTGAAAGGGCACATTACGAGAGTTGCAGATTTATCTGAAATTAATAATGTTTTTCAAGATCTGGAGAAGGGTAGAATAGTAGGTAGAGCAGTATTAAGAATATAAATGTAATTTTTATCTACACTATGGAGTATAAAACTGTCATTTATAAAAAAGAGGGGAGTATAGGTTTCGTAATTATGAACCGTCCTGAGGTTTTAAACGCTTTAAACGCCGTGATGGACGAAGAATTATATCAAGTGCTTCTTGAGGCTAGGAAAGATCCTGAGGTGCGAGTTGTTCTACTAAGAGGGGCTGGCCGCGCTTTTACAGCTGGTCAAGACGTTAAAGAATTCGCTGAGGCTTATGCATCAGGTCTAGCCCCTGATTTTAAAGCCGGACTCCAAAGGAGAAAGAGAGTGTTGACATTAATTAGAGAAATGCCTAAACCTGTGCTTGCCGCTATAAACGGCGTTGTTGCTGGAATTGGAATTGCGCTTGCATTAGTTTGTGACGTAAGAATTGCAACTAAATCTGCACGTTTTGTACCTGCCTTTTCGAGAATTGGTTTAATTCCAGATGGCGGCTTTGTATATCTCATGTCGAAATTCCTACCGCCCGGAAAAATTTTTGATCTATATGCAATGAACAGAGAAATATCAGGTGAGGAGGCGTATAAATTGGGCTTGGTGGAGTATTTAGTAGATGATGATAAATTCGAAGAAGAAGTGGTAAAAATCGCTAAGCTATATGCTGAAGGCCCCACTTATGCTTTTTCATTAACAAAACAAGTAATTAACATGACTCTTTTCGCAGATTATAGCTTAGCTTATGATATAGAAATGGAAATGCAAGAAAAGGCCTCTAAATCAGAAGATCACAGAGAGGGAGTCAGAGCTTTCGTCGAGAAGAGAAGGCCTTTATTCAAAGGTAAATGAGATTTCCAGTAGAGCTTAGGTATGCAGATACTGATCAAATGGGGCTGATATATTTTGCCCGTCATCTTATTTACGCAGATGAAGCAATAGGCAAGTTTTTGAAAAGTCTCGGCATAGATCTCCTATCACTAGAAGAGTCGGGCATATATACGGCGGTAGTGCACGCAGATGTAGATTTCAAGAGGCCCTTAAGATACGGAGAGTATAGCGAAGTCGACGTAGACATGGAAAAAATAGGCACTTCAAGTATTTCATTTAAATTCTCTGTGTATGGAAATGGGGAGTTAAAATCTATGGGGCGTATTGTTTATGTTTTTATTAACAATAAGGGAGTTAGAGTTGAAATTCCAGCTGATATTAAAGAGAGACTAGAAAAATATTTATATAGAATAAGTGATTAAGACATGCCTACAGTAGTAGTAACAGGTTCTGGGAGAGGTATTGGCAGGGCAATAGCGGTAAGACTTGCCCGCGAGGGGTGGAACGTGGTTGTAAACGCTAAAAAGGGCAAGGAGGAGGCCGAGGAGACATTAAGAATGGTGAGAGAGGCAGGCGGGAATGGCGTCGTGGTGTTGGCTGACGTCGCCACGAGAGAGGGATGTAGAAATGTGGTGCAGGCCGCGGTACAGAACTTCGGCGGATTGGACGTTCTTGTCAACAACGCGGGGCTCGGCCTCTATTCGCTTTTTCTCAATGCCGATGACAGGCTAATAGACAAACAGTTGGAGGTGTCGTTAAAATCGGTAATTTATTGTTCTCAAGAGGCGGCGAAAGTAATGAAGGAGGGTTCGATAATTAATATTGCGTCTATCGCCGGCATTAGGCCCTTTGTCGGCCTCTCTATATACAGCGCGGCTAAGGCGGCAATTATTAATTTGACGCAAGCGCTTGCAGTAGAGCTCGCCCCCCGCATAAGAGTTAATGCCGTCGCGCCGGGAGTTGTAAAGACAAAAATGGGCGACAGCCTAGTGAAGCTTCTGGGGATGACTGAGGAGGAATTTGCAAAAAAACATACCCTTTTAGAAAAAATGGTTACCCCTGAGGATGTTGCAGAAGTCGTATGGATGTTAGTAAAAATACCTACAATAACAGGACAAGTAATTGTTATAGATTCTGGAGAATTATTAAAAAGTAGAATTACGTAGGGAAGATTTTTAAAACTGAAATTATTCATAATCAATGATTATATTAAGTGTACACAATGTTTCTAAAAGCTTTGGGGGAATAAAGGCTGTGGATAATGTTACTTTTAAAGTAGAGAAAGGCGAGATAGTGGGTCTTATAGGGCCTAACGGCGCTGGTAAGACAACTCTAGTCAATTTAATTTCTGGTTTTTATAAACCTGATAGTGGGAAAATAACATTTAACGGCTTGGATATTACAAAAAAACAGCCGTATGAACGCGCTAAACTTGGAATAAGCAGGACTTTTCAAAATCCAAGACTTGTGCCCAACATGACAGCTTTATTGAATGTCGCCTATGCCGTATTAGGAAGGGACGATGCGAAGAAAATGTCATTATATGAGGCTGTAGCTGAGGCAATCTATTACCTTGATCTTGTTGGTTTGTTGCAAAAAAGAGATATATTGGCTAAAGACTTGCCGTTATACGAATTACGGTTGCTTGAACTCGCTAGGGCATTAGCATTAAGGCCTAAGTTGTTACTAATAGACGAAGCCATGGCAGGTCTTAACCCAGGCGAGGCAGAGAAAATTAGAAAATTAATAATAAACATTAAGGAGCAACTTGATTTAACAATAATTTGGATTGAACATGTATTAAGATTATTGATGAAAACAGTAGATAGAATATTAGTGATGCACTATGGGAAATTAATAGCAGAAGGCACTCCCAGAGAAGTGGCGGAAAATCCGCTAGTGATTGAAGCTTATACTGGAAAGAGAATAGCGGCATGATGCTCTCAGTTAAGAACCTTGAAGTTTCTTACGGTAAGTTAAGGGCCGTTTGGGGAGTGTCTTTAGGCGTATGGAATAAGGAAATTGTCGGGCTAATAGGACCCAATGGGGCAGGGAAGAGCAGTATTGTTAATAGCATAATAGGGTTTGTCAAGCCCGACAAAGGCGAAATTAAATTTGAGGGTCGTGATATAACCAATCTAAGTATTAGCTCTAGAATAAAGGCTGGGATTTCCGTAGTACCTGAAGGTCGGAGGATTTTCCCTTACCTAACTGTTGAGGAAAACCTATTAATGGGCGCAGTTGTTGGCAATTGGAATAAAAGAAGAGAAGCGTTAGAATTTGTCTACAACCTATTTCCTCAACTCAGAGAGAGGAAGAGAAATTTTGCTTCTCAACTTAGTGGTGGAGAGCAACAGATGTTAGTCATAGGCAGGGCGTTAATGTCGCGTCCAAAAATGGTATTAATTGACGAGCCTACATTAGGATTAGCGCCAAAAATTGTAGACCAAGTATATGGCATTATTAAGACAATAAGAGATGAGGAGGGTATAACGGTATTAGTAGCTGATCAAAACGCCGAAATGGTGCTGAAGATCGCCGATAGAGCTTATGTAGTCGAAAACGGTAGGATTGTTGCAGAAGGCCCTTCTGAGAAATTAGCCCACGATCCGAAAATTGTGTCCACTTATCTGGGTATATGAACTATTTCGATTTTATAAAGTCAATTATAAGGGAGGGCAACGCCGAGCCTTTAAGGGGGCTTAAAGTTGTTGAGATAACACATTTCGTCTTTGGTCCCAATATTGGAAGGTATTTAGCACTACTCGGAGCTGAGGTGATAAAAGTTGAGCCGCCCGGCGAGGGGGATAGATTCAGACAAGCGGCTGTATGGGGACGATTTTACAAATTGGCAAATCCCTACTTTCTTATTCAAAATACTAATAAGTACTTTATTGCGACAGATGCTAGAAAAAAAGAGGGTAGAGAAATTATTTACAAACTTATTAAAGATGCTGATATATTTATAGAGAATTTAAGGGCCGGGCTTGCGGAAGCCATGGGAGTGGGATACTTCCAGCTACATAAAATTAACCCCCGATTGATATATGTAAGTTGTTCTGGATACGGGCAATTTGGCCCCTTAAGTAGATTTCCAAGTTTTGATGTAGCCGCTCAAGGAGTTGCCGGCGTAGCTAAAACCACAGGGTGGTCTGATGTCGACGAATTTTACAAGTTGCCAGATTACTTCGGAGATTATCTACCCTCTTTAATTGCAGTTGTTGCTATATTAGTAGCATTAATTTATAGAAAGAAATCAGGGCAAGGACAATATATAGATATTTCACAAACAGAATCATTATTAAGATTTTATTATGAGTTAACATACTACACATTGACAGGTAAGGAAATTGGCAAGACTGGAAATGTGGATCCTTCAGCGTCTCCCTCTGGCATTTTTAAAACTAAAGATGGCAAATATATCGCTATTGCAGTGCTAAATGATGAACAATCTAAAGCGCTTGCAAGGGCTACTGGTATTGAAGAGTTAGAGAAAACTACGCATTTAGAGAGATTAGAACCAAAGACGATAGAGATGTTAAACGAGAAGTTGGCTAAGTGGGTTAGTACTAAAACACTAGACGAAATATTAAACATAGCCGCTATACAAGGTTTTCCCGCAGCGCCTGTATTAAACGACGTAGAAGTCACGTTTGATAAGTGGAAATGGGAAAGGGGAACTGTGGAGATTATTAATGATAGGCTCTACGGACGAGTTGCTGTTGTTAATTTCCCCGCCTTGTTTAGCAAAATACGGCCAAGGACTAAGTGGCTAGGCAGGCCCGTGGGCTATCACAATAGGTTAGTACTAAAAAAACTGGGCTATTCCGCCCAGGAAATTGAGGCTTTGATAAACAGAGAGGTTATAGGCTTTTGGGACAATATGATTGGCGCCATGCCGCCTCCCACATGGGATCCTGAGAAAGATCCCGTATTTAAGGGTGAGAAAGATGAGTTAGATTATGTCTAGAGAGCAAAAATTATCAGAACTTTTTGACCCAGATGCTAAGCCATATGCTTTAGAAGGGGTAAGAGTAGTGGAGATTAGTAATACAAATTTCGTTGCCCAGATAGCCGCAGCCATCTTATGTGAGTTGGGTGCTCATGTTATTAAAATTGAGCCGCCGGGTGGAGATCCAGCTAGATATGTCACTCCATACGGCGTCCTTATTGAAGGCGTAGGTATTCCGTATTATATAGAAAATAGGTGTAAAGAAATAGTAACCCTAGATTTTGAAAAAGACAGAGAGAGAATTATTCAATTGATATCTCAAGCGGATATTGTAATTGACGGCATGAAGCCTGGCGAATTAGATCGATTAGGTATTGGGTATAGGCAACTTCGCGTCTTAAATCCAAAAGTAATATACTTATCAATATCGCCGTTTGGAAGCGTTGGAGAGTTTGCAGAAAAGTTTTCTAACGTGCCATATTCTGATTTAACCGCTCAAGCGTACAACGGCTATCCTACTTTAATAGGAAATCCCTACTTACAAGATGAAGCGCATCAAACACCATTAAGGGCGGGCATATGGGTCGCTACAATAATGGCTGGCGTTCAAGCCGCAATTTCGGCATTAGTATCTCTATATTGGAGGGAATTAAGCGGCGAGGGTCAATTTATTGACATAGCAATTAATGAGGTGCTCTCCGCAGTGCACTTAGTTCCCTATATTGTCGGTTTCTTCTTTGAAAAGCCAAGAGGTAAATACGGGCTAATTGATTATATCTTGTACCCGTTCGGGTATTACAAAACTGCCGATGGATACGTCGCAATTGCCACGCCTACTGACGCCGATTTTAGAGCGTTATTAAAAATATTGAGGTTATGGAAAATAGAACCCGATTGGAGATATGGTATTGACAGGATTTCAGACGACGTAGAGAGAATTAAAGAATTAGATGAAAAAGTGAGACAAGCTGTGGCAAGATACAAAACCAGCGAGCTCATTGCAAAAGTTATTAGGCGAGGTGTCTTATATAAAAAAGTGCCTTTATTAAGATCTTTGGAGAGACATATTGGATCTCCCGTAGTGGTGGAATTATATCCCATTAGCAGAGTGGTGGAGGAGAAACATTGGTATATTCGCAGATCGCTTAAAGTCGTGACAATAGGCGATAAGAAAGTCGTAATTCCGAGTTCTCCATTTAAATTCTCCGCTGTAAGAGTAAAAACATAGCTCTATATAGTATATTTTTTCTATAATTTATCATTATATTTCTGTGTAAAGAGGATAAATACTTTTAAATTAATGATAATCATACTTCTATGGCTACCAAAACTTTAGGGATCATAATAGGAATAATTGTATTAATCGCTGTTATTGCAATTGCTATATATTTACTACAACCAACAACTCCGCGACAAACTCCAACTGCTACAACGCCGTCCGAGCCATCAACTCCCTCTCCAACGCCAACGCAAACGCCGACGCAACCAACTGCTACAACGCCGTCTCAGCCTATAGTGATGTGTATAATATACAATCCGAGAATTTCCGTTTTAAAGGCAATGGCCGAGGCTTTTAAACTAGGCATTAAGGAGATAAATGAAAAGGGAGGGATACTAGGAAGACAAGTCGTGTTACTTGAAGAGGATCACCAAGGTAAAGCCGATTTAGCAGTGGCGGCTTATAGAAGGCTGGTAACAGAGAGGGGGTGTAAATATGTACTTATAGACGGCGTATCTGAAATCGCGCTAGCGGTGATGGAGGCTGGCGCGACACTATATCCATCATATAAACACGTTGTAATAGTTCCCGGCCAAGGAGCCATGGCCACTACGTTAAAAGTAATAAATGATTATGAGAAGTACAAGTTCTACTTTAGGCCTTTCTTCCCAGATCCGGATTTAAATTACGTTGTACCAAAGCCTTATTTTGATGTTGCAAAAAATGTAATAGGCGCCAAGAAGGTGGCGTTATTTTTAGAAGATGCCGCTTGGACATTGTGTGCAAGAGAGGGCTGTACTGTACGGACAAAGTTTGGAAACTATACATTTAAGCCGATGAGGGAATGGGTCAAAGAGGAATTTGGATTAGATGTTGTGTATGAGGTTAAAATTGCAGTGGGTGAGAAGAACTTCTTGCCTATGCTAGAAGAAGCGGCTAGAAGGGGGGCAGAGTTTATCTTTGTGCTTTCCAGCTGGTATACAGATACTGTAACGCTTACAAAACAATGGGCTACTTCGTCGGCTAGAGATATTCCGTTGGCATTATTCGGCGGGCCAAATCAGTGGCTTGTCTTTTGGAATTTAACAGGCGGCGCCGCGCTGGGCGTTATAACTTTAATGTACGACACGCCAACATATCCCTATATAAAGGCTCGGGCCTTAGTAGATAAGGCACACGCCGCAGGGCTTAGAGTTGACACTAGCGTCCACATGTATTACTCGACGGCATATTTATTAAAGAAGGTAATTGAAATGGTTGGGAATCCTGATGATATTGAAAAAATTATAAAAACACTTGAACAAATAAAATTTGAAGAACACACATTATATCCGCCGGAAAGCGCTTATCTTGGCTCGCGAGATTATAGATTTCACTCATACATTGCTGTGCCTGGTTTCGTAGCGCAATTTCAGTGCGGTGGAAAAGTGGTATTTGTCTCGAGACCAGACTACGAAGGCTATAGGATTTATACGCCACAAGAGGTTGACTTTGCATTACTAAGACCTCAAGATTATAAGAGTCCAAAAGAGCTTAGAGAAATTTGTAAGTAATTTTTCATATGATTAATATTTTTTCTTATGTCTTAGTCTGGGGTTTTGTATTTGGAAGTATTTATTTAGGTTTGGCACTAGGTTTTTCTATTATAGTTGGAGTTTTAAGAATTTTCCATATGGGATATGGTATATTTTTTGTTCTTTCTGTTTATTTAGTTTGGACGTTTTGGAAAGTAGTTAATTTAGACTTGTGGATTTCAATTATAATGGCAGTAGTGACGACTAGTATAATCTCTATTGCTTTGTATCCGCTTATTAAAAAATATCTTGAATTAGAAGATTACTTACTAATAAGTCTAGTGCTTGCGTTTCTTATAATTGAAGAGACAGTTAATAAAATATATCCTATTGAAACAGGTGTGTATTTGCCAACCTTGATCTCAACTGAGGTGCTAAAACTCGGATATGTGACTATACAGTTTCAATATATTTTCATATCAATATTATCACTTTTATCATTTATTATATATGTATTACTACTTAAATTCACTAAGTTTGGACTTATTATAAGAGCCGTAAGCCAGGACTTGAGTACTTCAAGGCTGTTTGGAATAAACGTGAACCTCGTATATGCCGTATCCCTGGGACTTGCTACAGTAGCTCCGTCAGTGTTGGTAATCTTCTACTCTCCACTAACTAGGATTGATCCGTTTATGGGCTTTCCGCTATTTATAACGGCGTTACAAGTAGCCGTTTTGGGCGGCTTGGGGAATTTAAAAGGCACATTAATAGCCGCCTACGTTATTGGGTACATTCACGCCATTGTGGGATTTTTAATAGATCCGCGGGCAATGAATTTGGCATCTTTGGTTGCTATTATCCTCATATTGCTGTTTAAACCTAGAGGGCTTGCAAGTGCGGAGAGCATATGGTAATTGGCTTAAAGAGGAAAGAGAGACGCGGACGTTTAATACTTGAGATTCAAATCGGGAAAAGTGTTCGTAGATTTGAGTGGACTATAGAGCCTCGTTATTGGAGAAATCCAATTATAGCGTTTTTAATATGGGCATCGCTTCCTTTGATTCTATGGAGCGCCGGTTATTACTCTATTTTATCGACGTTAGTTTTTGCAAATGTTTTATCAATAATAGCGGTGGCTTATAGTCTACGAGTTATAGGAACAGGCAGGCTTGATTTCGGACCTACTTTTTTCGTAGCTATGGGTGGGTATGTGGCTGCTCTTTTTTCAAAGTGGTATGGTCTCTCCCCGTGGGAGACATTTTTCCTATCTTTTTTAATTGGCATGGTGCTAGGGGCATTACTAAGTCCAATTGTTGTTATCTCTAAGGGGATTTACTACACGCTTATTACTTTTATACTGCCCTTTGTGTTATATGAGATAACATATTGGCGTTCAGACATTTTCGGCGCTGAAACTGGGATACCCGGTGTGCCGCCGCTTCTTCCAATAATTAACCCGGTGATGGCAGAGTTATCATACTTTTATTTATCAGTTGCTATAGTCATTTTATATACATTTATTGTAGATAAAATATTACGTTCAAAATATGGTTTAATGATGGGCGTATTAAATGAAGATGAAGAAATAGCTAACATGTATGGCATAAATACTAATTTAATTAAAGTAATCATCTTTATTGTGACAAGTGGTATGATAAGTGTTGCTGGATGGTTTCTTGCCCACTATTATATGTCTTTTACTGGCGTCTTATACCTCTCGCCTGAGTTTTTAACTCTCACACTTATGGCGGCAGTTCTTGGGGGCAAAGGGGCTGTATACGGCGCAGTAATTGGATCATATTTTGTAGTTGGTTTAAGGGAGTTTACTAGAATGTGGTTAGGTGGCTATTCAACAATAGTGTTTTACGCTTCGGTGTTAATGTTGCTATTGGTTCTCCCAGAGGGATTGTGGGGGCTTTATAGGAAGCGTAGATATAGAGAATATGTACCCACTATAAAAGTTAGGAGGAAAACTTAAATATATTTTATGAATTACTCTTAATGGTTAGAACTAAGGATCAATTTTTAAAAGATGTAGCAAATAGAAAATGCGAAATTTATTTCAGAGGCAGGCGATTATCTACGGTTCTTGAAGACGAGGATTTAAAATACGCTGCATACCATACAGCAAGGTTATTTGAATATCCTAAAAGGACTTATTTTGATGAGTCTCTTAATCTTGAAATTAGTAAATACTATAAAATTCCCCGGAGTAGTCATGATTTATTAGAAAGACATTTATTAATTTATGATAATACAATTTTCGGTTATGGCTTATTTAATATTTCTCAAGCTATCGGTAGCGATGCGCTATTTGCTTTATTAATTGTATCTAAAATGATAGATAAAAAATACGGCACTGATTATTACTCACGTGTGTGGAGATATTATCAAGATGTTGTTAGGGGGGACTTGACAATCGCTGTTGCTCAGACTGATGTCAAAGGGCATAGGAAAAAGAGACCGTTTGAGCAACCGGATCCAGATCTGTATCTACGAGTAGTTGAGACTAAGAGCAATGGGATTGTGGTTAGGGGAGCGAAGGCGCATACTACTCACTCCGTGGCTGTGGACGAAATTATTGTACTGCCTACTCGCGCCATGAGCCCTAATGATAAGAACTACGCTGTTGCATTCGCCATACCGGTTGATACACCAGGTTTAAAGCTCATTGTAAGGGAGACGGGTAGAGTCAGCAGGACATATATAGGGAGGAAAGAGGGCGTTGAGCCCGAGACATTGACTGTGTTTGACGATGTTTTTGTTCCATGGGATAGGGTATTTATGTATGGCGAGTATGACTATGCCGGACTTTTGGCTATAACCTTTGCCACATATCACAGATTTACCGCCGTTTCCTACAGGGCGGCTTTGGCTAATCTCTATTTGGGCGCAGCCTATAAAATGGCCGAGGCTAATGGCGTTTTAGACGCCAAGCATATTAGAGATGATATTCTTGAAATCGTTATTTACAAGGAGATTCAGAGAATGGGAGCGCTCGCCGCAGCTATGTATCCGTTAATCCAAGAAGGAATAGCGATCCCTAATCCTGTATACACCAATATTGCAAAGCTTTACTCCAATTCTAAGTTTAGTGACGTCTTAAAAGCGGTTGTTGATGTGGCTGGAGGGATTATCGCGACGTTCCCAACGTACGAAGATCTTCAAAATGAAATTACTAGAAAATATGTGTCAAAGTATATGCAAGCGGCTATAGATGGAGAGAGGAGAATTAAACTAATAGAGCTCTTAAGAGATCTCGTAGTGATTGGCGGGGGATGGTATCTAACCACTATGATGCACGCCGAGGGCTCAATGGAGGCCAGTAAGTTGGAACTATTCAGAAGTTATGACTATAAAGAGGCGCTTGAGTTAGTCGAAAGATTGCTGGAAGAGTAATTATAACATCCAGAGCAGTCCCTCGCTTCCTTTTTTCACAAGCTTTGAGTCTATTTCTTTATTTAATACCGTGTAAAGATATATCTTGCTAAGAGCCGCGGCCCATTCCTCGCCCTGTTTTTCAGCCCACTCTTGGTAATATGTGGCGGTAGCAATATGGCCAAGGAGAGATAATAGTTTTTTAGCGTGGAGTTCAACTCCATCTTCTAAGGCATAGTTGGCTAGTTCTTTTACGTTATCTAACGCCGCGGAGAGTTTGTGTCTCGCCGCGTCGTCTTTGAGGCTGTTAATTCTAACTGCTAGCTCTTCTAGCATCGCCTTGCCTGCCTCTTTTCTATAAAACGCCTCTGCCATGTCCAATGACTGTATGTTGCTTGTTCCTTCCCAAATTGCCGTGACTAGGGCGTCTCTGTGGATTTTAGCCATGGGGAACTCCTCTAGGAAGCCTATACCTCCCATGAGCTCCATAGCATATCTTGTAATGTCTATAGAGACCCATGCGGCCATGTTTTTTACAATGTGCGTAAGGAGTCTTGCATAGTGGTAAGCAGATGAATATGGCGGTTTTTCTCTCGGCGCTATGTCGCTGAATATTTTTGCTGAGATTAATGTTAGGAGTAGAGTTGCCTGGAGCTTAGCCTCCATTTCCACAAGATCGCGTAGGTAAAGAGGGTGTTCTATTAGCCTCTTGCCGAAGGCCCTCCTCTCGTTTCCATAGAGATATGCCTCCCACAGGGCCTTCCTGGCCAGGCCGAGGCCTGCCGTGGAGTTGTCTATTCTAGCTATGGTGAGTATTTCCAGCGCTATGTATATTCCACTGTCTATAGTGCCGAGGAGGTAGGCCTCGGTGTCTGTTAACTCTACTTCACCAGTTGGAACAGTGACCGTGCCGAGTTTATCTTTGAGTCTTAAGATCTTCCAATTGGGCTGGCCGTTTGTTTTATAGGCGGGTGCGAAAAAGGCCGCTACGCCCTTAGCACCCGGTCTTGGAGGCGCCGGTTTGGCAGTTATAATAGCGGCGTCTGCTAAGCCTACATTACTAGTGAAGTATTTTATCCCTCGTAGTCTCCACTTGCCGTCTGTTCTTAATTCCGCGAGGGTCTCTAAATTGCCTAGGTCGCTCCCAGCTTGAACCTCTGTGTAGAAAGTGGCACCCATCCAAGGCCTCTCCTTCCGCAAAAAATTGGGTAAGTACAGCGTCTTGGCCTCCTCATCGCCATATTTTGCTAAGCCATACGCCGTCTGTTCCGTTACTGTGATAGAACAGAAAAACCCGGCGTCTGAGATCAAGTAACCCGAGACAAAGTGGTATAATAAATCTGCCTCGCCTGTAATAGTCTTTGCCACTACGCCATATCTCAACAGATCGTATAGCGTTTGGAGGTGGCTTGAGGATACTTCCACGTAGTTTATTTCCTCTCCCTTCACGCTCCACCTCTTTAAAACAGGCCTTGCGTAGTGGTCAACGTAGTATGCCTCTTCTATCATTTTTGAAGAGACGTAACTCCCCAGCAACGACAAGTCGTTGTCGCTTTTAAAACCGATGTATTTTAAAAATAATTGTAGTGGCAAATCTTGGTCGTAATAATTTTTGCCAGCGCTTAGCCAGAGGTTTTTAAACATGATGTTTTTCGCGTCACAAAAATTAAAATATTTTTAGAGCATTTACAGTGTAGCTGGCAGTACTGTTATGGCTCTTCTGGCTCCAGCCCTTCTTAATTCTCTGTCGTAAGTGGCTAGGGCTAAGCCTCTGTTAAGCGCGGAGGCTAGAATAATGTAGTCGTTTATATTAGAGGGCTTGGCGCCGTCCTCTGCTGCCATTCTTATCCCAGCTGCCAAATCGCTGAGATTTTCGCAAATTACATGTATATTCTTTTCCGATAGTAGCTGTTCAAGCTTCGCGGCTGCTTGGGCGTAGCTAATAGAGAAATGGCGTAGGAGGAGCCAGATATACTCATGTAGAACTATTGTAGGTATGTATACCTCGTTTGTATATACAATGTCTGTTGCCTCTGCGTGTCTCTCAAAGTCTTCAAAAGTCTCGTATATTAAGACGTTGGTGTCAACTAGTACTTTCATCTAGGGCTTTCTCCACTGCACTCTCTAGCTCTTCCACTGATACGGGCCGCCCCGCTTTGAAAGTAATCCTCCGCTTTTTAGCCGGTATTATTACTATTCTGTCGCCTTCGAGCAACACAGTCACCACATCTCCTATCTTTATGCCGAGTTTTCTCCTGTACTCGGCGGGTATAGTCACTTGGTAGTTCCTAGTAACTTTTACTTCCACGTCTATAATCTTCCTAGTAGTATTTAAGATTTTTTACTATGACGTGGCGTCTTAGCCGCTTTTCCGGTTTTAATGTATATTTTTTAATGTTTTGGCTAAAATTAGAATTAAAGTATTTGCCTTTTTTGAATTGTGATTAGGAAGTTTGTATCTGGCCCAGAGGCCGTGTCTAAAATCCCCGACGGGGCTATTGTTGCAATTTCAGGGTTTAACGCCGCGGTTTCTCCCTTTTACCTCATAGACGAGCTCATTGAGAGATATAAAAAGACGGGCCATCCTAAACACTTGTTTATAATATCAGACGCCATTCCCTCAATACCGGGTTTTGGCCTTGACAAAATCGGCAAGCTAATTCTTGAAGACCCTGGGCAGGAATTTGTAAGAGGCTTCCTACTCCCCTTTTACGGCTGGGCGCCGGAGTTGCAGAGGGCTGTGATGAAGAACTTAGTGGATGCTTATACCTGGCCTATTGGGATTGTGACCAGGTGGTTGCGTAGCGTGGCAGTCGGCGCGCCTGGTATATTCAGCCGCGTCGGCTTGGGCACGTTTATTGACCCGCGGCTAGACGGCGGGTTTTTAAACGACTTGGCGAGGGAGAGGAGGACTGTTAGAGTAGAGGTGGTTGAGGTTGACGGGAGGGAGTACCTCTTGTACAAGGCCCCGAAGCCAAATGTGGGGCTTGTTAGGGCTACAACTGCCGATGAAATTGGGAATTTGAGCATGGAGCAGGAGGCAATTTACGGCTCCGTGCTCTCAATTGTCGAGGCGGTTAAGGCGCACCCCGGCGGGTTAGTCATAGCGCAAGTTTTGAGGACTGTCACTCTCGGGGAGATTCATCCAAAACACGTAGTTGTGCCAGGGCCGTTAGTGGATTACGTCGTTGTAACTAGGCGCGGCACGGAGGTGGAGAAATACCACTGGCAGACGGCGTCTTTTGACTTAAATCCCATTATAAGCGGAGACGCGCCGTATAGAGTGGCGTATGAGCCCATCCCCCTTACCGCTGAAAAAGTAATAGCCAGGAGGGTTGTATCCCAACTCGTCGGCGTTCTGAAAAACCTCGGCAGGCCTATAATAGTGAATTTGGGAATTGGGATCCCCGCGCTGGCGGCAGATGTAATTCGCGAGGAGAAACTCGACGACTTTATACACCTCACAGTCGAGTCCGGGCCCTGGGGAGGAATTGCGTTAATGGAGGCGGACTTCGGAGCGGCGATGGGACATTACGCAGTTATTCCAATGCCAGATCAGTTTGTCCTTTATGAGGGAGGCGCCATCGACGCCACCTCATTAGGCTTTTTACAAGTGGATAAAGAGGGCAACGTCAACCCTGCTTTCCTCCCCGGCAAGCTCCCAGGCCCTGGGGGGTTTCCGGTTATTGCCATAGGGTCTCCGAGAGTTTATTTCGCCGGCGCCTTCACGGCCGGCCCTGGAAAAATATTTGTGAAAAATTGTAAACTCATAATTGAAGAAGATAGACCTATAACAAAGTTTGTAGAAAAAGTCTATAAAATTGTATTTAGCGGTAAATACGCAGTAGAAGAGGAAAAGGAAGTGTTGTACATTACTGAACGCGCCGTGTTTAAACTAACTCCTATTGGCGTGGAATTAATAGAAGTAGCGCCGGGCGTTGACATTGAGAGAGATATCTTAAACAAAATGGAGTTCAAGCCGGTGGTGAGGCAGATTGAGGAAATGGACAAAAGGCTTTTCTGCGATGAGAGGTTAGGCCTCAGAGAGGAGGCCTTGGAAATAATTAAGAAGTAGTTTTAAACCGGGGCGTTGGCAGAGCCGTGATTCGAAGAGACAAGCCCTCTGTCATCGTCGTCGCCGGGCGTGAGAACATTACGCGGTACTCGTCACAGACCCCCCTATATTTTGCCTATAGAGGGAGTTACGCCGATTGGTTCAAGGCCGTTGCTGAGAAATACGCAGAGTTAGTGGACTGGACGCCGCTTCCCCCCGCCGAGGCGCGCGAAGCTACGCGTAGGGATTTTCTCACAGGGGGTTTCATTAGGCTCAGAGATACTGTTGTGATTGACCAGTCCAAGTGTATTTGGTGCGGCCTCTGCGCCGACTACTGCCCCGCCTCTGCTATTGAATACGTGGAGAGGAAGAATGTGAAGGTGAAGTACGAGTCGTGTATAGACTGCGGGCTTTGCAACTCCGTTTGTCCAGTAGACGCTGTGAAAATGCCCTCACTTCCAGACGGCTATATTGCGGATCTCGTAAAGACGTCTCGCTGGCCATTGAAGTTTATTTGCGACTACGCCTTTGAAGACGGAGATGAGGAGGGCGTGCGGGTGAAGTGTATAGCGGCAATACCCAAGCAATACCTCTACCTCGCCGCTACGAAACACGGGACTGCATATGCTCACTGCTCAAGGGGGGAGAGGTGTCCGCTGTGGCCCGCCGTGGAGAAATGGGCAGAGGGGGTGAAGCGCGAGGGGCGCGAGTTTATTATCACAGCCGCTAGGGCGCAGCTGGAGCCCGGCGACAAGTGGCAAACGAGGATGTTGGCAGTGGCCATAGGGATGCCGACTGGAGTGGTGAAGGTAAGAGAGGGATGTACGCTGTGCGGCGCCTGTGTAAACGCCTGTCCCACAGACGCCCTCTCTGTCAGGGGGTACGAACTACGCCTAGTGTCCGCGCTTTGCATCGCCTGCGGTGCATGTGTGGCCAAATGTCCAGAGGGCGTGATTGATGTGGAGGGGAAAGCAGTGGAGAGGCCTTATGAGAGCGCCGCGTTGTTCAGAGACAGTCCCGCTAAATGCGCCTCATGTGGGAAAGAGCTCACTTACACTGTTACTATGGCGAAAAAACTGGCGGAGAGATTAAAAGAGAGGGGTTTGCCCTACAGCCACGTTTATTTATGTGAAAGCTGCCGCTTTACCTCCCAAGCTTAGCCTTTAACCAATGGCTACTCCCCTCTGCCCACTGGTCTACGACGTAGTAATTAAACAGGGGGAGTACCAGTTTTAGAACTTTTATACAGTCCTCGTCTTGCGTCTTCACAGTGATTTCAGCTGGCCGGTTCTCTTTAATATAGGCCACTACTCTCAGCGAGCCTTCGGGGCATCCCGGTACTTCAAGGATATCCATATGGAGCATAACGTAGTAATTTTTAAATTACCCGCAACATTTCACTCCGTGGCTTTAGCGGGAGAAGTTACGGGGTTTGTAGTAGGGTGGATTGTGTCGACAATAGCCGTTTGGCTGGCCTTAAAGATCTTCCCAGGGAAGCAGAAAAGGGAGAGCTTGCTGGGAGCCGCCGTCACTGCGCTTGTCGGCGCGTTGATATACTGGTTTTTCCACGCAGTTTTTAGAATTCCCTTTATAAGCGGCGTGCTGGCCATTTTCGTATGGCTTTACGCGCTACGTAAGTTGCAGGGAGTGGGCTGGCTCGGCGCGTTAGGCTTGGCGATATTAATATGGATAATAAACGGCGTGTTTAGCCTATTCCTGCCCACGCTCCTCTAGAAGTGAGGAAATTCCCCCCTCAATGCGGCGTTTTATGCCGCCTCTCAATAGTACTCGCCGACATTTTCGCCTCTGCACAGGGCAACGCAGTGACTCTCCACCCCGGCGAAGTGGCGAAAGAGGCTCAAATTCCCCCTTTTATCGTGGGGGAGATCTTCAGAGTGCTCTCCCAAAAGGGGTATATGGAGTGCTGGCGGTTGAGCCATAAGAAGCTTAAATGTACTGTGCGGAGGACGTCGCCGTTGTGGACTTCTGATAAAGAGGCAATCCTAGCCATATTACAACAACTTTAATAAAGTGTAAGTTATAATATGGACTCCAAGGCTTTAGAGCTACAAGCCTTGACGACGCTAAGGAGGGGTTTTCTCTACCTCGCAGTAGCCTCGTTGATGATAATTGTGGGCATGGCGTCTATAATAGGAGTATTCTTCTTTGCGAGAGGTAGCGTTGTTAGAGGTTTGACAGAGGCCGCAATCCTTTTCTTTATAACCGCGGTTTTTATCGGAGGCGTAGTGGCGCTTTACGCAGTTTTTAAAAAAATAAGGCCGGGCATGCGCCAATTAGCCTCAGTGGATAAAAGCTTTGGCATATGCTACACGGGGACTAATCTCATACTGGCGGGATTTATCATGTTAATACTAGGGCTATTAGTGGGGGCGGTGGCGCTAATGACAACCCGCGCGGGGATTCTGGTTTTTCTCGGTGCCTATATGGCCGCCCTTGCTATTACCTTCATAGGCTACATCCTAAGTTTTATCGTGGGGGCGTTTAAGCTAAACGCCAAGTACGGAATTGCTCTATTCACAGCGGCAGGCGTTGTGTATATATTAGACGCCGTGGTGGCCCTTTCTATCCGTATAGGCCTCCTCTCCGCAGTAGGCCACTTCCTAATGTACATAGCCCTGGGAAGGGCGAGCCTCGCCCAAGCTAAGGGCTGAAGAGGTATAAATCCCCCTTCTCTATCTCTCTGTGGAGCTGGAGAAGCCTTGGAGGGACGAAATTGGCTACTTAAAGGCCAGACTGTTGGAGGCTAAGTACGAGGCGGAGCTGGCTAAGGGTTTTTTAGAACAAGGGCTTTACAGAAACGCGGCCGGCAAGGCCTATCAAGCTTGGAAGGCTTTGTTGGCGGCTTTGGCGTTGAGGGAAAGGGAAGCGTTAAAAAATGTGTTTAAAGACGTGAAGAGGTTGCGAAACGGCAAGAGGCTGAGCGAGGCGGACTGGGTAGTGGCCTTTATGCCCTCTACTCGCATTAGACACGTGGCGCAAATACTGGCGAGAAAATACGGGGATGAGCTGTTGATGTATACAGACGTTGCCCTAAACCTTCACGAGTATCAGTACAACGGCCCGGACAAAGAGGGCATATTTAGCAGATATTTTAATGACGACGCCGCTAGAGAGGACGTGGAGAGGCTGTTAAAAGGCGTGGAGAAATTCAGAGAGTTATTACAACAATGTTAAAACCTGCCCAGCGCCATGTTAATAACCCACTTGTGAACTGCTGTGGTGGTCAGCTCGGGGTGAAAGGCTGTGGCCACCATGTTGTTTTGCACGGCCGCGGCATATACGAGGCCCAGCTGGTTGTGCCTAAGTGGCGCGAGCAGTTTTGCAGAGCCCCACGCCCTCACAAACGCAGGCGCTCTGATAAACACAGCCTTTAGCTTGCCGAGATTTTCTAAAACCACCTCGGCTTCAAAAGACTCCCTCTGTCTGCCAAAGGCGTTTCTGACCACGGCGATGTCCATAACCCCCAGTACGGGCTGGCCTGTGGCCCCGACCACGGCGTCTTTCACCTCCTTAGCCATGAAAATAGCTCCTGCGCAAGTCCCGAGGGCGGGGACGCCGCCCTCAATGGCCTTTTTCACGGCATCTAAAAGGCCGGTCCTTTTAGCCAGGCGGCCAATAGTGGTAGACTCGCCCCCCGGAATGGCTAGCGCTTTTATGTCTTTTAAATCCCCGGGTTTTTTCACCTCCACTACGTCTACATCAACGCCTACCTCCCTCCCCGCCTCTTTAAAGGCGTTTGCGTGTTCCTCCACATCTCCTTGTAGCGCCAACACGCCAATTTTCATACGCCTCTAGTCTGTAAAAGCTCCTCAGGCTTCAAAGTCCTTATATCTATTCCCATCATGGCGCCTCTCTCGCTGACCATTTTCTGCGCCTCTACTACAGTCTCCGGGTCGTCCCAGTGGGCAGTGGCCAAGACAATGGCCTCAGCCCTCTCCCTGGGGTCTTGCGATTTGAAAATCCCAGAGCCCACGAACACGCCGTCAGCTCCGAGCCACATCATAAGGGCGGCGTCGGCGGGAGTGGCTATGCCCCCCGCGGCGAATGTAATGACGGGCAGCCTTTGTAATTTAGCGGTGAGGGCCACGAGCTCAAAGGGCACTTGGCACTGCCTGGCGAAATCCCTGACTCTCTCCTCGTCGCCAGCTGCCAGCGATTTTATAGCTCCGTATATAGACTTGAAGTGCTTGACGGCCTCGGCCACGTTGCCAGTCCCCGCCTCTCCCTTAGATCTAATCATGGAGGCCCCCTCTGAAATCCTCCGCAACGCCTCACAGAGCTCCCTAGCCCCGTTTACAAAGGGCACTGTGAACATCCACTTATTTATATGGTGTTGCTCATCCACTGGAGTCAATACCTCAGACTCGTCTATTAAGTCAACGCCGACTTGCTCTAACAGAAAAGCCTCGTAGTAGTGGCCAATTCTCACTTTGGCGGACACTGGGATAGTCACGTGGGCCATGACCTCCTCAATAACCTTTAAATCCGCCATTCTGGCCACGCCGCCCGCCCTCCTCACGTCATAAGGCAGTTTGTCCAACACCATTACTCCCACCGCCCCGGCGTCCTCAGCGATTTGGGCTTGCTCCACGTTTGTCACGTCCATAATCACCCCCCTCTTCAACATCGCGGGGAACCCCACCTTAACCCTCACAGTGCCGAGGGCCGCCTCCTCAGAAAGAGGCTTAGGCCACGCCACCCCCCTCTCACGCAGTCTGTCCCTTAAGTCGAGGAGTTTGTAAAACAAATCCCTCAACCTCTCCAGCTGTTCAAAACTCCCCACCACCGACATCACCCCCTAATTAAGCCCAAATTAAAAATTTTTGTCAAACAAATTCCTGCCGTGAGGGCAACTAAGTAAAACGGCGAAGTACGTCCGGCGCAGAGCCAGCCCCGCCGCTCTTGTACAACTCGGGGCTGCACAATTTCCCGCCCCCAGCGGTACGCCGTGTTTTTAACGAGAGCCTAGACGGAGTCGTGGTAATATTCCTTTCTTGACGGCCACTTCAACTGCCTCTTTCCTAAGCCCAACATTTTGAGATAGCTTCGCAAAAAAGACATCGATGTCCTTAACAAAAGAGCTTCCATATACAATTCCCTCGTATAGAGCTAACGCTGTTAGTTGTGCTCTGGATAGCTACAGACTATTTGGGACTTATCTCAACGAGTTTTATAATAGCCGAGGTGTCAGGTATTTACATCCCTTCACGGTTCCCATAGCTTCTGACTGCGAAATCCTCACCGAGAAGCGCACTGGCCCTTTTACTTGATATTCTCACGGCGTTTCCACAACAGTCCTCTCGCCTTTGTTGAAACTGCAACCCAGCTCACTATAAGAATACTCAATTTACTTATCTTGCGTGAGTCATGTCGGCGGGCAACGTCAAAATCGGACTCACCCAACAGGGGAAAGTTGCAGTACAAATCTCGTTAACAAAAGCCAATATTGAGATCAACCGCCTTTAAAAAAGGCGCCGCAGGCGGGCACGTCCCTAGCCGCTTCTCCACGTCTTCTGTCACAATTTCAATAACGTGGACTTGCGCGCTATATGGGACCACTGCCCTTGGCGGTCCCAGTGCGCTGGGGGATACGCGTTATTATCTGGGGATTGTTAGTAAGTGTAAAGCCTTGTATACGTTAAAGCCCGGAGCATTGCCATTAAGACGCCCTAGTGAGGTCGTGAAGATCAGCGGCTGAGTCCGGCATTTAATTCGCTAAGAGCCCTCTCCAAGTCGTCGCTCCACTTAACCCTCTGTTTCAATGCCTCGACGCGCCTAGCCAGTTCTTTCAGAAGCAACACGACGTCTCTAGCCGCCTCCTCTCTGTTGCGGTATTTGCTCAACGCCATGTCCGGGTCTGGGCCGTGGTATTGATAATCGTGGAGATCAAGCGCCATAGCCGTCCAAGCGGCAATGCCCCCATGTCCCACCTCCTCCAACATTTGCGATAGGGAAGTCATTCTCCCAGTGGGCACTCTCGGCACTGCAGTGGACTCAAGCCAGCGCCTTTCCTCCTCCGTCTTTACAACGGCCTTAAGCCTATCAAGCTCAAGCCTGAGAAGAGCCGCCAAAAACGCCCGCCATGCTTGAAAAGCCTTCCCAGCGGCGTTTCTAACTAAACCATCTTCGAGGAATTTCAAGGCCAAGCCAGCCTCCACCAGAGCCTCTAACAAACGCGCAGAGACATAGCCCTCAGAAGAGGGCTTGGGAAGAGGCCTTTCCAAAATCTCCATGTATACGAAACTACTGCCACATATAAAATATTTGATATCGCTAACCAGTAGCCGACCGGAGGAGAATCCCTTTTATCTCTATTGAACAGAGCACCTCATCCATTGTGCTAAGGGGCCTGCATACCGACATTACGCCAAGATTTGTGACGGCGCTTATGTCTAGAGCAGGTTAGGATGTCAATAGCCGAGGTTGTTATCATAAAAAGCCGCTAAGTTGGCATAAGGAGCGCGTGACTAATGGTTGCAAAATGGAGTCACGTAATTGGATGAGATATGTGTCCGAAGTAGGGCGAGGGGAAAAGCCTAGCAAAGTTGAAAAACAACTATACATATATGTAAATCTACATTGCAGTATTTCGCATAGTCAATTATAGATTTAAAATTAAAAATCAAAATAACTGAAAAAATAATTATTTAACCTTTGTCAGATATGCATATATAAACATATATGAGAAGTCACAAATTTGTCTGGCAACGTTGTGTAGAATAGATAGTTGAAAGGCATATGGCACGCCGGATTCCTCGTCGAAGTCGAGGAACAAGCCGTTGATAGTTAGGTTCTTTACAAAGCCATGGCCTTTTATTTCTAAATATGTGTAGTTAAAACTAGTTAAGATAGACAATACTGAAGTTGCCTTGTAAGGCGAGTTTGCCAGGGAGACGAGACCGCTATGTCTCTTTTTCACCAAGCCTCCAAATCCCCCTACGGTCCCGTTATCCACTTTATATATCATGTCTAAATCTAGGAGAAGCTCGCCGATGTAACTCAATTCGTGTGGATACCTAAATGTCCCCTTCCCTCCCGGGCTCCCCGGGGACAGGGCTCCGCGTTCACTCCTCCCGCGGAGGGGCCGCCCGGGGGCTGGCTTCCCCCCTCGGCGGGCTCCGCCCCGAAGGGGCCACCCGCCTTCGGCCCGCGCGCCAGGGCCGCCCCGCCTTGCCCGGGGCGGGGTGGGGGGCAGTAACTCCTTCATGACTTTCTTTTGCACGTCTCCCCAATTTTTAACTTTTCTCTTTCAACTGTCGCCTTTAGATGTTGAGCGGAGTCAGGTGCGTGTTACGTTCAACATCGGCCTGGCTACGCCCCTTGGCGCCCCGCCCCTAGATGTTGAACAGGACTTTGTTCAACATTGCGACTTTCAACTCCCGGATGTTGAACTGGATATTGCTTTCAGCTCCCAGACGTTGAACTGGACGCAAGAGGAGCTGTCATCCCACGGCTGGGGCGTGCCAGTTGGTTAGCGCCCCCTACGAGACAGGTATCAGCAACGGGGATGGGGAAAAAGAGGGGGGTTGAATTAACTCGGAGAACCTTCTCACGGCCCACAACAGCGGGATTTTGTCCCTCGGCGCCTTGAACCCACAACGCTGACATTTGACTTTTCTGTTCGGCAATTCCTCCATTCTGCTTTCACAACGGGGACAGACAGTGCTGTACAGTCTCTCTTCGCGATACGGCACTCCGTACCACTCCGCCAGCTCTCTTATCCTCCTCCTCAGTCTCCCTATGTTTAGGTATATCTTTCTGTTTGGCGTATAATTCCCTTCCATTAGTTCCCTCACGGACTCGTCCTCTGGCGCGTCTACCACTATTGCGGCCTTCTGCTTTATGGCCAGCTCAACTAGTCTCTTGGCCGCCTCGTCTTCAAACCGTCGCAACAATCGCCAGAGGCGGCTCTTCGCCTCTCTCGCCTTTTCGCAGTAGTCTCCTCCCCTCTCCGCGCAGAGAGAGTCTAGGCGGGATATCTCCTTTTGCAACTTCCCGACGCGGACTAAATCTGGCCTCTCGGTATCGCGCCTTATTACCCTCTCGCCGTCTACAACGCCCCAGGAGACGCCGTTATGAAGGGCGTTGAGATCAATCGCCATGATACGAATTGGATGATACTGTTCTGTCTCTCTAGCAAAGACGAGTGCCAGATTGAAGGCGACTAAGTTTGTCTGCCTGGTGTGGCCGATCCACGCGTAGGCTAGTTTCAGCCACGCCCCCTCCCTCAGTCTCTGAGTTATCCACTTGATTTCTGATTTTCTAAGCCGTATTTCAATCGTGCCCCCGCCCCATTTTCTAATTCTGATGTCCCCTCTTGACAAATCGACTAAGACACCGCGACTCTGATCCCTTTCGTTATTTTCGCGGAGCTGTGCGTCAAACGGTAAAGGTACCCTCCAGACGCCGTTTTTGAGACCGTTGGTGGGGATCAGTCTCATACCGTACTTTAGTTCCACTGCGAAGTACTTCAGTGGGTTTGTGGCGGGTAATGGCACCTTGAATCCCGACTTGTACCATTGTGTTGCCCACTGTCTGAATTTTTCCTGTATTTGGAGGAATCTTACTATTTGTTCCGGAGGGATTTCCTCCACCCTTCTTCGTATTATCAGTGTTCTATGTGCCTTCATGCCCCGTCCTGCGCACCCGCAAATTTGAACCCTCCTGCCGTCCTGAGATCTCTCCTGAATCGGCGTCTTTCCGGCGGACACCTCCTGAAAAATTCAGGACTCTACGCCGGGCTTTCCGCCAGCTCAGGAGACACCTCAGGAAGGCGGGGGCGGGCGCAGGTAAAGCTTAAATACCTGGAGCCCCCCTCCCGCCATGGAGGCGGTTAAGGCCAGGGCCATCTCATACGGGAGATACAGGATCACGCGCCACCTGTGGGCAGAGGGAATATGCATAACGCCCGATGACATTTACGTGCGGGAGCTCTGCTTCTCGCCAGGAGAGATCGCGCGCATCTACTCCCCCAGCGCCAGGGGGGAGGAGATCGTGAACTGGGCGGTCGGGGAGTTCTACGTCGTGCTGTGCAGGCCGGCTCCAGACCTCGAGACCGTACAGCCCCGGGGGCGCGAGATCAAGAGGATAGTGGCGGCGGGGGATTCCTGAATTTTTCAGGAGATCAGACCGGGTTCTTCACCGACTCAGGAGAGATCTCAGGAAGGCGGTGACATGCCTGGCACCGTCGCCACTCCCTCCCTGGCACCGCCCAGAGCGCCTACAGCCTGCGTCCCTGGTGCCACGCGTCCCAGTTGGGGCGTGTCAGGGCCCGGGAAAAAATGGGCGGGATTAGAGGTACAGGACGTGGGCGACGTCCCCGTGGTAACAGAGCACCCTGATCGCGTTCTTTACACAACGTACAACTACGCCATTTATCTCTATTGCAACACTTTCAACACTCGTCTCAGTCGCCTTATGTGTGGCAACTGGCGCCCTGCATTACGACCTAAACGCCGCCGGCGGAATCCTGACTCCTCCCAAGTAAATCTCAGTCAACTTCTTCCCGCGGTACACTAGCGTCAAATTCATTGTCCTCTCGCCGCTGGGGCATAAAACTCTCGCCGTGTATGTCGCAGTGAAAGTCCCATTAGTCTTGGGAATTGGAGGCTTCTGTGCCGCGCTCGCGACGTCGGACACTATAAAAAGCAGGGGGAGTAGAACTACAACGGCAATAACAGAGACGGGTACAACTATTTTTAACATACGTCTCCTCAAACTTTCTGTAATTTATTTCTGTTACGCAGATGGCAAAAAGTTTTTGCCAAATAGCGAATAACCCTGGAGTTTAGGCCTTTGTATAATACTGCAAGCTAATACAGTGTCGTAGTTTTACACGGATGCGAGCCCGATTCTACGCCTTAATTGTAATTAGCCAGAGGTGCCTCGGCCGCGCGGCTGTTTACTGCGTGGCGTAGGGCGAATTAAATACACGGCGTAAGTTTTTAAATTCCGGTCTTAGAGATACGTGTCTCTAGTGATTTCCCCGCCAGTGGCTGAGCTCTTGCGCAAGGCCGCCGGCGGCCGGGACGTAGAGGAATTTCTCCTCTCGTTAATTGCAGA
>FWWM01004339.1_pt1 | contig 33153 bp, 30 predicted proteins | sample 2228351 | NCBI WGS metagenome assembly FWWM01 (sample SAMEA103939774, study PRJEB20133) | metagenome
GTGAAGCGCTACAGATGGCTCTGAATGGCATGCCCTTCTACCCAGATTTCCTGCAACTTCCCAAGACTGCCTCGACAGGGTGAGCAGTTACATTCCTGACTACTGCTCATCGGCGGCCTGCTTTGGTCATCGAACAATCCTATTATGCCGCATTGGATGGGCAGTAGCTGCTACTCAATCGGTAAGGGTATCAGACCCATGGTAAAAACGTAGATAGGGTCTAGCGAACTGTATTAGTGCTCAAAGGACTCAGGCGGTCCTGGCCCCTTTTGCCATATTTGCTGTTCGATGGGGCCGGTATGGTTCTTGTCTTCAGGAGATATTGTTGCCTATGAACATCTCAAGAGACCCTCGAGAGGAGATCACCGATCTCCATCCGACGAACAGCATTGAGTTATCTATTGTTTTGCCATGCCTGAACGAAGAACGCACGGTGGGAACCTGCATTCGGAAAGCGCAATCGTGTCTGGCGGCCAACGGAATTATCGGAGAAATTATCGTTGCTGATAACGGCAGCACAGATAACTCGGCCCACATTGCCCGATCGCTGGGTGCGAGGGTGGTGCATGTCCCGGAGAGGGGTTACGGGAATGCCCTCAAGGGGGGATTTGCGGCCGCGCGCGGCAAATACATTCTCATGGCTGATGCCGATGACAGCTACGAACTGGATAACCTGATGCCTTTCGTAGAAAAATTACGGCAGGGGTATGACCTGGTGATGGGCAACCGCTTCAAGGGCGGCATTCAACCCGGCGCCATGCCCTGGCATCATCGCTATATCGGCAATCCGGTCTTGTCGTTTATCGGTAAGTTGTTCTTCCGTTCGCCTGCCAACGATTTTCACTGCGGCATGCGGGCTTTTACCCGAGAAGCCATCCAGAAAATCAACCCGCAAACGCCCGGCATGGAATTCGCCAGCGAAATCGTCATCAAAGCCTCGATTCTGGGCTTGAAAGTCTGCGAAGTGCCAACCCGCCTGTTCCCCGATGGGCGCGGCCGCCCGCCGCATCTGCGCTCTTTCCGCGATGGCTGGCGACATTTGCGTTTTCTTTTGCTCTATAGCCCTGCCTGGCTGTTTCTCTATCCTGGCCTGTTCCTTCTAACGGTCGGCGGCTTGCTTTCGATTGTGCTTTTTTTCGGTCCGGTCAACATCGGTTTTCGCTACATTGACTTTCATACCTTTATCGCTGCTGGCTCACTCTCCTACCTGGGGTTGAATATGGTTGCATTTGCTGTTATTACACGCATTTACGCCTATTACCATGGCTTGCTGCCCAATCCGCCGCGCCTGTTTCGGCTTTTTCGCTACATCAACCTGGAGAAAGGTCTGCTGGCAGGCAGCGGACTGGTCTTGCTGGGGCTAATTCTGCTCCTGCGCGCCCTATTTCTTTCCGATAACTTCGCCCAAATCGGCTTCGATACCAGCGTGCGCCTGGTCTTTGGCGGCGCGCTGGCGCTAGTGGGCGGGGCGCAGGTGATTTTTACCAGTTTCGTGTTGAGCATGTTGGGGATGAAAGCCATCCGATAGTATTCTGGAGATGAAATGGTCAACCAAAAACTGCTCGTAGAATTCTTGCGCGTGTACGCGTTTCAGCCTGCAACGGCATTGTGGCGCGCAGTGGAAGTGGAGGTATTGCGAAAGTACCTGCCTGCCAGCGGTCTTTGCCTGGACCTTGGCTGTGGAGACGGGAAACTGACAGTCATTGCTTTCGACGGGATTCGGACTCCTGACCTGACCCTGATAGGCCTCGACGCCGACGAAGATGAGGCGGATAGTGCCCGGCGACTTTCGTTCTACACCCGCGTCCATGCCTGCCGGGCATCGGACGTCCCCGAACCATCCGCTTCTTTTGACTGTATCTTTTCGAACTCTGTTCTGGAACACATCGAAGACATCGAAGCCACCCTGACGGAGGTATCCCGTCTGCTCAAGCCAAAGGGAACGTTCATCTTTACCGTACCTTCGCCCGGATTCCATGCCTGTCTACGCGGCCCACGCAGAGCCGGCGCAAAGCGGGAGGAATACCTTTCCCAAATGGACAGACGGCTGGCCCATCTTCGTTATTGGAGCGTAGAGGAGTGGCGCGTTCATCTGGCGAACTCCGGCTGACGGTTGAAGCCAGCGAAGAATACCTCAACGTTCATGAAGTGCGGCGATGGGAAACTCTCTCGAACCTCACAGCAGGGATTCTGTACGTTTTATTCGGGCAAAAACAATCCCCTATACAAATCCAAAAGCGACTCGGTTTACGCCGCATACAAAGAACTATGGGGTTGCCGCGCTGGGCAGCGGTCGTTCTCGCCGGGCTGCTTACGGTCTTCTTGAAAACCGATATAAACTGCATTTCAACCGGCTGTCTCTTGATACTGGCTCGCAAACAAGGATAAAAGATATGACACTTCCAGACAAAATCCATGTCGCAGTAGTTGGGTTGGGATGGGTAGCAACCAACCGCCACATCCCTATTATTTTGCGCAACCCACGCCTGCATCTTGTCGGCGTGGTGGATAAACGCGCCGAGCGACTCCAAAAAATTACGGCGAAATATGCATGGCTCCAGTCGTCGCTCTCGCAGGAAGGCGAAATGCCCTGGGGAGATCAGGTCCAGGCGGTGCTGATTGCCACCGATCCGCTCAATCACTTCCGGCTTGCGAAGCAAATGCTGACGGCGGGAAAACACGTCCTGATGGAAAAACCGCTGACCATGTCGCCGCAGGAAGGGCGAGAACTACAAGAAATCGCTGCGAGCAAAAATGTCGCCTGTTGCGTTGTTCACAACTTTCAGTTCGCGCGCGCCACGCTCCAGTTGAAAGCCATGATACGGGACGGCCGTCTCGGTGAAATTCTGGGAATCGAAGCGGTGCAACTATCCAACCCGCGGCGGCGGCTTCCCGCCTGGTACGAGCAGTTGCCCTTTGGTCTCTTCTATGACGAGTCGCCGCACATGTTCTACATGCTCGAAGCACTGGCGGGAAGAGAAATTCAGCATATCACGTCAACGGTCATCCGTGTCGTCGGACGCAATACCCCCCTCAGTGTCACCGCTTACTATGCCGCTGGCCCCATCCCGATTCGGCTGGGGATGAATTTCAACGCTTCTCTCAGCGAATGGCACATCGCCGTGATGGGCAGCAAGGCAATCGGCATCGTTGATGTGTTCCGCGATATTCTCGTGACCATGCCCAACGACGGGCCACATCGAGCACGCGAAATTCTCACCAGCAGCGCCTCGTTCATCGGGACGCACTTATGGGGATTTATCCAATCGGGCGTGCGGCTCTTGCGTGGTACCCTGTTCTATGGCACCGACATTGTATGGGAGCGGTTTGTGGACGAACTAAACGGGGTCCGCCCCGCCGAAGAAATCTCTGTGATGCGTGGCAGGCGTGTGGTGGAGCGGCAGCATGAGGTGATGAATCGAAGCCTCATTCACGAAATCACAGCATGAGGATCCTGGAAATCAGTAACTACTTCCCCGAACATGCCGGAGGTATCGAGTTCGTTGCGCTGAACCTGACGACTCGCTGGCGAGCACGTCACTGCGTCCGCTGGATGGCCTGTGACGTGAAACATCGTCCCCACGCTGCCGCGCCTGACGACATTCCGCTCCCTGCCTGGAACGTGACGGAAGAACGGCTGGGATTTCCATATCCAATTCCCCTTGGAGACTCGCTCTTCCGCATTTTTCGGGAAGTTCGCCAATGTGACGTGGTGCATATCCACGATTGCCTCTACCTTGCCAATGGGATTGCCTTTCTTGCCTCGCGCTGGTATCGCAAACCGTTGCTGGTTACACAGCACGTTGGCCTTGTTCCCTATGCAGAAGGATACAAAAATCTGTTGCAAAGGGTAGCATATGCCAGCCTGGGCCGATGGATTTTAGGACACGCAGAACAGGTGGTCTTTATCAGCGAGCGGGTCAAACGCTGGTTCGAGACTCAAGTTCATTTTCATCGTCCACCTCTTTTGCTCCCCAATGGCGTAGACCGGAGTCTTTTTTACCCGGCCACATCCGAAGAACGAAAGGATTTGCGCTGGAAACTTGGTATCTCTCAAACCGAAATCGTCCTTCTCTTCGTGGGTAGATTTACTCAAAAAAAAGGGTTGCACATTATCCGCGAGCTTGCACAGGCCTACCCTGAATGGAAATGGATTCTTATCGGACGGGGAGAGATCGAGCCACATCGCTGGCAACTTGCCAATGTGGAAATCTTGCCTCCTGTCCCCCAGGCAACCTTACGACAGTATTACCTCATAGCCGACGCGTTGATTCTCCCTTCGTCTGGAGAGGGGGTTCCTCTGACGTTGCAAGAAGCGCTCGCCTGTGGCCTGCCAGCCATTGTATCGGAGGAAATCGCCGATTTCTTTCCCGATGCGCCTCTGGTGAAACTGAATATGGCCTCATGGTCTGAAACAAAGCAGACCATTTGCTCTCTCTTTCACCATCCGGATAGACTCGCCGCAATGAGAATTGCAGCAGCATCATATGCACGACGATGGGATTGGGATAGCGTCGCAGAGACCTATGAAAACCTTTTGAGCGATCTTTCTGGTTGCACAATGAATTTCTCAAACCTTGCCGGGAGAACAAGATGAACCTGCCCCCTTATAGAACGTTCCTCCTCCAGGCTGCTATGATGACCTGGATGCTGATCGGTGTTGGTCTTTTCTTTATGGGACCAGGAAGACAAAGCGGTATCCATCTTTTCTATTTCGAAAACTGGCAACAACTTTCCACTCAGATGACAGGCATCGCCCTGCTCACATTTTGGGGCAACTTGTTCTGGTCTCTAATCAAGATTACCTTATTCTCGTTGAGTATCTGGGGAGCAGGAATGAGCCTGCTGGCAGGGTTAAGCAAAGATGCATACCTCACAACAAACCAAGTGGCTATGACTCCCACGGCGTTTGTTCTTGGACAGGGGCTTTTCTCTATCGTACTATTGTTGCCTGTTGTTATCGCCCAACGGTTACCCCTTTTTTATTCCCTGGCGGTTTTCTTTGTTGGTTTGTTCCTTGCACTAGGACGAATGTATTCCGTTCGTGACCAGCTTGTTGAGTCAATTCGCAACACACTTCAATCGTTCCAGGGACTGGAACGGCTCTTGATAGTATCTTCCCTGCTGGTGATGGTTGCAGCGCTTGGCTATTCCTCGTCTCTCTTGAGTTATGATGCTGCTTCTCAGTATTTTGCCCAGGCAAAAATGCTTGCCGTCACACAGCAATTCATTTCTCTTTCTTTCAAAGATGTTTTTTTAGGAAGTGCTCTATATCTGGTCAGCATATACGCGGCTTTGATTCAACTTTTCGGTGACCAGACGGCTCGTCTATATTCCTGGATAAGCGGCCTGGTGATTCTGGCCCTTAGCTGGAAGCTGGGCCGACAAATTGGACTTACTCGACGAGCTACCCTCCTTTCCTTGAGCCTGATACTCACTTCCACAGCCTTTGTTGATATGCTTGGAGATGGGAAAATAGACCTAGCCAATTACTCTATCACGCTTGCGGCTATTTATTGGTTCATAGAGAGTTTGCAGCACACCAAGAACGAGTCCTTCCTGCTCGCCGGTTTCTTTACAGGGTATTCCCTTCTTTCCAGGCCTTACAACGTTGTTCCGCTGGGGATATTCTTTGCTTCTTTGCTCGGCCTGCATCTCTTTGCTGAACGAGAGCGCTTGCTGGTGGCCTTGCGCAATACGAGAAGAGGCCTGCTCTGGTTCATGATACCGCTATTTTTCTGGCTCTTGCTCAACCTGGCAGTTAACCAGGTCATTCTGCAAGATGCCCTCGCTCCAATTCGTGTTTTTGAACAAACTGATGATGACTGGCCATTTCATATTGCCCCTGGCAAGAAATGGCTTCTCACTACGCTGTACCCGTTCATCATCACGTTTACGGGTTTGCGCGATACACCTGGATTCATCTCTCCCTTCTTCATAGCATTTTTACCTTTGTTATTGGACAAGCCTCCAGATCGTTTGCAATCTTTTGCTCCCGATCTGATTCGGATAACCCTTTCCGCTCTCGTTGCTCTCTACTTTTGGATTGTTTTCTTTGGCAATCGTCATATTCTAGATGTACGGTATGTCTTCTTCACCTGGGTCCTGCTCTTCTTTTTCGGCGCCTTTATAGCTGATAGGGTGATGTACAGGAGCAGGTTCTACTATTATGGGATTGCGTTCGTGACCATATCCGCCCTGGTCATAATGGCTCTGCGTGTACTCCTTATATCCCTGGCTACCTATTCTCCCGAAGCAAATGGGCATTTCCGATGTCAACATCTTCGAATGTGCGCGTTTATTGAGATGGTCAATCGCTTGGCCTCCCCCGGCGAACGCGTTCTCGTTTTATCAGGATATCGCTACTATCTCCGCCCCGATCTGTTTGTCTGTGCATCTGTGGGGGAAGAATACAGTCTCCTTCAAAGTCTAACCCTCCGCAGCCAGGATGAATTCTGGAAAGAAATTTACCAACACGGGTATCGTTATATTGTGTACGACCGGTTCTTTGTCAAGTATATTCTTCGATTAAAAGGTTTGCCACCTTTGGAAAATCCACCTCCGTGGTTAAACCTGAGTGTATATGACTTTTCGTTTATATACGACGATAACCGGGAAGTGATCCTGAAGGTGTATCGAATTGAAGGTGCTCATGGACCTCCCGACCTGCCTGTGCAAAAAGCTTGCGTTTCCAGCAGATAGGGTACGGGATATGCAAAGCAAATCCCTGCTTCTTCAACCTCTCCTGACCGCGTGGCTGGGAATCTGCGCGGGGCTGTTCGTCTCCGCCAACACCTCCGACTTTCTACACATTACCCTTTTCCCCGATTGGGAAACATTTTCAGCCAGCCTGACGCGCGTCCACTTTGCAAGCGCCATGTACGGTTTGCTCGGCGCTTTTACGGGGATAACGCTCTTTTCGCTTGCCTGCCTTGCGCTCGGATTGCGGTTCTTGCGCTCCCACTCCAGACATCAGGTTCCTGAACTTGCGCTGGCAGTGACTGCGTTTGTTGTGAGCGAAGTTATCTTCTCCATCGTCTTCCTCGCCCTGCTTCACGTTGGCTCTTTGATTCCAGCGATTTCCGCTATTTCTCTTCTTCTCGCTTTTCTTACCGGGCTTCCTGCACTTCGGCTCTGGATTTCCTCATCTCCCTCCATTAGCACCCTGACGACCTTCCGCCAAAGCGAACGCTTGCTCTCTGTTCTGATTGGGGTGATTGTCCTCTTCAGTCTTTTCTACTCTTCGGCGCGCTTGAGTTACGACTCGGTGGCTGAATATTTTTCCAACGCAAAGATCATGGCCATTACTGGGCGGCCCGTTGTTTTCTATCCTGGCGACTTGTTTGTCGTCAGCTCCTTCCACTCCGGCATTCTCTTCACCGCCCTCATCCAACTCTTCGGCGACCAGGCAGCGCGGATGCTTTCGTGGGTCAATGGGCTGCTCATCCTGGCAGGCGGCTGGGCGTTGGGCAAAAAGGTGGGACTTTCGGAGCAGGCGCAACTGTACTTCCTTATCCTGATGCTCACCTCCACCGCCTTTGTAGATTTGCTCGGCGATGGCAAGGTAGAACTCATCAGCACCGCGCCGATTTTGGTTGCACTGTGGTGGATGCCGGATAGCCTCCAAAATCCTTCGCGCGGGCGCTTCCTGCTCATCGGAACGCTGCTCGGCTTTGCCATCATCGCCCGCCCCTACAACATTTTTCTCATCCCGGTTTTTACCGTCTTGTTCTATCTCTGGCAGGTTTTGCCCGTCTGGCGCAGGGATGGCTTCGCCGCGGCGCTTCGCTTTGCTCGCCCGGTCTTGTGGACCTTCCCCACTCTGGTGGCTATGGGCGCGTTTCACCTGTGGCAAAACGACCTCTGGCTGGGTTCGCCCCTGGCCCCGCTGACCTACGCCCGCCAGTTGGAAAGCGCAGACTGGCAGTGGCAATTCGACCCGGCGATGGTGAATGCGCTGCGCCTGCTCTACCCGTTGACCGTGACGTTCATGAACAGCCCACAAAGTTTGGGGACGATTTCGCCCCTGTTCGTTGGCACGCTGCCCTTCTTGTTGCTCCCCCTCGTTCGCGCCCGTCTCAATCTCACGGATGGCTTGAAGTCCCTGCTCCTGCCCGCGCTGGTCACCCTGGTTTTATGGATTGCCCTGTTTTTTACAGTAGTCGAAATTCGCTATGTCTTTTTCCTGTGGGTGGTGCTCTTCCTGTTTTCGGCGCAGGTCATCGAAGCGGTGCTGCGCGTGCTACCGAGAGGGTATCGGAGCATTCTGCATGCTTCCATGGCGTTTCTGCTACTTTTCATCGCCGCACGCACGTTGTTGATTTCCCTGGCAACCTATTCGCCCATCGCTTCCAATGGTCAGGCGCATTGTTATGACATTGCGTTGTGTACCTTTTTTGCGCCCCTCAATGATCATGCCGATCCAGGGGATCGCATATTTGTCTTGCATGCGTACCGCTACTATCTGCGTCCGGATTTGTTTGCCTGCTCCTCCCAGGCACAGGAATACGCCCCGCTACAAACGCTGGCCAGAGAAAACAACGGCGAATTTTGGGCAGAACTCTACCGCCAGGGGTTTCAGTATCTGACCTACGAGAAAAACTTCGCTGAATTTCATAACCGATTTGGCTTGATCCCCCCTGTTGAAAGCGCTCCACCCTGGCTGACTGTCACCCTGATCTCAAAGAGCCAGGTTGGAGCAATCTACCATTTGACGGCCAGGACACCCCCATTTTCTCCTTCAAAAGTTTGCAAACCGCTGGCAGAAGGAAAGTGGGTAGTGCTCCAGCTCCCTTCCACTTCGCCCTGAAGGGGTGAAATTCCACCAACGGGGTTTTCTCGCTCCCGCTCCTGTTGTGCACCCAAATGTCGTCAGAAGGTGTGGGCGCAAAAGTTGCCTACCAGGCGCACGTGGGTCGCAGATGGACATAAATATTGAAGAGCTGGGGTGCCAGGGATAGTTGAAAAGCCCTGTGGGTACTGTATCCTTTTTTCAGGAAAATACTGATCTTGAGCCGAAGAAGAGGGCCGTGGTAGCACACACGCTCGGTTTAAACTGGAGTTCCGATAAAAGTCGCGCCGATGGCGATTGTGGCAACGCTGGCATTCCCCTTCGATGAGCCCATCTCGATTCTTCCGATGTCGCTCATAGGGCGACTACGGCAAAAAGTGCATTTCTTCGTTTGCCCTCGGTCTGCATCATATTGGGCGACGCTGGACAGGGTTTTGTTGAAGCAAGGTGAAATGCAACCTGGCAGAGAGGAATCTTTGCGGGTGGGGTTTTTTCAGGCAAAAGAATCTGTCGAGAAAACGTTCTAGAATGCGAAGTGACGGATAGGGAAGACACAGGAAGAAACAACACAGCTATTGCATAACTTGGGAACCTTATTCAAATTCCAGTTCAAATTCTTCCCTCTCGCCAAATCGCTCAGACGGCTCTACGACGATCTCCCTGAACAGCGTTTCCTGGTTTGCTCGAATCAAATGGCGTTTGATCAATTCCAGCATCGCCAGAAAGGTGATCACCACTTCCAGACGGCTGGGAGGCCTGGTGAACAACCGCTGGAACACCAGGCGACCTTCCCGACGCAGAACGGATGTCATCAGAGCAATTTTCTCCCGAATGGTAATCTTCGGCGGAGCGATCACTGTCGCCAGAGCCGGTTTACTGGCTTCTTTTCCAAACACGCGCTCGGCAGCCTGAACCAGGTCAATCAGGGTGATTCCCGATAAATCTAACCTGGCTTCTCCTTTAGGCGGCGGAGCAACCCGCAGAAAGGTGCGCAGGTTGCGCTCCTGGCGATCTTCAAGTCAGAGAGCGATTTGTTTGTAACGTTTATACAGGCGCAACTGACGGGCCAGGTCTTCGGCCGGGCTGATCTCCCCGGGTTCACGCACCGGCGGACGCGGCAACAGCGCCTCGGATTTGATCTGCAGCAGCCGGGTGGCGATCACCAGAAAGGCCGAGAGGTCATCTGCTGTCACCCGTTCCAGTCCCTGGACGTAGGCCAGGTATTGATCGGTCATCTGCGCCAGGGAGACTGCCTTAATATCCAGTTCAGCACGCTCGATCAAATCAAGCAGTACATCGAACGAGAACCCAACATGCCGCTGGATTATAACGGTACAATTTCTGACATGACAAACCTCACCCATCTCGATCCCCAGGGAAAGGCTCACATGGTAGATGTGGGCCATAAACCAGTCACTGAACGCATCGCTGTGGCCCGCGGGGAAGTGCACATGACCCGCGCCACATTCGACCTGATCGGCGCCGGGGCGATGAAAAAAGGCAGCCAGATTGCCAATTTTCTGCCAATGGAGACGCAGGCCCAGTCGCGCGTGACCTTGATTCGGTGCTGGTTGATGAATTGGCATGTGGATGTCTGGGCATTTTACGAACCGATCTTGAAGCAGGTTCTACAAGGTTGGTCAGCGGCACAGGCATATATCATTCTGGATGGAGTCATGATCTTCGGAGACTGCTGGCAAATCTTTCGTGTGTCGCTGCAACACGGTTGTCGGGCGATCCCATTGGCCTGGGTGGTGGTAGCGGGCAAGGGCTTGACGACCGTACAGTGCTTGAGAACGAGGTTGGAGCGGGTCCAGCGGCTGCTGGACGGTCGGGTGAAGAGCATGGTCTTTCTAGCCGATTGCGGCTTCTGCGCCTGCGATTGGGCGCAATTGTGCCTGGATTTGGGCTGGAATTATGTGATTCGGGTGGCTTGCAACACCTGCATTACTCTGGAAGAGGGTCGAACCGCTCGCCTTGACGCTTGGGTATCTCCCTATCGCAACCGCTATTTCCAGAACATTTGGCTGACACAAGAGCAGAAACTTCGGACCAATCTGTCCGTGACCTGGACAACCGACAAGAACGGACAACCCGAAATGATCGCTGTGATTTCCCATCGCATTGCCTGTCGCACCCGGCTGCGCGAGCACAGCTATCACATGAGCATTGAACAGAGTTTCTGCGATGACAAGTCGGGCGGGTTCAATATGGCGCATATTCAGCTGCAACATGCCGATCGCATTGAACGCTTGTTGCTCGCCATGGCGATTGCAACGCTCTGGTGTCACGAATTGGGCGAACACGTCTTACAGCAAGGCGAAGCGGCGCGGCCGCCTAATTGATCCAGGACCAACCTGCGAACTCAGCCTGTTTCAACTGGGCTTGCGGTGGCTCAAGCGGGCTTTGGCTGTTGCTATTCATTTGTTGCCCAATTTCAAGGCTCGCTTGTCCAATCTCAACCTGCCACCTGTCCTTTCTCCATTAACCCAAAATGGAAAGGTGTAAGGGTATCAGACTCCAACACCAATGCCACCTACTAATACTAATACGCCAGCGCCAACTGCGACAGAATATCAACAACCTTCCCCGACGGGGCCGCAGGGGTTGAGTTGTAGTCGTACAGAGTATTGTCAAGAAAAATGGTGTCAAGATAGACCAAATTGTTCATCCGTTTGTATCAATGGGGTTTGTTATACGACCAATCACGCCAATGCCGAGTAATCTGCCCGGTGCCTTGTCAGACTTATGCAGCCTGGCAGCCGTGTAGGCAAGGGACAAGCGGCACAGCCGCAGCCTGCGCGTCGACGGATTATTATTTCACGGTCCGGTTTTGCAGTCGCCGGCTAACTCGATCCAGTATCAGATTGCTTGCTGCTTGCCCGGGCCAATAGAGAGCGGTGAGAGAACCGTCCACCAGTGAGGGCCACAAATGTACGAATGGGGCGCATACCGCCAGGCTCTGCCTGGCTTGATCGGTTTAAGTCGGTGCTACGCGTAGGGCATCTTTCCGCCGTCCACTGTCCACCATCCACGGTCCACCATCCACGGTCCACCATCCACGGTCCACCATCACTGTCCACCATCACTGTCCACCATCACTGTCCACCATCCACTGTCCACCATCACTGTCCACCATCACTGTCCACCATCACTGTCCACCATCACTGTCCACCATCACTGTCCACCATCCACGGTCCACCATCCACGGTCCACCATCCACGGTCCACCATCCACGGTCCATCGTCCATCGTCCATCGTCCATCGTCGTATAATTAGGGCAGAGATCGTTCGCCGGCGCCCCCCTCATGCGCCGCGTGTTTGCCCTTCTCCTGCTCGCCCTGCTGCTCGCCGCCTGCGTGCCCGCTGCGCCAATTCCCCCTCTCCCACAGCGGGAGAGGGACCGGAGGTGAGGTCCACCCCCACCCCGACCCTGACCCCCACCCCCGAGCCGACGGCCACGCCCACGCTCAGCCCGGAAGAAGTGCGGACGATGGCATTGCAGCAGGCTTTGGGCGAGAACTATGCTCTGTTTGCCGAAAAGGGCTGGCTAGAGTATGTGGATGTGGAGCGGGGGGAGGTGCGTTTTCCGGCGATTGCCCAGGAAGGGGTGGAGCATTTCATCAAGTTGGAAAACTTGCAGGTCGAAAGCGATCATCCCTGGTTGCGAGCCGCTGGCCTGGGTGGTTTGCTCATCAAAAATCAAGAGACAAATACCGGCTATCTATGGCTTGAAAACGTCAATCTCTCCGGATGGCTGAAAACGGATGAAAATGGCCAGATTATCTATGAAAATGGCAAACCCGCTCCAAAGCGGTTGGATACCGGCTTTTTGGAGGTCAGCCTGCCTGAAGAAGAAGAAACCTATCCTTTGACGGTTGAGGACTGGCAGAAGAAGTTCGCCGAAGCCAGGCCGGTCGGGTATGAGGGCATCCCCCAAGACCCGGATAGCCCGGAGGCAATGGCATTTTATCTGACCAATCTGCGGCACAACACCGAGGCGCTTTTGGCCCTGCCCGCGCCGCAGTTATTCGAGATGAAGGTCAGGCTGGGCGGAGTGAGCGCTGGTGAGTTGGGTCAGTGACAAAGAGACTTGGGCTTGACCGATGCCCAGACGTGGCAGATTGCTCAAGCGTTGACGGGAAAAACGAGCGATGAGTTACAAACACTGGGTATCTCCGGCTCTGCTGAAGCGCTGGAGTTTTTGGCCCGGCTGGATGGGTCGCTGCAGTACCGCTGGTTTAACGAGAATTTAGAGGGTCAGTTGCGAGCCGCTTTGGCAGATGATTATCACAGGCAAAGTCCTGAGCAGATCGAGGCAGAAGTCAGCCGGATCCGCAATCAGGTGTTTGGAGCGTTTACCAATGAGGAGTTGCGGGAGTGGGGAGAAAAGCTTAGGATGGAAAGGGCAGAAGCGGCTTCGGAAAGCGAGATTTTGGCATGGCTGGAGAAAAATTATCACTGGCTCAAGACCACCAATCCTTTTGAAACGCAGATTTTGACCAAGGCGCATGGGTTGATGAGTTTAGAGGTGGATGTGTTGGGGTTTGGGGGAGAAGTAAGAGATTTGAATGTAGGAAATGACAGAGAATATAGAACAATAACAATGTTTGTGGCTAATTGTGGTCCAAATGGCAGGACAATGCTCCCATTGCAGATTGTGGTACCACCGGAAGTATTAAATCATCCAGAAGTTTTAGAAAATTTTTTCGTTTTGTGGTTTTAGGCTGATTGACTGACAAATCTTAACTACAGAGGGGTTGCCCTCCGATCTCAATCTGTGGGAAACTTGAGTGCATCAACTTACAAGTCCCAAGGAGAGAGAAACATGGAAGGCAACCCCAGCTTGTATCGTATCATAATTGAGTTCCTGTGGCAAAGTGGAATTCGATTTCATGACTTGCGCTGTTTGTTCACCTTTGCGTGGGCGGTTACCGGGCTACTGCTCAGCGGCCAGGTGAATCTGGGAGAATGGGCTGGGTTTGGCAAAGCTTCGGTTCAGGCCAGCAGTAAGGAGCGGCAGTTTTCGCGCTGGTTGCACACTCCGAAGATTATCCCCAGTTGGGTGTATCGGCCGATGATCGGGAAAGTGATGGCCGAATGGCGAGAGAAGCGGGTGTACCTGGCGCTGGATAGCAGCATGTTGTGGGATCGGTTTGTGTTGGTGCGGCTTGCGTTGGTCTATCGCAGTCGAGCCTTGCCGATCAGTTGGACGGGATTGGTCAGCAACAGCGCCATGGTGAAGCTGCAAGAGTATCGGAGCCTTCTGCAAGAAGCGGCGGCGTTGCTGCCTCAGGGTTGCCAGGTCGTCTTGTTGGCAGACCAGGGCTTGGCGGATCGGATGTTGATGAGCGTCTTGCAGGAGATGGGTTGGCACTGGCGCAGCCGGGTGAAGAGCTCGGAGTGGGTGGACTATGCCGATGGGCGACAGGGAAAAGTGGGTTGGATGATACCGGCAGGCAGCCGCTCTGGAACGCCTGGCACCGATCTTGGCCGTTGCCACTCTGTAGCTGGTCAGTTGCGGTGTGGCTGTGGTTTCGACCGGCCTGCGCCGTTTGATTGATGCCCATTGGCAACGCAGTTTGAGCTATTTCCGCATTATTAGATATGCTCTCTCATGGTAATCCCCTGTTGCGTTCCCCATGGATTGATCCAGATCCCGATCCCTAGCCGGCGATTGCTTCCAGGCTTCAGGCGGCCAGACCTACCCCTACGCAGTTTTGCCCACCCAAGTAGGTTAAAATTTGTCAGTCAATCAGGATCGATTGTCTATCGTCTGTCGTCCATGCCCAGGAAGTCATCCAGCCAGAGATGTTCACGGATTTCGCGCAGGGCCTGTTCGGGGGTGCGGAAGAGTATCCCGATCATGCCGACTTGTTGTGCGCCCTGGATGTTGGCGGGGAAATCGTCTACGAATAGCGATTCTTCGGGGCGAACTCCCAGTTGTGCAGCCGCAAGACGGTAGATCTCCGCCTGGGGTTTGACCATTCCGACCTCGGCGGAGATGATGATCTGGTCGAACGCATCCTGGAATTTGTGACGCACAATGTATTCCCGCAGGCCCGACCAGGCGTTGGAGATCAGGCCGGTTTTGCGGTGCGGACGCAGAGATCGGATGAAGTCAATTAAGGTCCAATCAATGACATCCCCAGCGAAGAATTCAGCGCGTAGACGTTCGGCTTCCTCAGGCCGATGGAGGTGACGGGCAATCGCCTGCCAGTGTTCCTCCTCCTGGATTTTTCCCAGGGAAGCCAGGCGGCTGGTTTCGCTTTCAAAGACCAGGCGTTCCAGGTCTTCATAGTCCATCCCCAGGCGTTCTGCCAGATGTTGGCGGGGTGACTGGAATTCGGTGCGGACGATCACGCCGCCCAGATCGAAGAAAACGGCTTGAATGTTCATCGGTTTTCACAGGATTTTCGATGGCTGAGTTCCCTGCAAGCAACAAATCGCAGAGATGTGGAGGGGCAGAGTGTTTTCAGTGAGTTTCGGTATGCTCTGCGACTTCGGCGGCAATCTTTTGGGAGTAGAGAGTGATTACTGAAGGGACAGGATAAAGGTCCATGGCCCCTCAATGCGCAGACGGCGGGCCATCCATTGCTCAAAGATGGCGAAGGATGGTGCAGGCGAGAAATGCACCTGCACGCTCCCGTTGATTTCTTGACAGGCGATTCGGTTGAGGGGCGGATGGCCTTCGCGCACCCACAGGTTGAGCATGTACTCGTATACCTGGCAGGTTTTTCCTTCCTGGGCAACCGCAAACAGGCTCTCAAATAACACCCGCATCTGACCCTGGGATGGCTGAGGCGGTTGGGGCGAGGCTTCATCGGGGATAGGGTGAAAGGTGAATTGTCGGCACAGGCGCGTTGGGCTGCGATCGATGACGGTGCTTTCCAGTCCCAGGAAGAGTCGCCCGTTTATCTCGGCGGAGGCCGGGCCAGCCAGCCACTCGGCCGGAAGGTCCGCCAGATCGGCCGGCACAGTATAACATACGTTCACGTCAAACGCAGCATCCTGGCGGGGGTGAAAGGCGTATAAGGTCATCTCCACGCCGTTGACGATTTGAGAGGAAGGTTGGCCCGCGGTAGCGATGGATGAGGGCGGAGCATTTTCCAGGCGCACTTGAACGGTGGCGATCGCAGGGTCTCTGGATGTGGACAGGCTCGTCAGGGAAGACATCTGTTGGGCAGGCAGGACGATGCTGAGCAGCAGGATCAGCAACCCGCCAAGAACCAGCAACAACAGCAGCGCTCTCCCTTTTGACATGGGTCTGCTCCTCGATCACAGTCTCCTGGGGATCGCTTATTGCCTCGAGGCCCGTTGGTCGGCTGGTCTGGAGGCAGGTGAAGTCGGGTCAGGCGGGGTATCGGTAGGGGAGGTAGAAGGCGCCGGGGTTGGCGCGGCCGGCTGCGGATCCGCTGAAGAATCGCCGTCGGGGAGGATCGATCCAGCCGGGGAGGCCGGTTCGGCTGCGGGAGTAGTCAGGTCGGTTTGGGCCTCCAGTTCTTTCAATCCTTCTTGCCAGCCAGGAGTAAAGCGTTGTAGGCGTTGAAGCGAAATCGGGTTGACGCGTTTGCAGCGTGGACAAAGGGCATTGTAATAGGGCAGATTCTCGTTCCTCATGCGCCGGATGGCGGCCAGTTTTTCCATCCGTCCTAGCGCAAAAGGGGTTTGGCAGTAGGTGCAACGTAAGTTCATCAGGGTCTCCTTCCATACCTTCAACACACAGGGCTACTAAAGTATAGCCGATTTTTCTCCGCAAAGATCAGGGGGCTTTGGCTCTGGTGCGTCTCTGCTCAGGTAAAGGGAGGGTAAAGGGGGGAAGAAGGTTCAACTTCAGAAGCATGCAGGCAGACGAGTCAACATAGATGACTGTCACGGAACCTGGATCACATGCCAGACGTTGGAAATGATCCAGGGGTAGGCCCAGATAGTGGGTTATGGCCAGTTTGATCGGGTCAGCATGGAAGACACAGGCTACAACCTGGTCTGACTGATGCTGAGTGAGGATCCGCTCCAGGGCGGTCACCACCCGGACCTGCATTTCCAGGAATGACTCCCCGTCTGGGAAGCGGAACCGGGACGGGGAATGCTGGACGAGAAGCCAGGCCTTCAGCCGTCGTAGTTCTTTCCACGGACGTCCCTGCCAGGACCCGACATCGGACTCGATCAATCCCGGTTCAATCTGGACCTGGAGTTGGTGGAGGCGGGCGATGGGTTCGGCGGTCTCGACGGCTCGTTCTAAGGGGCTGGAATAGATGGCGGCCAGCGGAACCTGGGCTAATGCCTGGGCCAGGGCTTCGGCCTGTTGACGACCGCGCTCGTTCAGGTGCACGCCCGGCAGGCGGCCGGCGGCGCGATGGGTTTTCAGGTAATCGTTTTCGCCATGGCGAATTAACAGGAGGATGGGCATGGAGAAGGCCTTCAGTCGCGCTGGATAATTTTCAGGATAGAACGCATTTGTCCTTTGAGTGTTTCGTACTGGTTCCGCAGGGTATCCATGGAGCGGATCGGAAGGGCAGATAGATTGCCACCGCTCAGGCGGAGGAGTCGTCGGTATTCCCGTCCGATGCGGCGGATGAGCAGGCGCGACTGGCGCACGCGGCTGTTGAGCAGGCGCTGCTCCTCCAGAGTGAAGTTGCCAAATTCGTATTTGAACACGTCTGTCTTGATTTCACCGAACAAGATTCGATAGAGTTCCACGGCTATGTATTTGCTGATCAGGTTGACTCGCCCTTCCTTTTTTAGCCGTCGGACGCTCACTTTGATTTTGGCCCGGTTGAGCACACGCAACGGGCGGAACTGGCTGGCGCGTTTAACCAGGTCATGATCTTCGGCCAGTTTGAGTTCTTCGTTGAATCCGCCGATGCGCCGAAACAGGCGCCGGGAGATGATGATGCAAAAGCCTGGTGCGTGAGGGTCAGCGAATTGGGCCAGTTTGATGGCCAGGTTGGCGAAATCGTGTAGCAACTGGTCAATGGGATGATCGGAAAGAGGGAGGATCTCACAGGTGGCCAGGTCGAGAAAGCGTTCTTCCATCTCATCGTAGACGTTTTGCAGGAAATCCGGGTCCAGGCGGGTATCGGCATCGAGGAAGACCAGGAAATCTCCTCGGGCCACGCGAGCGCCGTTGTTACGACCAACCGCCGGCATGCCTCCAGGAACGATCTGGGCTCCGTATTGGCGGGCGATGTCCACGGTGCGATCGTGGGAGCCAGCGTCGGCGATGATCACTTCAAAAGCGCGAAAGGTCTGGGCCTGCAGATCGGCCAACAGATCGGGTAGCAGAACTTCTTCGTTCAGGGTGGGGATAATGATGCTGAAGTGCATGAAGTTATTTGAGGTGACCTTTGAGTTTTTCGATCTGGTCCTGGGGCAGGTCGGGCAACTGGCGTTCGCTCTCGATCCCCAGGGCCTGGCGCTGGGCCTGGCGCCATTTGTGCAATCGCTCGGCTATCTGAGCCTCGTAGCCTTCCGAGGAAGGTTGATAGAAGTATGTACCAAGTAGCCGTCGTGGCAGGTATTGTTGGGGGACGAAATGTCCTGCGTAGTCATGAGGATAGAGGTAACCTTTGCCGTGACCGAGCGTTTCCGCATCGCGATGGCTATCCATCAGGTGGCGCGGCACCGAGACCTGACCTTCTTCCTCCAGGAGTTGCATGGCTTTGAAGTAGGCCGCGGTGCTGTTGGATTTGGGTGCAGTGGCCAGGTAGAGCGTGGCTTCCACAATGGGATATATGCCCTCGGGCATGCCGATATACTCGAAGGCCTGGGCGGCTGCCGTAGCCACGACCAGCCCCATGGGGTCGGCCAGGCCGATGTCCTCCCCAGCCAGGATCAGCAGACGGCGCAGGATGAAGCGCGGGTCTTCACCGGCGTACAGCATTTTGGCCAGCCAGTACAGGGCGGCATCGGGATCAGAGCCGCGTACCGATTTGATAAATGCCGAGATCGTGTCGTAATGCACATCCCCGTCTTTGTCGTAGAGCACGGCCCGGCGCTGGATCGACTCCTGGGCGATCTCCAGGGTGATGTGGATGACTCCCTGCTCGTCAGGCAGAGTGGACTCGACGGCCAGTTCCAGGGCGTTTAGCGCATTGCGGGCGTCTCCACCAGCAACTTCGGCCAGGTGCGCTCTGGCTTCGGGGTCCAGCACCACGCGGCGTTGGCCGTATCCCCGTTCGGGATCGGTCAGTGCCCGGTCGAGCAGAAGGCCGATCTCGTCGGAGGTCAGACTGCGCAGCTGGAAGACGCGCGAACGCGAGAGCAGGGGTTTGATCACTTCAAAGAATGGGTTTTCTGTGGTGGCGCCGATAAATGTGATCACTCCGGCTTCGATGTGAGGCAGGAGCGCGTCTTGCTGGGCTTTGTTCCAGCGATGGACTTCGTCCACGAACAAGATCGTGCGCTGGTTGCGAAGGCGACGGCGCTCCAGGGCCTGTTCAATGAGCATCTGCAATTCGGCTTTGCCGGCCAGGATGGCCGAGATCGTCTCAAAGTGACTGCGGGTGGACTGGGCAATGATCTGGGCCAGGGTGGTCTTTCCCGATCCAGGAGGGCCGAATAGAATGATGGAGGAAAACAAACGGTCGGTTTCTATGACCCGACGGAGTAATTTTCCAGGCCCGATGATGTGTTCCTGCCCTACGAATTCTTCCAGGGTGCGCGGTCGCATGCGTGCTGCCAGCGGCGCTTCGGCTTTCATCCGTTCCTGGAGGGCGTGATCGAACAGATCAGACATGGCAGTTCCGCGGTTGATTTTACAACAATTTGTCACATGGGAAAGGGTGGCTGGTCTGGCGGACGAGACGTCGGCCTTGCTGGGATTTGACGACCGGCTGCGACTGGATATTGCTTATCTGGAGCGATAATCTCTGTTGCTCGATATCGTCAGTCTGCTCAAGACCATTGGTGCGGTGTTTAAGCAGCGCGGTGCCGTGGAGCAGGAATGCTCATCAAGTAAAAAGGGGAGGTTGCAAACCTCCCTTTTTGTCTGCAGGGCTTTTTTTAAATTGTAGCCTTGCAAATGTATCGCCAGGCTCTGCCTAGCAAAGCCGACCGCAGGTCGGCGGTACGCTTGCAAGAAAAGCCGATTATCGTTCAAACACCCAGCGATCTATGTCGCGCTGCCAATCCACCAGTTCTTCGGGTTTGAACCATAAAGCCACTTCCTGGGCCGCGGTTTCAGGGCTGTCAGAAGCGTGGGTCAGGTTGCGACCGACTTCCAGGGCAAAATCGTGCCGCAGGGTGCCCGGCGCAGCGTCGCCAGGTCGAGTGGCGCCCATCGTCTGGCGGACGGCTGCAATGGCGTTGGGGCCTTCCCAGACCATGGCCATGACGGGCGCCGAGGTAATATAGTCAATCAGGCCTGCGTAGAAAGGCTTTCCTTTGTGGACAGCGTAGTGCGTTTCTGCCAGGTCTCGGCTGACTTTCATGAATTTCGCCGCTACCAGGCGCAGTCCCCGCCGTTCGAGTCGGGAGATCACTTCGCCGATCAACCCGCGCTGAATACCGTCGGGTTTTACCAGTACCAGGGTTCGTTCCACGTTGTTCCTCCGAAGTGTCAAGATGATTGTTGAGAAGTATACCTAATCTTTGTATTGTGAGAGGATGTTATCAAGAGGGTGATTGCGCCCGAATGTCTTGCAGCCATTTCTTGTGGCATCAACCCGAATGTAAAAACGGCGACCATTCGTCCGCACTGGCGGACATCAAATCCGCCGCTACGGGGAACGCCGACGTCCGCCCTGGCGGACATGAAGGCCGCCGCTACCTATTATCGCAGCAGTTCCTCGGCCTTGGTGTAGGCATCCAGGGCGTCTTGCAAGCGATTGGCGCGCATGTACGCATCGCCAAGCGTTTGCCAGATGGATACTTCTACCGGGAAACGGTAGAGAGCGTCTTTCAGGTCGAAGATGATATCATCTAAAAACTTGCCCTTGCGGATCAGTTTGCTATATGCCTGGAGCGCGTCGGGGATTTTTCCACGTTGCATCGCCTCGCGCGCGGCTGCCAGAGCAGGATCGATCAAGGGAGGAAGAATACCCGTGCGGCGCGGTCGGGCCCGATCGACGGCTTCGGTTGGGAGTGCGGTTTCGGGTTTGGCTTCGGGACGAGGCCCGGCTTTGGGGCTCGATGGTTTTTGAACCTGTTCTCTGGAGGCAGGCTGAGCAGGCGGCACAGGAATTTCCGGTGCCCAGTCACTGGGGCGCGTAGGCGGTGGAGGCGGTGGTGGTGTCTCTGGTTCTTCACTGCGCAGCCATTCAGGAAGGTCTCCGATTTCGTCCATCAGGCCAGAAGGAGCCGCTTCGGGTTTTGGCTCTTCGATTTCACGTAACCAGGCGGGAATATCGGCATCGGCGGGTGATTGCCCCGGCGAGCCGGCTTTGGGGATCAGTTCGATTTCGCCTGACCATTCATAACTGGTTTCAGCCGGTGCAGATGTCTTTGCTACAGCAGAGGTCTCTTCTTCTTCCAGGGCCTTGAGCCACTCAGGAATATCTGACCGGGTTGCTTCAGCCATTGGTGCTTCTGGTAGTCCTGCTACAATGTCATGGGCCTCAGGCACTTCAGGTGTCGCCTCCCCGGGTGGCGTCGAGGCTTCAAATCGTGTTTCTCCTCGGCTGGTCTCGACGGAAGAAATGGTTTCTTCCTGCGTGTAGGCGGAGATCTCTTCGGAAGAAGGTGTCCAGATGGATTCTGAAGCAACCAGCGATGTGGCATCCACTGGCTCTTCAGAGGTGGGATGGAAATCTGCCAGCCAGGGGGGGAGTTCTTCAGCGGCGGGTTCTTGCGTGTAGCCAGTGGGAGGGGGTGCTTCAGGGGTGGCGGGTTCGCCGAAGGCCGGCTGAGCGACGGCAGGAGGGGTCTCCTGTTCCAGGTCACGCGGCCAGGCGGGGAGTTCTTCGGCGGCGGCCTGTGGCGCGCCGGCAGGCGGTTCTTCCGGGATGGGGGAAGTCGCTCGAGGGGGCTGGGCGAAGGGTTGTGGCTCGGGCGGTTGTGTTGAAGCAGGGGTGGTTGCGCCGGTCAGGAATTGTTCAACCCACTCTGGGGGGCGCTCCAGGCGGGCGTTGGGGTCGGTGATCAGTTCTTCCGGTTGGGCGCCCTGGCGGGCGGCCAGGCTCTCTAGCCAGCGCAGGGCGGCATCCTGGTCTTCGGGGGTGGTGCCCAGGTGGCTCAGGTCGGGGTAGGGCTGTGAAGCGGACGGGGAAGGGGTGACGGCTTCGGCAAGACGCGGCTCGCCTGGGGCAGGGGGGGTGGCCATGCCCATTGTAGGAGCAGGCGGCTCTTCTGCGCTGGGCCAGGATGTTAGGCTTTCCTCCGCAGCCAGAGCCTTTTGTTCCAGGTCACGCAGCCAGGCGGGAAGTTCTTCAGCGGCGGGTTCTTGCGTGTAGCCAGTGGGAGGGGGTGCTTCAGGAGCAGACAGTTCCTCGAAGACCAGCCTGGTTGCGGGTTGTTCTCCTGGGGCAGAGGGTTCTTCAGTAGCCAGATCGGGTTCCATGATGTCTTTGAGCCAGTCAGGCACGTCTCCCTGCGTGGCCCGTCGAACAGGTGGCGGTTCAGGTTCAGAGGGAGCCATGGCTTGAATCCAGTCGGGCAGTTCGGCAGGGGCCAGGGGTTCGGCCGAGGTCTCGGCTTCTGAGGGAGCCATGGCTTTGAGCCAATCGGGAAGTTCGGCTTGGGCCAGTTCACCTTCTGTCGCTGGTTCTCCCAGGTCGGCGGCAGAGAAGGCGGCTTCGTCGAAGGTGCCGCTGGCCGGTTCCCAACCGGCTGCACGCATCCAGTCGGGGATGACGTCTTCGGCTGGGGGTTGGGAGAGGTCCAGGGAGGGCGCGGCCGGCTCGGGTGGAGTCTGAATCGTCTGTTCGGAGGGGGAAGGGATGACCGGAGGGGTTGATTCAGCCGCGAGGGAAGTTTTCAGCCAGTCGGGGGGTTCAGTCCTTTGTGTTTCTCCGGCCAGGGGTGATAGTGTCTCCCAGGCAACTGTTTCAGCGGACGGAGGGGTGTATTCCAGCCGCTCAAGGGTGACAGAGGGAGAAGGGACTTCGTCGGTTCGGAAAACAGAGGAGGCGTAGGCGGCATAGGGGTCCAGTTCGATCACCCGGCGGCGGTATTCGTCGGCCTTTTCGGCCATGGCGGTTCCAGGCAGGATTTCAGCCAGGATGCGGTTAGCGTCGAGATGGTAAGGCGAACGGGCCAGCAGACGAGCGCAGATTTCTGAGGCTTCTACTTTTTGACCGCTGCGGAAGTAGGTAAGCGCCAGCAGGGAGAGCATGTCAAGCCGTTCGGGGTCTTCCGTCAACACCGCCTTGATTTCGTTGATGGCTTGGGGGTAGAGTTCGCCCTGGTAGTACATGTGAGCCAGGGCGCCGCGCGTCAGGTGGATGCGTGGCGGTTCACGTCCGTCACGGCGACCGTAGAGACGCTGCAATTCTGCCTGGATGGCCGCGTTGGAAGGTTGTTTTTCAAAGGCTCGTTCCATGTGCCAGATGGCGTCTTCCAGGCGGTTTTGTTCATCGGCGATAATGCTCAGGCCGACATGGGCGATAAAGTCATCGGGGACGGCATGGAGAACGCGCCGAAAGATGTCGGTGGCCTCATCGTAGCGCCGGGCTTCCAGATAGGCTTTGCCGAGCAGACGATAGGTTTCCAGGTGTTTGGGAAAGGTCTTGAGGATATGCTGGCAGTGAGCAATTGCTTCGTCCGTCTGACCGGCTTCGATCAGTTCATCGATCTCGCTGGTGTATTTTCGCAGGTGGACTTTTGTCATGACTTCACTCCTGGGTCAAGTGTGCCCATGCGCAGGACTAAAGCAAGGTGTGACAGGGCGTTGTTATGAGATTTCTGGCGGTAAAGTCGGTTCGTCGTAGTGTAAGGGAAGCGGCGCAACGGGATGATCCACGATCTGATGGGCTTGCAGGACAGCGGCGATAGCGGTGGAAAGGGCACTGGCGTGGTTGGCGTGGACAGTGAAGAGCGGTTCGCCTTCACGAACAGGATCGCCTGTTTTGTGATGGATGACGAATCCAACGGCATGATCGATGGGATCGCCCTTCCGGGCGCGTCCGGCCCCCAGGGCGACCGCAGCCTCTCCCACGGTTCGCGCGTGGACCTGGGCCAGGTAGCCGCTTCGAGGAGCGGGAACCACCTCGATCAGGGAAGCGCGGGGCAGCCTGTCGGGATCATCTACGCAGGTGACGTCTCCACCTTGGGCCTGGACCAGTTGACGGAATTTTTGCCAGGCGGATCCGTCGCGCAGGACGGCTTCGGCCCGGGCGCGGGCTTCAGAATAGGTGGTGGTGGTCTGCCCCAGTAGCAGGAGATGGGCAGAGAGGTGGAGGCAATGTTCGCGGAAGTCTGCCGGTCCCGCACCCTGCAGGGTGGCGATGGCTTCACGCACTTCCAGGGCGTTGCCCACAGCGTGACCCAGGGGTTGGTTCATGTCGGCCAGGATGGCTTTGACCTTACGTCCCGCCAGGGTGCCGATCTGGGTCATCAGGTCAGCCAGTTGACGGGCCTGTTCCAGGGTGGTCATGAAGGCGCCGTTGCCCACTTTGACATCCAGGACGATGGCTTGCGCGCCGGCAGCGATCTTTTTGGACATAATGGAGGAGGCGATCAGGGGGATCGAGTCAACGGTGCCAGTCACGTCGCGCAGGGCGTAGAGTTTGCCATCGGCGGGAACCAAGGCTTTGGATTGACCACATAAGACCAGGCCGATTTCACGCAGTTGGCGTTTGAATTCGTCGGTGGAAAGGTCCACGCGATAGCCGGGGATGGATTCCATTTTGTCCAGGGTGCCACCGCTGAAGCCCAGTCCACGCCCGGACATTTTGCCAATGGCCAGTCCACAGGCGGCGATAATGGGCAGGACGACCAAACTGGTCTTGTCGCCCACGCCGCCGGTGGAGTGTTTGTCCACGACGGGTTTGCCGAGGTCAGAAAGGTCAATCATTTCGCCCGATTCGGCCATGGCCAGGGTCAGTTCAGTGGTCTCGCGAGGGGTCATGCCATTGAGCAGTACAGCCATGGCCCAGGCGGCGATCTGGTAATCGGGGATGGAGCCGGTGGTGATGCCGTTGACGAAGAAGCGAATTTCGTCGCGGGTCAGTTCGCTCCGATCGCGCTTTTTGATGATGATGTCCACTGCTCGCATGGTGGAGTCCTCCGTGGGGGGATTTTAATCGAGAATGAAGAGAGAGGGGAGGGAGGAGAATAGGAGAGCACGGAGGGGAAAACCACTGAGACACGGAGACACGAAGGCACGGAGATTTGTTGAGATCACGGAGGTATAGCAGGAGAGCAGGAGAGGAAATGTACCGCCGACCTTTGGTGGGTAAATGCGGGAGAAGGTGAAAAGGTGAAAAGGTGAAAAGGTGTGGAAGTGGAAGAGTGTTAATGTTGGAGGCAGGAGAGAAGGAAGAGCAGGTCTCCCTGGGGGGAGGAAGGGGTGAGCGCCAGCACCGGCACGGAGGCGATGAGCCGTAGTTCGCGCAACGAAGAAAGTGCCCAACGGGGGACAATGCCAGCGCTGTATCTGTCTGAGGAAAGGGCCTGGACCATATGTTCTGGGGTGAAGGCCAGGCGGGCCAGAGAGGTGATTGGCAGGCCATGCATGAACGCAAGGTCAATGGCAGTCTGGATGTCTGTGGTAGAGGCATAGGCCCAGATCTGAATGGTAGGATCGCCACGGCCGGCAAAGAGTTCACGGGCCTGCTCAACGGTGAGTTCGATCAGCGGGCTTTGGGGATGGACGGCGATCACCAGGTCTTCTGTGCCGATGGCGTAGGAGAATCCTGTGCTCCCGGGCAGGGTCTCGCCCAGTTGCAGGATGAGATCGGGATTTTGAGGGTCAAGTTGGGGGGTGATCCCGATCTGGGCTGCGCAAGTGTAGAGTTCACTTAGCCAGGGACGGGCAGCCGGCGTGGCATAGACCTTGATCAGGCGGGGTGAAGTTACCCATGGAGCGCAGGCGATCAGCAGGAATGGCAGCAGCCAGAATTGAAATTTCATCGAACGAACAGGATAAGTGTGCCCAGGATGGCACAGTAGAGAGCGAACACGTAGAGCGAATGATGGCTCAGATAGCGCAACAGCCACTTGATGGATAGCCAGCCGACGATGGTCGCGGTGAGGAAGCCGGTGATCAGGTGGGGAAGGAAGGCCCAGGTATCAGGCATTTTAATTACGGAGAGGATCTCGTAAAGGCCGGCCAACAGCAGGATCGGACCCGACATCAGAAAGGCGAAGCGTGCCGCCGATGGGCGATCCAATCCACACAGAATTGCGCCGGCAATGGTCGATCCACTGCGCGAGGCGCCCGGGAAGAGGGAGAGGATTTGAAAGGTGCCGACGACCAGAGCATCTATCCAGGTGGTCGATTCAATCCTTCGACGGGGGGTGCCCAGACGCTCCACAAGGGTGAGGAGCAGGGCGGTCATCCACAGGCGCACACTGGCCTGCCCTAACGGGTCCAGGAACAGGACTTTGATGTAATCCTTCAAAACAAAACCAAACAGTGCCGCAGGCAGGGTGGCAATGATGACCAGCCAGCCCAGGACGGCCTGATGGTTTTCCAGCGGTCTGCGATGCCACAGGCCCAACAGGAAGGCGCGGGTGATGTGCCAGATATCGCGCCAGAAGAAGGTGAATAGGGCTAGCACGGTTCCGAGTTGAACGATGATGGTGAAAGCAAACATTTTCTGACCGGCCGGGATACCGAGCAGGCTTTGTCCGATCAGCAGATGGGCAGTGGACGAGACAGGGATGAATTCGGTCAGGCCCTGGAGAATTCCCAGAAGGAGAGCGTCGAGCAGGGTCATGAGGTGTAGGTGACTTTCCTTTCTGCGTTTCCCTGCCACTGTTCTAGCAGGAGGGGGATGTTTTGGGTAAAGGTTCCGGCTTGGATGAGGGCGCGCATGGTTTCCATCAGGCGGATCAGGGCGCGAAGGTTATGTATGGATAGCAGGGTGCCGGCCAGTAATTCTTTGGCCACGATCAGATGGCGCAGGTAGGCACGACTGAAGGTGCGACAGGTGTAGCAATCGCAGGTTTCGTCAATCGGCCGTTCGTCGCGAGCAAAGGCAGCGTTCATCAGGTTGAGGCGGCCGTAGGGGGAGAAGGCGGCATGATGACGGGCCAGGCGGGTGGGCAAGACGCAGTCGAAGATATCTATGCCGCGCGCCACGCCTTCGATCAGGTCTTCAGGGGTGCCTACGCCCATCAGGTAGCGGGGTTTGGTTTCAGGGAGCAGATCGGTGACCAGGTCGAGGGTGGCGTACATTTCGGCTTTGGTTTCACCGACTGAGAGTCCACCGATGGCAATGCCTGGGGTGTCGAGGGCGGCGATGAACTGGGCCGATTGGGCGCGCAGATGCGGATCTACGCCACCCTGAACGATAGCGAACAGGGCCTGATCGGAGCGGGTTTTCGCTCGCAAACAGCGTTCTGCCCAGCGATGGGTACGTTCCATGGCTGCCTGGACATAGGCCTGATCTCGAGGATCGGCACATTCGTCAAAAGCCATGATGATGTCCGCACCCAGGTTTTCCTGGATGGCTATGGCGCGTTCAGGCGTGAAGCGATGGATAGAGCCGTCAATGTGACTCTTGAAGGTGACCCCCTCGTCGTCCACCCGGCGGTTTTGGGCCAGGGAGAAGACCTGAAAGCCACCCGAGTCGGTCAGCATTGGTCTGTGCCACTGCATGAAGCGATGCAGACCACCCAGGTCGCGGATGAGGGAATCCCCAGGGCGAAGGTACAGGTGGTAGGTATTGGCCAGGACCAGCGTTGCGCCGGTCTCCTCCACCTGGGCTGGGGTGAGTGTTTTGACAGTCGCCTGGGTTCCTACCGGTGCAAATACGGGGGTGATCAGGTCTCCATGGGGAGTGGTGAAAACTCCTGTGCGGGCACGACCATTACGGGCGGTGATGGTGAAGTCGAACATGCTCGGGAAACTGCCAGAGTGAGTGTGCGTATGGGGACATATTATAGCGCAGTTGGGAGCGGGAGAGGAGGAAACCACTGAGACGCGGCAGGGCTTTTCAAAGATTTAATGTTCCACCTCTTTTTGTACCGCCAGGCTTTGCTTGGTAGTGTGCCGACCATAGGTCGTTAGAACTTTGAAAAGCCCTGGAGACGCGGAGAGCGCCGAGGTTCTTTGGGAGTAATTACAGAGATTGGGCATGGAGAGGGGAGAGGGGACAGGGGGAGTTGTGGTAAAAATGAGGGTGGTTGATGTCTGGTTGAGGTGTGTTATGGATGAGCATATTCGACAGCGGGTGTTCTGGTGGGATACGGTGGAGATGCCAGTAGGGGATGTGGATTCGCCCCTGGGGGGAAAGGTGCAGGTGGCAATCGTGGGTGGCGGGTATACCGGCTTGAGCGCTGCTTATACGCTGGCCCAACGCGGGGGCTCGGTGGCTGTGCTGGAAGCAGAGACGATCGGCTGGGGTGCCAGTTCACGCAACGGGGGAATGGTGTTGACTGGGCTGAAGTTGCCTATGCCAACCGTGCTCCGTCGTTATGGGCGTTCGCTGGCTAGAGATCTTTTCACCTGCTCGCTCAAGGCAATTGACCTGGTGGAACGTCTGGTGGCTCAGGAGGGGATTGCCTGTGGGTTCGCTCGCCATGGTCATCTGGTGGTGGCAGTGAAGCCAGGTCATGCTCGCGCTCTCTATGAGGAGGCTGAGTTGCTGGATCGGGAATTTGGGCATCCGGTGCGCATGGTGTCGGCTGTCCAGTTGAGCGAGGAGATCGGTTCAGGCCAGTATTACGGTGGTCTGGTGGACGAAGTCAGCGGTGGGTTGAATCCGGCGCAGTTTGTGGCGGGGTTGGCCCGGGCAGCCGAACGGGCTGGAGCGGCGCTCTACGCCCAGGCACGGGTCACCCGCATTGAGCGGCGCGGGCCGCGTTTCGTTCTGCACACCCCGCGCGGGGTCCTGGAAGCGGAGGCGGTATTGATCGCTACGGCCGGGTATACGGGTGAGGTCTTCCCCTGGGTGCGCCGGCGCATTTTGCCCATCGGTTCGTATATTATTGCGACCGAACCGTTGCCCAGCGATCTGGCAAATTCCCTGATCCCTCACCATCGAATGGTGTTCGATACCAGGCATTATTTGCATTATTTCCGTCTGTGGGAAGGACGGTTGATCTTCGGTGGTCGGGCCGCGTTCTTTCCGGAGACGAAGCGGACAGTTTCCCAAAGCGCCCGGATCTTGCAGCAGGAGATGAGAACAGTGTTTCCTGCGCTTCGGGCGATACGAGTGGAGTATGCCTGGGGAGGCACGCTGGATTTTGCCCTGGACCTGATGCCTCACGCAGGAGAGCAGGATGGCCTCTACTATGCCCTGGGTTATGCCGGGCACGGTGTGGCTCTGGGGACGTATTTGGGCCAGACGGTGGCCGAAGCGATGTGGAACGGTACTTTGCGAGAGCATCCGTTTGTCCAGTTGCCGTTCCCGCAGGTGCCGTTGTATGATGGCCGGCCGTGGTTCTTGCCACTGGTCGGATTGTGGTATCGCTGGCTGGATTGGGTGGCTTGAGGAGAAAACGATGGCCCGTTATCGAGTGTTCTACTGGCGAGAAATCCCGACTTCGCTTGTCGTCGAGGGGGAAGGTCGCACAATAAAGAAATCGTTGCCACCGTGGGTGCAAAATCGAGTTGATGCCTGTGCAATGGCATTAGGATTGACCTCCACGGCGGATTACAGCGCTCAGTATCGGCGCGGAGAGTGGATGGATCGAGAGGGTAGCCCTGAAGAGGTGGCTCAGGCGTTGCTGGTCGAGTTGGAAGAGGAAGTGCGGCGAATTCCAATTCCTCGTCGTCCAGCCTGATTTGACATGATACGGAGCCTCCCCGATGGTATACAGGGAGGCTCAGTGGTTTTAGAACTGGCAGGTTGGGTACCCCCCATCACCAGGAGACGAGGGTTATCCACCGCGGGCGGCCCGGGCTTCGTCGGTATCGTTGGCTTTATAGCCAGGGCCAGAACGGAAGTATTCGGCGTTGGCCTCGATGTCAGGGGTCAGGTCAACCGTTTCCCCTGGTTCGAGTTGCTTAACTGTGTTCAAGACGACTTTGACGCCATGGTGGTTAGTGCCCTCGTAGTGGCCAGTAAGACCTACGCGGGAGATGTATTCACCACCTTTGGCTACATAGGCAGAGGGCACGTCGTGCTCGGGGAAGATGGCATTGTAAGGACAGGCCGGCACGCAGGCACCACAGTCAATGCAGGTATCGGGATCGATGTAATAGGTGGGGTATTGGTCCTGGGGAACACCCGGAACGATGCATTCAACCGGGCAGACCTCCACACATCCACCGTCGCGCAAGCAGAGGCTGGTGATAACGTGAGTCATAGGCGTCTCCTTTTTTGTGGGGGAAGTAAAAAAGCCAGATACATTGATTATATCTGGCTTTTGATGCGATGCAAGGGAGAAACGCCAATTTTTTGCATGGAAATTTGCAAACTTGAAACCTGGTGGGGTATAGACGCCTGGGCACTTACTTTTCGTGGAAACGTCGGGCCACCTCGTCCCAGTTGACCACGTTCCACCAATTGCTGACGTATTCGGCGCGGCGGTTCTGATATTTCAGGTAGTAGGCGTGTTCCCAAACGTCAATGCCCATGATAGGTTTCAAGCCCTCCGACATGGGATTATCCTGATTGGCGGTGGAGACCACTGCCAGGCCGTTATTTTGGGTTTTGACCAGCCAGGCCCAGCCGGAACCGAAGCGCCCATTGGCGGCTTTTTCAAATTCGGCTTTGAAAGCGTCGAAGGAACCGAAGGCGGCTTCAATGGCTTTGGCCAGTTCGCCTTGGGGTTCGCCACCTGCTTTGGGGGCCATGATCACCCAGAACATGGAGTGATTCCAGGTGCCGCCGCCGTGATTGCGCACAATCGTGCGAATATCTTCAGGAACAGCGTTCAGGTCAGAGAGCAATTCTTCCAGGGATTTGCTGGCCAGTTCAGGATGCTTTTCGATGGCTTTGTTGAGATTGTCAATGTATGCCTGGTGATGTTTGGTGTGGTGAATGGTCATGGTCTGCGCATCAATATAGGGTTCGAGCGCATCAACTGCATAGGGAAGCGGGGGAAGTTCGTAATAGGCCATAGTTCTCTCTCCTTCTGATTTACGGTGGATTGTACTCTGCTCTCCCAGAATGTCAAGAATTTGGGTGATTTTTATACAAATATCTAATTATTTCCAATTGTTGCAACGATCTGGCGAAGAAGGTGTGATTCTGGTACTTGATTTTCTTGTGAATTGCCCCTACAATATGGCAAAGCCGATCTCTCGTCCAGGATGGTCGTCATGTCTACTTTGCCCGGTTCCTGGTTTCGCTATGTGTTGATCTCGTTGATCATTTTGATCGCAGGGATGCTGATCCTGACTTTGTGGGGGGTGTTCTTTCCGATGGCTGGCGCTCCGATGCGCCCAACTCAAGAGCCAGGTATTTCATTCCCGGAAGGGTCACAGATGGCTTTGGCGGTTGTGGATTCAATCCTTCGCCGGGCAACCCAGGCCTCTATGACCTATAACGTGCCGGCAGGAATGCGTCTCGACGAGACACAGATCGTTCAGTTGGTGCTCAACCCGGTGTTTTCAGAGCAAGACCTGGAACAGCAGGTCCAGCAGAGCGATGTGGTTGCGACCGGGACAATAGAAGTCACACCGCTGATGAAAGCGGATTTGAAGCCCTATGATCCCCAGGCCTTTGTGATCACTCCGTTGCACGATTCGCCGGAACAACCGCTAAGCGAACAGGAACCCACTCGCTGGCAATGGCAGATTACAGCCATAAAAGGAGGTCGGCAGGGGATGACTCTGGTGCTCTATCGTATGATTCGCTACGAGAACCGGGAATACTGGCGTGAGGTGGGTACCTATTCCTCTCAGATCGTGGTCCACATGACGTTTTGGCAGCGTATGAGGAATGTGGATTGGAAGTGGTTAATCGGCCTGTTGCTCACTTCCATTTTTGTCCCGATGCTGTTACGCTGGTGGGAGGCGCACCTTGCTCGCTCGCAAGAGAAGCGCGAATCTCCAGGGCCACCCGACCAGACGCAACCTTAAACAGGGGGAAGTTCCCCTTAACTGTAGACGATCCTGTGCGCTGCGTTTCATTCCTTACAAGCAGGTGAATCTTATGCCTCGTTTTCGCCTGGTGCTGGCCCTTTTGATTGCCATTCTGGCCGTATCTACGGCCTCGATTTTTATCCGCTTTGCTCAACGTGAGGCACCGTCCCTGGTGATTGCGGCGGTACGCCTGACTCTGGCAACCCTGACCCTGGCCCCTGCGGTCTGGCTACGTCATCGCCAGGAAATTTGCTCGCTAAGCCGTCGTGAATGGTGGTTGGCGATTTTAGCGGGTATCTTTTTATCGCTCCACTTTGCCTCGTGGATCACGTCGCTGGAATATACTACGGTGGTATCGTCGGTGGTGCTGGTGAGCACGGGGCCTTTGTGGGTGGCCCTGCTTTCGCCGTTTGTGTTGCGCGAGGTGCCCACCCGCTGGGTCTGGATAGGAATGGGATTGGCCCTGATCGGGGGCGTGATCGTGGGCCTGGGCGATTCCTGCTCTCTGGGAGGGAACGGCCTCTCCTGTCCGCCTCTTTTGGACCTGATCGGGGGTTCGGCCGCCCTCGGCAATTTCCTGGCCCTGATCGGCGCCTGGACGGTAGCCGGTTACCTGATCATCGGACGAAATCTGCGGGCGCGGATCAGTTTGCTTCCCTATATCTTTGTGGTCTATGGGATGGCTGCTCTGACCCTGATTGGGTATATGCTGCTGGCCGGGCAGACGCCATTTGGCTATTCCCCGATCACCTATGTCTGGATGCTGGCTCTGGCGTGGGTTCCCCAATTGATCGGTCATTCCACGTATAACTGGGCACTGCGTTTCCTGCCGGCAGCACTGGTCTCGATTGCGACGTTAGGGGAGCCGATTGGTTCGGCGATTCTGGCGTTTTTGATCCTGAACGAAGTTCCCTCGCTGTTGACGCTGTTGGGCGGGGGGTTGATTCTGGTGGGGATTTATCTGGCGTCGCGTAACGCCAGCTTTAGTTGGTGAGGAAACCACTGAGAGGCGGAGAGCACAGAGATTCTTTGGGGGTAATCACGGAGATTGGGCATGACGTAATGCCAACTTCAGTTGGTGAAACGTAACGCCAACTTTAGTTGGTGAGGAAACCACTGAGAGGCGGAGAGCACGGAGATTCTTTGGGGGTAATCACGGAGATTGGGCATGGCGTAACGCCAACTTTAGTTGGTGAAACGTAACGCCAACTTCAGTTGGTGAGGAAACCACTGAGAGGCGGAGAGCACGGAGATTCTTTGGGGGTAATCACGGAGATTGGGC
>FWWM01004351.1_pt1 | contig 33120 bp, 29 predicted proteins | sample 2228351 | NCBI WGS metagenome assembly FWWM01 (sample SAMEA103939774, study PRJEB20133) | metagenome
GCGCTCATCCAGCGGATACCGCCCACCCCGACAGTGGGGGTCATATTTGCCCCTACACAGAAATGCACCCATGATCCATCACCCGGCGGCGACCGCAATATAATGTCTGGAGTAGCATCGAAGGCAGCAGGGGTGTCATCCATGCGTCGCTGCCTCACCTACCTGAGGAAGAGCCTGACCGAACCACGAATGCGGGCGGGATTTATTTTCAGACAGTTGCGTTAGACCCATAGAGCGAGGCGAGGTTGAAAGATGGGCAGGTTGAATCATGCGTTCGTTGGATTGGGCGCGGTGATGTTGCTCACGCTGACCGCGTGCACGGGCGCCCCGAGCTTCAGCAGTCTGTTCAATCGGCGGGTGACGCCTGCCGTGCCGATAGATGTGTCGCCCAAAGTGGCCGCCCAGTTGCGGGACTTCGACTTTGCCGTGCAGAGCCTGCGCGATTCCTATCTCAACGCCGATGCCGTCAACGAGCAGTGGCAGGCCATCGTCGATACCGAACGCCTGAAGATCGCTCAGGGCAACGGCGACGAGGATAAATTCATTGAGAGCCTGCAAAAGATCATCGCCGAGTTGAATGACGAAGACATGGTCCTGCTCCCACCTGCGCAGAACCAGATCCAGTCCGGCACGACAGGGGCGTATTCCGGCATCGGCGTCTTGATTGACCTGCCGCGCGAGGGCAAGGACCGTCTGCTGGTGCTGGCCGTGTATCCTGACTCGCCGGCCGACCGGGCCGGATTGAAACCGCACGACGCCATCATCGCCATCGAAGGCGAGCCGGTCACGTTCGCCGCACGCAACGAGCTGATTCCCAAACTGCGCGGCGAAACTGGCAGCCAGGTCACCGTGACCGTGCGCACGCCCGGTCAGCCCCCGCGCGATGTCACCCTGACCCGCCGCCCGGTCGAGCCGCGCAGCCCAATCAGCTACAAACGCCTGCCCGACACGAACATCGGCTACATTGCGCCGAACCCTTCGCAGCTAAGCACCATGCGCTCCGACACGGCCAATGCGCTGCGCGACCTGAGTGCCGACCGCAACGTGGACGGTGTGGTGCTCGATCTCCGCATCATCCGCGGCAATGAGTTTCCGCTCGATGAAATGCTCAGCCTGTTCGTGAACGGCCAGATCGGCACCGTGCAAACGCGCGGGAAGAAGGAGACAATCGAGATCGCCGGCAAGAGCATCGCCGGATCGCAGGAAGTGCCGCTGGCGGTGCTCGTCAGCGAGCTGACCAGTGGCCAGGCCGAAGCGTTCGCCGGTCTGTTGCAGGACCTCGGCCGGGCGCAGATCGTCGGGACCAAGACACCTGGCGACCTCGCGCAGTTCACCACTGCCACCTTGCCCAGTTCGCGCCTGCGCATCCAAATCCCCACAGGCGACTACCTTGGCGTGAAGAACAACAGCTGGCGTGGCAAGGGTGTGACGCCGAACGTCGTCTCGGAGTTCGCCTGGGAGGATTTCACAGCCGAGGACGATCCGCACATCAAGCAAGCCGTGGAGGTTTTGACGGCTCCCTGAAATCGAGCGCGGCTGTTGAGCTTCTCGCTCGACGCCGGCACCCCCGACTCGACTCAATTCCGGACGATTGCCCCTTCTGGCGGCGTGAAGTCTGGCCCATAGCGGTAGACTGCCTGCCAGGGCACGTATTTGCTCACCACGCGCTCGTTGATCAGCGTCTCGCCATTGCGGGTAACGACGCGCGTGAAGAAAATCGTCGCACCATCCACGGCGTAATCCACCTGTTTGACCTTGCCAGGCGGCACCTCGTTATCGGTGTCGCGCTCGTAGATGTCCGGCCCGTGCGGCACCACATCGGTGATGGTCGGCGAGCTGATCACCACCTGGCGGCCGTCGGGCGTGCCATAGAACTTGAAGGTGAGCGTGACGCGCGTCGGGTCGTAGATCGTCTCGATGAGCAGGTGGGCGTTCGTGTTGTTGACGAACTTGAAGTCGGCATAGGGCGAGAACACCGACGCATCGAAGCCGGGACCCATGCCCCGTTCGTAGTAGCTGACGCGATAGCCGTGCGGATAGCGTTCGACGATGGGGAAGCCGGCGCGCAGGGCCGCCTGATAGGCAGTCGTCGAGACCTGACACACGCCGCCACCGACGCCCTTCACCGTCCGGTTGCCGACGATGATCAGACCTTCCTGGAAGCCCTCTTTCTCCGTCACGTCGCCCAAATGTTCGTTGAACGAGAAGGTGGCGCCAGGAGGCACGACGACGCCGTTGAAGCGCGCCGCCGCGACCCTGACGTTGGCCAGCCGAGCAGCACTCGATCCCTTGAAGAAGGTTGTGGCCTGGGTGATGAGTTGGGTGATGCCGAGGTCCTGGGCCGTAGCCGTCGCCGGCACGGGTGCAGGTGTGATGTTGACGACCACCGTCGCCGCCCGATTGTCGCTGCGCGCCGCTGCCTCCAGCACGTCCAGCGTCGCCTCGATGTCGAGCGCGCGAGCATCGCGCGAAGGTGCGATGTTCCTCAACTGGCCGGTGGCCGGATCGAACGCAAAGCGCGCGTTTTGTGCCTTCTGCGCAACGGCCTTGCCCAACGGCTCGACCAGCGCGCGCAACTTTTCGCGCCGCAGGCGAACGGTGACGTTGGCCGGGTCGTCCGCTGGCTGCTCGATCAGCACGAAATCGAGCATGTCGTCCTTGCGAATGCGAAAAGCCTCGAGCGGCGACAAGGGATTGCCGGCGTCGTCCCAGCGCGGCACCATGACCACCAGGTCATCCCTGACGATGCGCGCGATCTCGTCGGCGGCTGCATCCACCGAGGCCACAGCGGGCGCGAGCGTCTTGTAGGGTAAGACGATATCCGCCGGCCGGTTCGCCATCACCGCAGAGCGGATCAGCCGCAGCGCCATCTCTTCGTCCAGATCTCGGCCAACCCGCGAAGGGGATGCGCGAGGAATGCCTCCCTCGAACACGATGCGGGCATCTACGGCCGGGCGCTCGGTCTGCCTCGCTACCTGCCGCACAACGTGCAGGGTCTCACGCTCATCCACCCGCACCACCGGCGATACATCCACGCCGTGCCACCACGCCTCGAAGCGCTGGCGGATCTGCGTCTGCAGGTCGCCCTGGCGTCCCACGCCCAGCACCGTGCGCGTGGTCTCGGCCGGGTCGAGGCCGACGCCGAAATCAGCCGGGCGGAAGACGTAGCGCTGATCGGCTGCGTAGAGGGTGATCGCCGGAAGGCGGAAGTATTGCGACTGGAGCTGTGCGATGGCAAACACCTCCTCCGGCGTCATGCCGCTCAGGTCTATGCCCTGCAATCGCACGCCGGGGAAGACGCGGTTCTGATAGTTGACGTGATGGTAAGCCACCATGCCAACCACATAGGCCAGACCGACGACCAGCGTCGCGAACAGCAAGTGGAACGGACGAAACAACCCTCTGAGCATCGTTTGTGCGCCATTCGCTTTTGTCTGCCAATGGCGCCTCGAATTGTATCCGGTGGCGCCCACGAATCACCGCCGGCTCAACGATGATTCGCAACCGCCCTCGACCTCATCCAGCCGCGGACCGCTCGATGCGTGCTTCGCCCAGTATGACGCGGGCTGCATGGGCGACTGCGTCCCAGTCACCCGATTCGAGCAGGTTGCCCGGCAACGCGCTTGCGTTCAACCCGACGAGTTGCGCACCCGCCGACAGGTAGGCCTGCGTCTCGCATGGTTGCACGGCACCACTGACCCACAGGGGGATATCGGGCAACGGGCCGCGAATGGCCCTGATGAAGGCTGGGCCGCCGATGACGCCAGCGGGAAAGACCTTGACCACATGCGCGCCCAGGCGCCACGCGTGCACGATCTCGGTCGGCGTCATGCCGGCAGGGATAGCGACCACGCCGGCTTCGCGGCTTGGGCGAACGATGTCGGTTTCGCAGATGGGCGAAACGAGGAACTGTGCTCCAGCTTCGATGCACCTGCATGCCTCTGCGGCGCTGGTGACCGTGCCGGCGCCGATCAACACATCTTCAGGCGCGTCTGCGCACAGGGCCTTGATCACGTCTAGCGCGCCAGGGACGGTCATCGTCACCTCGACGCACCGAAAGCCGCCTGCGATCAGGGCGCGAGCCAGGCCCAGGGCACGTTCGGCTTCGGCGACGCGGATGATGGCGACGACCTTCTCGCGGAACAGCGCGCGGAGGCGTTGTTCGACCGGGAGCGTGGAATCGGCTGTGGGCAACATGACGATCTGCTACTGCCGCTGATCCAGCGGCACATAGTGCACGCCCAGCGGGCCGATGTATTCGGACTGCGGACGGATGAGCACGTTGTCCTTGTATTGCTCGATCACATGGGCAGCCCAGCCGGCCATGCGCGCACAGGCGAACATCGGCGTGAACAGATCGATCGGGATGCCGGCGTAATACAGCATCGAGGCGCTGTAGAAGTCCACGTTCGGATACAGCTCGCGGTGGCGATGGACGGCCTCGACGACCCTGAGCGACATTTCGTAATACTTGAGCTGGCCGACTTTGCGACCGAGTTTCTCCGACCACTTGTTCAGGTGGACCGAGCGCGGATCGCCGCTCTTGTAGATGCGATGGCCAAAGCCCATGACCTTGCGCTTGGCGGCAAAGATGGCATCAATGTAGGCATCCACGTTCTCGGGCTCGCCGATCTCCAACAGCATGCGCATGGTAGCCTCGTTGGCACCGCCGTGCAGCGGCCCTTTAAGCGACGCGAACGCGCTCGACACAGCGGAGTGCAGATCCGCTTGCGTGCTGGCCACGACGCGCGCAGTGAACGTGCTCGCGTTCATGCCGTGATCGGCCAGCAGGATGAAGTACACGTTCAGCGCCTGGACGAAGTCAGGATCAATGTCCGATCCCAGCATGTAGAGCATGTTGGCCGCGTGGCTCAGGCGTGGATTCGGCGCGATCGGCTCTTTGCCGGTGCGCAGGCGCTGATACGCTGCGCACAGAGTGGGCAATTGCGCGATCAGCCGCACAGCCTTGCGCTGCGTCGCTTCGATGCTGATGTCTTCGATCTCCGGGTCGTAGAACGAGAGAGCGGACACAGCCACCCGCAGCGCCTCCATCGGCACGGTATCGCGTGGCAACCCGCGCAACAGATCGTAGAGCGGCGCAGGCAACCAGCGATTGGCCACCAGCCGCGCGTTGAAGTCGGCCAGCTCCGATCGGTTGGGCAGATGGCCGTTCAACAGCAAGAAAGCCACTTCCTCGTAGCTGGCCTGCTCGGCCAACTCGTGGATGTTGATGCCGCGATATAGCAGCGTGCTGTTTGCGCCGTCCACGGCGCTGATCTCCGTCTGCACAGCAACGACGCCGTCCAGGCCTTTCACGAAGGGGGGTTTGGCTGGGGCGGGGCTGCTGTTCGAAGAGGTAGTCGTAGGAGATGAGGTCGTCATAAGCTTAACTCCTGCTTCTTTTCGGTTTAAAGCTTGTTCTTCTACGTCGCCTCGGCATCGGCGACGGGGGTTTCGGGCGCACCGTTGAGCGTTGACCGATTATAGAGTCGAGTTCGGATTCATTTAGATCGCGCCATTGGCCGGGGATCAGGCCCGCGAGGGTGATCGAGCCGATGGCGACGCGCACCAGACGCAGCGTGGGCAGGCCGACCGCAGCTGTCATGTGGCGCACCTGGCGTTTCTTTCCCTCGTACAGCACGATCTCCAACCAGGCCGTCGGGCCGTGCGGCGTGATGGGTTTGCCCCGCGGCGGAAGGTCCGGCTCGGCATCCAACACACGCACCTGACAAGGCAGGGTACGATAGCCTTTGATCACTACGCCTCGTCTCAACCACTGCAGAGTCTCTTCGTCCGGGATGCCCTCGACCTGGACGTAGTACGTCTTCGGCAACTTGTAGCGCGGGTCGGTCAGACGATGGATGAGCGCGCCATCGTCGCTCAGGATGAGCAACCCTTCGCTATCGTAGTCCAGCCGGCCCGCTGCATATACGCCTTTGGGCAGCCCGAATTCGCTCAGCGTGCGCTTGGGAGGTGATGTGCTTGCTCCCGCAGTCGAGGATCTCGATCGCTCCTCATGCGTGAACGACGACAGGACGCCAAAGGGCTTGAAAAACGCGACGGTTCGCGCCATGTGTTTTGGTATCATCATCGCGACATGTCGGAAGTCAAGCCTACGTCTCCGTCCGAGAGCGCACCTGCACCCAGGATCACCGTCAAATTCCTCGTTGACGGCCAGGAGGTTGGCGTGCTGATGCTGAGCCCGAAGCAATTCAGCACCGGCAGCACCGGCTTCTTCGCCAGCGGCAAGGTATCCCTGGGCGACGAAGCGGAAAAGGGCTACCAGGCGCAGGTGCAGCTGGTGCGCATCGGCAGCAAGCCGAAATAGCTGCAGAGTCGCTCCCTCTGTGCGACTGACAAGCAGGCGCGGTCGCCAGGCAACATCACAAAGCCGATTCCATCGCGCCGACTGGCAGGAGACCTATGAAGATACTCGTCACCGGCGGAGCCGGCTTCATCGGCTCGCATGTGTGTGATCGGCTGATTGCCGATGGGCACTATGTGATTGCGATGGACAATTTCATCACCGGATCGCGCAACAACATCGCTCATCTGATCGGCCATCCTCAATTCGAATTCATCGAGTGCGACATCATTGAATCGTGTTGGGTGCAGGGCGCGCTGGACGCGGTGATGAACCTGGCCTCGCCGGCCAGCCCGGTCGGTTACCTCGACAACCCCATCGAGACCATGCTGGTGGGGTCGCACGGCACGCATAACGCGCTGGAGCTGGCGCGTCGCAAGGGAGCGCGCTTTTTGCAGGCGAGCACGAGCGAGGTCTATGGCGACCCGCTGGAACATCCCCAGAAGGAGAGCTACTGGGGCAACGTCAACCCGGTCGGGGTGCGCTCTGTATACGACGAGGCCAAGCGCTTCGGCGAAGCGCTGACCATGGCCTACCACCGCAAGTTCGGCGTAGCAACGCGCATCGTGCGCATCTTCAACACCTACGGGCCGCGGATGGACATCAGCGATGGGCGCGTGGTGCCCAACTTCGTCGCGCAAGCGGTGCGCAACCAACCCCTGACCGTGTATGGCGACGGCACCGCCACGCGCGCCTTTTGCTACGTGAGCGACCTGGTGGACGGCATGCTGCGCCTGCTTTGGAGCGACGAAGTGATGCCGGTGAACATCGGCAGCCCGCACGAGATGACGATCCTCGAATTTGCGCAGGCCGTCAAGGCGGCTGCCGGCCCAACGTGCACCAGCGAGATCGTGTTCTATCAACCCAAGCAGGAGCGCATCGCCGACGATCCTCAGCGCCGCCGGCCGGACATCACCCGCGCCCGCACCATCCTGGGATGGGAACCCAAGGTCTCTTTGGAAGAAGGGTTGCGCAGGACGATCGACTACTTCCGCGCCCTGGCGCAGCAGCCGGCCTGATCAGCGCGCTTCATCCTCGCTCTTCCCTTCCCACCTCGCGAATTTGCTTCTTGCCGCGCACCGCATCCCAGATGCGGTTGATGCTTCGCGCCCCTTGAATAAGCGGGGTGAACGAAGCCAGGCGATAGTCAATTACATCCGCGCGCAACCGGTCGAGTTCTTCCGTCAGCGCCTGCTCCATGCGCGCGGTGATCTGTCGGGGATCGAGCGCGCCCAACCCATCCTCCCTGCGGAGGAGGATGGGCTGTCCGACGCTGACGAAAGCATCCGGTCTTTGCTCGCCGATAAACTCGTAGCGCAGCGCAATCGGATACAGCGCACAAGCGCCGGCCCGCCCCACCACCTTGCCGGCGATGCGGCCTGCGCCCTGAAAGAACACCAGCGGCCGCGCGTCGTTGGCGCGGATCTCCCCTTGTGGGAAGATGAGCAGCGAGCGGTGCGACGATTGGGTCAGGATGTCGATCGCATAGTTCATGCTCTCCACCGCGCTGCGCGGATCACGACGATTGACCGAGAATGCACCACACCAACGGAAGAACCCATAGCGCGCAAGCTGGATGTCTTCGACCATCACGTAGCCGTCGGTGTGCCACTGCTCCTCGTTCAAGGCCATCACCAGGTGCGCATCCCACCACGCGCTGTGATTGCCGAACATGATGATGGGCGGCGAGTCGGCAGCGGGCGAGGCCGCAGCCTGCCTCAGGTAGACGCGGTGGAAGGACGAGCGCAGCGGCGCCTTGATCAGAACGATGTAGATCAGCCGATTGAGCAACGGGTGTTTGCGAGCCGTGATCACGTTTGGCCAGGATGGTACACAATGATCAGCACCCTGACCTGGGCAGACGAGATACCCAATGCGCCTCGCTGAGATAAAATCCTCGCTCATACAGCGGATGCGCCACCGTTCCAAGGCTGCTCCTGACGAGGCACGGTTGCTGTGACCGGCGACCGACTGTCAACCACGCAGCCTGCGAACGGATGTAATTGCATTTCATTTGAGAGGAGTGTCCAGTATGAACAAACGACGCACGATTGGCTTGTTGGCTGCAGGAGCGATCGCCCTCGCTGCCTGCGCCGCCCCTCCGGCAGCTCCTGCTGCTCCAGCCGCTCCCGCTGCTCCAGCAGCCCCGGCCGAGCCCGCAGCACCGCCACCGGCCGCAGCGCCAGAGCTGCCCGACCTGGGTGGCCGTGAGATCACGATTGCAATCGAGAACGCCTACATCCCGTTCAACTACATTCGCCTGGACAACGGCCAGGCCGAGGGCTGGGACTACGACGCCATCGCCGAGATCTGCCGACGGCTGAACTGCAAGCCGGTGTTCCGCGAGATCGCCTGGGATGGCATGATCGCCGCGGTGGCGGCCGGCCAGTTCGACATGGCTGCCGACGGCATCACCATCACCGAGGAACGCAAGCAGAGCGTGGACTTCTCGGATGGCTACATCAAGGTGGATCAGCGCCTGGTCGTCCGCGTAGACGAGGATCGCTTCGGCACCATCGAAGAGTTCAAGAACGGCGACTTCAAGCTGGCCACACAGAAGGGCACGACGAACTACGAAGAGGGGATTAAGCTGGTGGGCGAGGCGCGCGTCATCGCCTTCGACGATTTCGGCTCTGCGGTACAGGCTGTGATCTCCAGGGACGCCGATGCGGTGATCATTGATGACGTGGCCGGCCAGGGCTATGTGGGCGTGAACGCCGACAAGCTCAAGCTGTTGGAGGGCATCGTGAGCGAAGGCCAGGAGCTCGGCTTCATCTTCCCCAAGGGCAGCGACCTGGTTGGGCCGATCAACGCGGCGTTGCGGGCCATGCGCGAGGACGGCACGCTGCAGCGCCTGCAGGACAAATGGTTCCCCAAGGGACGCCAAGTCATCGAATACGAGCAGATCGGCCCTGGCGCCTACGGAGACCCGACGCCGACGCCGAATCCGTGAGCGGCCGAAGAGCTCGCTTGCAAGATCACTAGTCTCGAGTACAACGGGCGCGCAATCGGATGTAAGTTCGATTGCGCGTTCGCTTTTCGCCATGTCGTTGACCAGTGGGCCGCAACAGCCGGCCGCCATCCCCTTCGATCCGGCGATGGATCGCTCGGCGCAGGGCCGATTCGTAGATCGCATGTCGCAGTGGCCGTGGTGGCTGCTGATCATCATCTTCTGCGGCGTGCTCATCGTCTGGAACGCATTCACCAGCGAGCTGTATTCCACGATCTTCAGCCGGCTGTTGCTGGGCATCGGGATCACCATCTTCACCACGCTGGTGGCCTACAGCCTGGCGATCGTCATCGGGCTGATCGCTGGCCTGGGCCGCGTGTCGAAAAACCCGATCATCTTCAACGTCGCCACCCTCTACGTGCAGATCATCCGCGGCGTGCCGATCCTGGTGCAGTTGCTGGTCATCGCGTTCGTGATCGTGCCGATGGTCATTGACGGCATCAACCTGCTGGGCAACCTGCTAGCCCCATTGCTGGGGAGCGACAACTTCCTGACTCGCACCAAGCCACAGGACGTGCCGTTCCTCTCCCGCTGCATCATCGCGCTTGCCATCGCGTACGGCGGTTTTCAAGCGGAGACCTTCCGCGCCGGCATCCAGTCCATCAGCAAAGGGCAAATGGAAGCGGCACGATCGCTGGGCATGAGTTACCTGCAGGCCATGCGCTACATCATCCTGCCACAGGCTATCCGGCGCGTGCTGCCCCCGCTGGGCAACGACTTCATCGCTATGCTGAAGGACTCGTCGTTGGTGTCGGTGCTCGGCGTGCGCGACATCACGCAGGAAGCACGCCTGTACGCCTCGGCGTCTTTCCGCTTCCTGGAGACCTACACGTCGCTGGCCTTCCTGTACCTGGCCATGACCATCGTGCTATCGCTGGGCGTCAAATGGCTGGAGAACCGGCTGAACAGCGAGGGCCGCGCCCAGGGTTGAAGCTCATGAATGCCGCACCGGATCGTGACCCATCGGCGATGATCGTCATCCAGAACCTGGTCAAGCTGTTCGGCAGCCTGCGCGCAGTGGACGACGTCAGCCTGACGGTCGGCCGGGGCAAGGTGACCGTGATCATCGGCCCCAGCGGCAGCGGCAAGAGCACCGTGTTGCGCTGCATCAACCACCTGGAAACACCGACCAGCGGGCAGATCTGGGTGGATGGCATCCGCCTCACCCATGATGCGAAGAACATCAACGCCGTGCGGGCCGAGGTGGGCATGGTGTTCCAGCAATTCAACCTCTTTCCGCACCTCACCGTGCTGCAAAACGTGACGCTGGCGCAGCGCGTGGTGCGCAAGCGCAGCGAGGCCGAGGCGCGCGAGATCGCCATGCAGCAGCTCACTCGCGTCGGCATTCCGGAGAAAGCCAACGCCTACCCCAGCCAGCTCAGCGGCGGCCAGCAGCAGCGCGTCGCCATCGCCCGCGCTCTGGCTATGAACCCGAAGATCATGTTGTTCGACGAGCCGACCAGCGCACTCGACCCGGAGATGATCAAAGAGGTGTTGGACGTGATGCTCGAGCTGGCGCGCAGCGGCATGACGATGGTGGTCGTCACGCACGAAATGGGCTTCGCGCGCAACGCTGCGGACGAGATCGTGTTCATGGATCGCGGCAGGATCGTCGAGCAGGCCCCGCCCGAGCAGTTCTTCTCGAACCCCCGTGAGGAGCGCGCGCGGGCGTTCCTCAATCAGATCCTGCGCTGATCACACCAGCCCTTCATCTAGCGGACGACGCCCCAGCTTCTGGCGATTGACCTCGGCGCGTTCTGCCGGCGTCGCCTCGGCCAGCGGGCCAGCAAACCGTTCGTAGATGGACTCGCCGTATTCGGTCGTGCGCACCACCACCGGCATGGGCACGGCGTGGCCCATGATCAAAGCCTGCTGTTTGCTGTCGAGTGAAGCCAGCACGCTGCGCAGTTGCTGTGCGCCGCTCACGCCGGTGAAGACCGCGGCGATGTCGCGTTCGTCGCTCAACGCACAGGTGACGCGTGTGCCGATCTGGCTCATCACCTCGGCGTCAATCTGGCTGGGGCGCTGGTCCACGATCAGCAATGTGACGTTATATTTGCGCAACTCGCGCGCAATCGTGCCGAAGATGGTGAGTTCGGCTACGCCCGGCTCCAGGAACTTGTGCGCTTCCTCGATGGCGATGACGAGTTTCTTCGGCCCCTCGCCACCGCTACCTTCGGCCGCCTCTTTCATCTCGACATAGCGCCGATGAATGCGCCGCGTCAAGAAGTTGGCGACGAAGACGTAGGCCAACAGGTCATTGCCGTATCGCCCGAATTCCACCACCACGCTCTCGCCGCGCGTCAGATGCGCCAGCACACGCTCGGCGAAGTTGTCCGCGACCGCGGGACGCAGAAAGTCGAACTTCAACATGGGCCTGAGCTTGCGCTGCATGGCGAAGTAGGTGCCCTCGGCGATCTTGTTGGTGTCGAACAACTCCTGGATCTCGGGCGCGACCTCGTCGCCGAGCAATTGCGCCATCCAGTCCTTGGGGAACTTGTGCTTGAGCGCATGCAACGCGTTCACCTGCACGTCGCTCAGGCTGAGGACGCCGCGCAGCATCTCGATATCCTCCGGCTCGATCTGGTCGTAGCCGATCTTCAACGCGAACTCCGGCCGCGAGTTGCGCGCGCGGGAGGACGCCTCGTCCAGCGTCACGATCACGACCTTGTGCGCGATGGCGTTGAGCTGCTTCAGCCCCTTGAACCTGCGGTTGCCGTCGCCTTTCAACGTGTAGCCATAGTCGTTGTGCATGTCGAAGATCAGCACACTGGCCAGGTCGTGCAGAATGACGCTGGCGAGCAACGGCAGGGTGAGGAAGGTTTTACCCGTGCCGCTGCGGCCAAAGACGGCACTGCTGCGTTCGACAAAACGCTCGAGGTTGACCACGATCTCGATGTTCGCGTCCTCGACGCTCTCGCCAATGCGGTAGCCGGTGCGCTCGTCGGCAGCGAAGATCTCCTGCACTTCTTCGGGTGTGGCGCGATAGGCGGTCGTGAAATGCGCCGGCACGCCCTTTACCGGCTTGATCGTCCCATCCCCCTCCTGCACCAACATCGGCTTGACGTGCAGCACGCCGTAGGCCACCGTGCCACGATAGATCTCCATGCGCAAGTCACCGTCGCGAGGCGGCGACTGCGACAGGGCGGCATCGGTCGTGTCGAGCCGGATGTCGGTGACCAGGCCGAAGAATTTGCGGTCGGTCTGCCCTTTGATGGTGATGTAGGAGCCGACGGCGATTCCCTCGACAATCACATCGCCGTCCAGCTTGACGAGCACGCCGTCGTTGAGCGATCCGCCGATGACGACGCCGAGGCGTTGAGCCGATGCATCACCCCGAAGTCGCACGACATCGCGCGGGGCAAAGGGGTTGCGATCGGAGAGGAGTTCGTTGCTCATTGAATTGCTCTTGCTCAGTTGAAAACCTCTTGATGAGCGGGGAACAAGAGACACGATTAGCGATAGGCGTTGTAAACCACTGCCTTGACCCAGACCTCTCGGTTCCGAGCGCTGCGCTTGACCGAGCGCACGGCGTCCCCAAACTTGCGTTTGATCACCGAATGCACTGTTTCGCTCCCACGGGGACTTTCAGTCTTCCAGCGTTGACCAAACAACCCGTCCAGACGCGCTTGTGAGGCACGATCAGCTCTCGCCTGGCGCTCCAGAGCCTTCAGGTTGCCGCCGCGCCGAATCGGCGGGATCAAATCCTGATCCCCCAAATGAGCACAGTCGAAGCCACGGTCCGCCAGCGTTACCCAGGCCGGACGACCGTCGGCATCCCGCTGGCCGTAGCGCCGAACGCGCCGTTGGAGCGTAGACCCGCCCGGCGCGTCGTTGCTCGGACCGACACCACAGGTCACAGCCAGGATCAACTGACTGCGCGTGCCGACAGCATACACGCCTTTGAGCCAGTGTCTGAACGACTTACCGCGACGGGTCTGGAAGTAGGCGCTCGCCGTAGTCCGACGATACCCCGTTGCGTCGAAGCTGATCACCGCTTCTCGAAGCCGCTGGCGTGGGCGGTCTGGCTCGCTCGGGTCGGCTCGGTTTGTAGGGTCGGCGCAGTCTGTGCACTCCATGCTCAGGCGACTCAGCAGCGCCTCAATCATCTTGTCCAGATGGCTGGCTCGAAAGCGGTGATACATCCGATTCAGCGTGCTGTAGTCAGGCACTTTGCTCAGCTCCAGCACCGCCCGCAACTCCTGGCTCATCAGCAGCAACTCTTCAAAGTCACGGTAGCTCATCTTGCCGAAGGCCCCCTGCGGGGAAGTAGAACGCCAGCAGCACGCACGTCGCCAGCTGTGGCAAGGTGAACTTCTTCGGGCTGAACCGATGGCTGTAACGCGGAAACGCTGCTTGGGCTTGGGCATAGATGTTCCGAGCCACCTTCACGTGACGGCTTTCACGCAACGCTTCAGCTTTCGCTTTCTTCATCCTCTTCGTCTTCATCTCACCCTATTATGCAAGGTTTTCAACTGAGCAAATTGCTCTCCCTTCAGCGTTGGAAGCTCTGGGATGTTTTCGCGTCGCGCTGCGGCCTCTCACAAGAAGGCCGGCCATGCGCTGCTCGCGCATCGCCCTCGACCACTCACCGGGCTGCCTGTGTGCCGCGACCCACCCGTGCTGCGTCCCGGCCGGCTCATCCAGCGCGTCACCGAAGGATTGTAAGGCCGTCGGGACGGAAAGCTTTACACCAACCGCTGCAACAGGTTATCCAGCCGCGCGCCGTCGTTGGCCAGCAGCCTGGCCAGCTCACGACCACACGAGCGCAAGAACGTGCGCGGATCACTGTGAGTCTCGGCAGCCAGGCGCAGGCTGGCTGCGAGCAATTCATCGCACGGGGCCTCACGGGCCTCCAGCACCAGGCGAAAGAACCCCAGGGATTGCGTGAACTGCTGCACCTCGTCCCTGGTGCAGCTGACCACCTCGTCGAGCGTGATCGGTGGCTGTGGGGGAATGACCTGCCGGATCGGCCCGTTCGGCGCATCGCCATCGCGGTAGCCGACGCACAAGGCGCTCACCTCGATCGGCACGCGACGACTACGCTGCCATTCGATGTCCTCCGGCCGCACCGATCCATCGTCGGCGACCGACAGCATCCGGGTCATGCCATCATCCTCGATGACGATGTCGTAGATCAACCCAAACACGGTGGCCTCCTTGCGCTGGATGCGCGTTTTGACGAAAGCCCCAAAGACCGGCACGTCTTCTTTCGGCACGCGCGTGCCAAAGACGAAGGTGCGCGTATTGGCGCGCAGGATTCTGCCGTTCACATTCATGGCGGGTCGAACAGGTGTTCAGGATTATAGCCAAGCGCTCATCCGCGCCGAGGCGAAAATAGAGCGCATGGCAGACACTTTCGACGCGATCGTGATCGGGGCCGGCGTGATGGGCAGCAGCGCTGCCTATCACCTCGCCAAAGACGGCCTGCGGACCCTGTTGCTGGAACGGTTCGAGTTTGCCCACACGCGCGGCAGCTCGCACGGCGAATCTCGCATCTTTCGCTTTGCCTACAACAATGCGGACTATGCGCGGCTGGCGATGCAAAGCTACCCGTTGTGGCGCGCGCTCGAGGCGGACTGCGGCGAATCGCTGCTGGAGATCATCGGGGGGCTGGACCTGGCGCACGAGCCGGCGCATCACGCCGATGTGGACGCTGTGGCCGATGCGCTCGGCCGGGTAGGGGCGCACTTCGAGCGACTGGACGCCGGCCAGATTCGCGCGCGCTATCCACAATGGCGACTGGGCGACGCCGCCGCGGCGGTGTTCTCGCCCGACTCCGGCTTCCTGCGCGCCACGCGCAGCGTACAAATGTTCATCCAACAGGCGGCGAAGCACGGCGCGGTGGTGCGCGACCGCGAGCCGGTGCAGCACATCACGCCGGGCCGGCCGGTCGAGGTCGTCACCGACAAGGGCCGCTATCGCGCCAGCAAGCTGATCATCACCGGCGGCGCATGGATCAACTCACTGATCCAATTCGTCGGACTGCAACTGTCGGTGCGGATCGAACAAGAGCAGGTGATCTACTTCACGCCGCTGCGCAACGTCGAGCTGTTCCAGCGCGATCGCTTCCCGATCTTCATCCACTGGCGCGACCCAATCACCAGCTACGGCTTCCCGATCATCGGGACACCGGGCGTCAAAGTCGGCTTTCACCATGAGGGGCATTACATTGACCCGGACATCCCGCGCACACCGCGCGACGAGACCACGCAGGGCGTGCTGGCCTATGTGCGCGAACATCTGCCCGACGCCGCCGGCGCGCCGTTCGAGCCGACGGTGTGCCTGTACACCACGACGCCAGACCAGGATTTCGTGATCGACTTTGCGCCGGGTTGCGAGGACGTGGTGATTTGTTCCTCCTGCAGCGGGCACGGTTTCAAGTTCGGTGCAGGGATCGGTCGCGCGCTGGCCGACCTGGTGGAGCACGGCGCGACGGAGATGCACATCGGGCACATACGGCTGCGCCCGTTTGCTATGGGATCCCCTTCGCGATGAGATAGTAGATCAGGTCAATGTTGCCCGGCGAGTGGCCGAAGTTCGTGAGCATTGCGGCGGCCTCGCTGCGATGCTGCATGCCGTGGAAGACCATGTGAGTGAGGCAGTGCTCCACCGTGTGCTGTCGCTCCTGCGGATTGGCGATGGTTGTGTAGGTCACCACGCGCGACAGGGCATCATCGGCCAGGCCGGCGACATAGTCGCGCATGCGCCGCTCCTCGTTCTCCAGATGCAGGACGATTGCTGAAAGGGTAGGAAACTCAATCGGGTTGAGGGCCGCCGCCGGCGAGACGCCATGCTGCAGCCGCATACGCCACGCCCACTCGGAACTCAAGATGTGGACGAGCGTGCCGCGCAAGCTCCCGGCGCTGAAACCAGGAGGCTGTGGCGCAATCATCTCCTCGTCACTCACCTTCGCCGCGTGGTCGAGGATACGCCGGTTGGCCCAGTAGTTGTAATCAATCAAAAGCAATAGGTCTTGATGATTCATACGCCTAATCTAGCATGGTTCGATTAAGATACCGAGCTTCCGTCCCCGGGCCGACGCGAGCGCTGTTCGATTCAAACCGCCCACGCAGCCAACGCAGCCGCGGGAGTACACTGTCGCCGGCATGAACATCCTCATCACCGGCGGCGCAGGGTTTCTTGGCCGCAAGCTGTGTGCAGCGCTGCTGCAGCGCGGCACGCTCACCGACACCTCGGGACGCATGCGCGAAATCAGGCGCATTCGCCTGTTCGACGTTGCGCCGGTCGCGCACGACGACCCGCGTGTGGAGAGCATCGTCGGCGACATCGCCGGCACCGACGATGTGCAGCGCGCCGTCGGCAACAATACCGACAGTATCTTCCACCTCGCTGCCGTTGTCAGCGGCGAAGCGGAGCAGAGCTTCGACCTGGGCATGCGCGTCAACGTGGATGGGACGCGCACCATATTTGAGGCATGCCGCACTCTGCCCAGCCCGCCCAAGGTCATCTTCACCAGCTCGCTGGCCGTCTTCGGTGGGCCATTGCCCGACCCGGTTCCGGACGCGTGGCCGCTCACACCGCAGAGTAGCTACGGCACACAAAAGGCAATCGGCGAACTATTGCTCAATGACATGAGCCGCAAAGGCTTTCTCGACGGTCGCGCGCTCCGCCTGCCGACGATCTGCGTGCGCCCGGGCAAACCGAACAAGGCAGCCTCGAGTTTCCTCAGCAGCATCATCCGCGAACCACTCAACGGCCTCGAGGCCACCTGCCCGGTCGAGCCGACTCTGCGCGTCTGGCTGCTCTCACCGCGTCGCGCGATCGAGAACCTGATCCTCGTCCACGAGCTGCCGGCGTCGGTGTTCAGCCACACACGCTCGATCAACGCGCCCGGTCTCACCGTGAGCGTCGGCGAGATGGTGCAGGCGCTGCGCGAAGTCGCCGGCGAGGAAGTGGCCGGCCGCGTATGCTTCCGGCGCGACGAAGCCATCGAACGGATCATGGCGAGCTGGCCGGCGGCGTTCGAGGCAGCGTTCGGCAAGTCGTTAGGGATGCAGGCTGACGCAGACTTTCCCAGCATCATCCGGGCGTACATCGCGGATGAGTCGCTTTAAAATGCACGACATGGCGACTGCGTTTGAGGATGAGCATCTGGATATGCTGCAAAACATCGAAGCTGCACTGGCAAGCGCCTACCGCGCGAGCAGCAGCATGACCGATTATGATGCACAGGCGGCGGTCGAAGCCGTGATCCGCGGCTATCAGGCCGAAGCGAAGGGCAAAAGTGCGCCTATCGTACGCCTGAGCAGCGACGCGCAAAGCGCATACGACGCCGTCCACACCATATGCGAGTGGCGCCTCGGCCGCCAGGAGATTTTCGAAGACAGCGAGGGGAACAAGATCGCGCTGACGGAAGCGTCCGTCAAAACACTGGACGAGGTCGTGGCGTGTCTGAAGCGCATCCGCAAATCTATTGAACGCTGGAATAAAGAGCTTGGGAGACGCGGTTACTTCGACTACATCAGCCAGTTCGGCGTTTGAGCGTGGGCCGACCGGCTAAGCAGCCCATTCTGTTAAACCCGCTCTGCCGCCGCTAGGCTGTAGCGCGAACTGGTGATTCGGATAGTCGCCAAAGCCTCGGCATCCAATGCCATGCCGTAATCTCACCGGATTGTTTTTCGACCGAGCAGGTGAACGAGCTGCATGCGACTATCTGGGTATCATTACACGCTTTGACGAACACCAGGGACTCGACTACCAAGCCGCCCATCACTGATCTGTTGGAACAGCACATCCTCCTGCTCGATGGCGCGATGGGGACGATGATCCAGCGCTACAAGTTACAGGAAGCCGACTATCGCGGCGAGCGCTTCAAAAATCATCCGGTTGACCTGAAGAACAACAACGAAGCGCTCAACCTCGTGCGCCCCGACCTGATCCTGGAGATCCACCGGCAGTACCTGGAGGCCGGAGCCGACATCATCGAGACCAACACCTTCAACGCGCAGGCCATCAGCATGGCCGATTTCGACATGGCCTCGCCAGCGCTCATCCGCGAGATCAACTTAGCGGCAGCGCAGTTGGCGCGCCAGGCTGCCGACGAGTTCACCCGGCGCGATCCGGCCCGGCCGCGCTACGTGGCCGGGGCGCTGGGGCCGATGAACCGCACGCTTTCGCTCAGCCCAGACGTGAACGACCCTGGCTTTCGGGCAGTGACTTTCGACGAGGTGATGCAGGCCTACTACGACCAGGCCAGAGCCCTGCTCGACGGCGGCGTGGACGTGCTCCTGCCGGAGACGACCTTCGACACGCTGAACCTGAAGGCCGCGCTATTCGCCATCCAGAAGCTCTTCGCCGAGGGCGCACGCCGCGTGCCGGTGATGGCCAGCGTGACGATCACCGACCAGAGCGGCCGCACGCTGAGCGGCCAGACGGTCGAGGCGTTCTGGGCGTCTATCCACCGCGCCCCGCTGATCAGCATGGGCATCAACTGCGCGCTCGGCCCCGACGAGATGCGACCATACGTCGAAGCGATGGCCAAAGTGACGCAGACCTACGTGTCGTGCTACCCTAACGCCGGGCTGCCCAACGCCTTTGGAGGCTACGACATGCCCCCGCAAAAGTTCGCAGACACCGTGGCCGAGTTCGCGCAGGAAGGCTGGGTGAACATCCTCGGCGGATGCTGCGGCACCACACCCGACCACATCGCCGCCGTGCGCGAGGCCATTCGTGGTGCTCGACCACACGTGCGCAACCACCCCACGCATCGAACCTATTTCAGCGGCCTGGAGTTGCTTGGGGTGGACTCCCAACGTGCGACCCTCGATGCAGCGGCCGAGGGGCCGGACGCCGGAAGCCGGGAGTCGGCGCCAGACGCAGCAGCGTCCACCTTCCTGATGATCGGCGAACGCACCAACGTCACTGGTTCGCCGAAGTTCGCCCGTCTGATCAAGGAAGGCAAATTCGAGGAGGCGCTCGGCATCGCGCGCCAGCAGGTGGAGAACGGCGCCAACATCCTGGACGTGAACTTCGACGAAGGCATGCTGGACAGCGAGGCCTGCATGACGCGCTTCCTCAACCTGCTGATGGCCGAGCCGGACATCGCGCGCGTGCCAATCATGATCGACAGCTCGAAGTGGAGCGTGATCGAAGCCGGCCTGAAATGCGTGCAGGGCAAATGCATCGTCAACTCGATCTCGCTCAAAGAAGGCGAGGCCGCCTTCAAGGCACACGCCGAGATCATCAAGCGCTTCGGCGCCGGCGTGGTGGTGATGGCATTCGACGAACGTGGCCAGGCCGACACGTTCGAGCGCAAGATCGAGATCTGCAAGCGCGCCTACGACATCCTCGTGAACGAGGTGGGCTTCCCGCCCGAGGACATCATCTTCGATCCCAACATCCTGACCGTCGCTACCGGCATCGAAGAGCACAACAACTATGCCGTGGACTTCATCCGCGCGACGAGGTGGATCAAAGAGAACCTGCCCGGCGCGAAGGTCAGCGGCGGGGTGAGCAACATCTCGTTCAGCTTTCGGGGCAACAACAAAGTTCGCGAGGCCATGCACAGCGCGTTCCTTTACCACGCCATTCGCGCCGGGCTGGACATGGGCATCGTCAACGCCGGCCAGCTGGCCGTCTACGACGACATCCCCAAAGACCTGCTCGAGCACGTCGAGGACGTGCTGCTCAACCGGCGCCCCGATGCGACCGAACGGCTCATCGCCTTCGCCAGCGCAATCCAACCGAACAAGGACGCGAACAAGCCCAGCGACAAAGAGGCGCTGGCCTGGCGCACACGGGATGTCGAGAAACGCCTGGAGCATGCGCTGGTCAACGGCATCACCGAATTCATTGAGGCCGATGTGGAAGAGGCCCTGGCGAAATACCAGAAACCCCTCAGCGTGATCGAAGGGCCGCTGATGGCCGGCATGAACGTCGTCGGGGACTTGTTCGGCGCGGGCAAGATGTTCCTGCCGCAGGTGGTGAAGAGCGCGCGGGTGATGAAGAAAGCCGTAGCCGTGCTCGAGCCCTACATCCAGGCAGAGCGTGTAGCCGAGGCACAAACCTCGGCTTCCGAATCGGAAGCCAGAGTTCAGGAGGCAAAGGCCAGGATCGTGCTGGCCACCGTGAAGGGCGACGTGCACGACATCGGCAAGAACATCGTCGGCGTGGTGCTTGGGTGCAACAACTACGACGTGCATGACTTGGGTGTGATGGTGCCGGCCGAGAAGATCCTGAAGACTGCCCGGGAGATCGGCGCCGACATGATCGGCCTGAGTGGGCTGATCACGCCCTCGCTCGACGAGATGGCGCACGTGGCTCAACAAATGGAGCGCGAGGGCTTCTCGATCCCCCTGCTCATCGGCGGCGCGACCACAAGCAAAGCCCATACCGCCCTGAAGATCGCACCGGCCTACTCCAAACCCGTCGTGCACGTGCTCGATGCCAGCCGCGCCGTCGGCGTAGTGGGCTCGTTGGTGAGCGACGACCTGCGCGATGCATTCGTGACGGCCAACGCCGAAGAACAAGCCAAACTGCGCGAGCAGTTTGCCGGCCGCGGCGATCGCAGGCCGCTCCTGACGCTGGAGGAGGCGCGCCGGCGGCGCTTCGTCTGGACGCCCGACTCGCACGATTACGCAAGTGAACCGGCGTTCATCGGCATCCGCGTGATCGAGCCCGGTCGCATCTCCCTGCGCGAGTTGAGCGACTACATTGACTGGACGCCCTTCTTTCGCACCTGGGAGCTGGCGGGACACTTCCCCGAAATCCTCGATGATCCCGTCGTCGGCTCGCAAGCCAGGAAGCTCTACGAGGACGCGCAGGCCATGCTGAAGCGCCTGATCCAGGCGGATGCGACCGCTCGCGCAGCCACGCACAAGCCGGGCGCGAACCGCGCGGATGCCCGGCGCGACGCGCCGCTGCAGGCAGCCGCTGTGTACGGCCTCTTCCCTGCCAACAGCGTGGGCGACGACATCGAGGTCTATGCCGATGAGTCACGAGCACAGGCGCTGACCACGTTTCACACGTTGCGGCAGCAGATGGACAAGGGCAAGACCGAGCGCAGAAGCGGCCCACCCGCGGCACAGCTCTCGAACCTGAATCTGGCTCTGGCCGATTTCGTCGCCCCGAAGGAGAGCGGCACGGTGGATTACATCGGGGCCTTCGTCGTGAGCATCCACGGCGCCAAAGAGCTGGCCGATGGTTACAAGGCCGCCGGCGATGACTACAACGCAATTCTGGTCGAAGCGTTGGCTGACCGGCTGGCCGAAGCCTTCGCCGAGCGGCTGCACAAACAGGCGCGCGACGACATGGGCTACGGCTTGAGCGAGGACTTCACCAACGACGACCTGATCGCCGAGAAGTACCGCGGCATTCGCCCCGCGCCCGGCTATCCGGCTTGCCCCGATCACACCGAGAAGCGCTTGATCTGGGAGTTATTGCGCGCCGAGGAGCGCATCGGTGCGACGCTGACCGAAAGCTGTGCCATCCTGCCTGCCAGCAGCGTCAGCGGATGGTACTTCTTCCACCCACTTGCGCGTTACTTTGGGGTCGGCAAGATCGGGCGCGACCAGATCGAGGACTACGCGCGGCGAAAGGGCATGTCCATCGAGGAAGTGGAACGCTGGCTGGCACCAAACCTGGGCTACTGAGCCAGATCCATCGCACCCTGCCGACGCTATCGGTCGAGCGTGTGGACGATTCGCGCCCTGTTGCCGGCTGCATCAACCGCCGTGATCGTCACCGACGTGACTTCCACAAGCGCATCGCTTGCAAAGGCGAAGGATCCGTCAGGGCCAACCGTCACCGGCGTGTCGTTCACCTGCACTTGTGCACCAACTTCCGTGCGTCCGGTGATCTCGAGCCTCGCTCCGTCGCGCAGCACGCGCCTGATCGCCAGCGCAGGCGGCGTGCGATCGACGACGATCTCGATCGGCTGAGAAGGGGCGCTGGACCGGCCGTCGGCGGACGCCTGGCTGAAACGCAGCACGGCCGAGCCGGTGATGGCTGGGAGCACGTCTTCGATATAGCCGGCGCTATCGGCAACGTAGCGAGCGAACTGCTTGCCCGACTGAGCCTCTTCCACGATGAGCGTCGCATGCGGGAAGATTCGCGCGCTGAAGGGCACACGCGGTGCGTTGCTGAAGACGCGATCGGTGACACGAGCGTAGAACGCTACGCGCGGCACCTGCAATTCGACCTTGAGAGGTGCGTTTGCTCGGAGATGCACCTGTTCGCCGGCGGACACATCCACAGCGCCCACCTCGTTGGAGACGGCGACCAGGCCCGCATCGGTGAACACGCTCACGCTCGCATCGCGCTCGGTGCGCACGCGGAAATGCGCGCGCTTCGCGATTACCGAGCCACCATCCGTCTCGACGCAGAAGGTAGCCGCACCACCCCTCGACGGCGGGACGACGACATCGGCCTCCCCCTGGATGAGCGCAAACCCATTTTGCCCGGACAATAGTCGAAGGCGCGTTCCAGACGGCAAGACGGCCTGCGCACCGTCGAGGAAAGTAACCGTGACCGGCGTAGTGGCAAACAACTCGTCACCTTGCCGGAGCGCGCGAGACTGTCGCTCTGCAGGCGGGTACACCACACTCCAGGTCAGGCCGAGTGGACCACGGCGTAGCTCTTTCAAAGCGGCGCCGCCGCTGAAGGATGCCTGGGAGGAGACGCGTGCACCCCCGAAGAGCAAATAGACAACACCAACGAACAGGCACGCCGCAAGCGCAGCAAGGACGGCGAACGTCTTCGGCGAGAGCAGACGATACAGCGCAAGCTCCAGTTCGGCCTGCCGCCGGATGCGTCGGAGTTGCGCCGCTCTCAGCCGCGCTGCTTCTGCGAGCAATGCGGCCAGCACGGCTGCGCGACGAGCTGCGCTCAGGGTCAAGGCACGCTGCGCCGATTCGGCAAGCGTTTTCTCCAACGAACGAGCATCGTACCAGCGGCTGCGGCTGCGAGGATGGTAAGTCGTCACGATCGAATATCCATGTTGATCAGCTGCTGTTTGAGCGCAGCACGCCCTTTCGTAATTAACAGTTCCGCTTTGCGCCTGCTCACGTTCATCGCAGCCGCTACATCTTCGACGCGCAGCTGGTTGACGTAGCGCAACGTCAGGGCTTCGCGCTGATCCTCCGGTAACGCAGCAAGGGCCCGGCGCACGAGCAGGATGTCTTGTTCGTTCACCACATCTTCCTCCACGTCGGCCGAGGCAGCACCGATGAAGGACACCTCATCGCTCGACATGTTTTCGATAGCCTCTTCTCGTCTGTTCATCACCCTTCGCCGACGCAGAGCGTCAACGGCCTTGTAGTGCGCAATGCGCAGAATCCACGTGCTCAAACGGGACTCACCCCGGTAATCTTTCGCCGATCGCAACACGCCTATGAATGTCTCTTGCACGACGTCCTGCAGGTCTTCCTCGTTGATGTCGGGCACGGTGTGCACGACGTAGCGAGACACGGCCGGCTCATATTCGACAAAGAGCTGCTCAACCGCATCCGGGTCGTTGTTGACCACCCGCTTGATGAGGGCCAGTTCGCTTGCGCGCTCTGCGTCCCTGCTGGAATTGTCGTCCCGCATTGGCGAATCCGCACCGCAAATAACCAGCCGAGTTTATAAACACAACCCAAGCGCAATTTATTGCGGCGCCACGAATGTCATCTGTTGGTGCAACTTCGTTATTGTCTCGATAGGGCTAGATGCAGATTCAACTTTACGACGCGACTATCTCAGCAGGCAGAGCCGACTGAACACCGCTCATGCGGCCATTGAATGACATGTGGCGAATGCTGATCGCCCGTGGCACACGAGTGGCTGACTAGTAGATGGAAGAGTCTAAGGCGATGCATAGCTTCGATTGATGATAGGAGCTGTCCAAGAGAAATGATCGATCAGGCACTCTACCTTACGAGTGAGGCACACGTAGACCAACCAATCCTGAACCTGCTACGTACTCACTGCAGCAAGGTTCACGTCGTGTCCGCCGTTGCCCAGGCGACTGCCCTGATTTTCCCCTCAAGCCTGCCGTCCGACAGCAGTTCCAGTTTGCTTATTGTAGCAGATGTATCCGCCGGCGGGTTGGCCCTGGCCGAATATGTAGCCGGCCTGCGGGCTCACTCTGCGCGCGAGGGACAGGCCAGGGTTCATTACCCACACATACGGATCGTCTTGACCGATGCAGTGGGCGATGTGGATGCCGCGCGCAAGGCGCTGCGCCTTGGTGTGGACGGGTATTTGCTGGCCAGTGACTCAACAGAAAGACGCCTGCATACCATTCACACGCTGATAGCCCAAACGAGCGAGAATGGCGTGCACAATCTGACCAACGCCACCGGCTCGGAAGCGCACGGCGCGATGGGCAATGGTGCGCACACCTTCGACGCGCAGGATCACGCCACGCATCCGCTCAATGCCGGCGCCCTGGACAACGCGCGCCTGAGCCAGATGGAAGCAGCGATCATCAGTTGCCTGAGTGCCCACACCGGCCTGCCTCTGTCTGCGCGCGCCATCGTCAACCAGGTCATGGGCCGTGACATGGACGAGGACAAGGCCGCCAGCCTGATCCGCCCACACATCTCGCGCTTGCGCTCGAAGGTGGAACCAACGCCGCAAATGCCCCAGCGGTTGCTCACCGTGCGCGGCAAGGGCTACATGTTTATCTACTAAACCGATCCGGGTGACAATCTTCCTTGAGACTCGCACACGGCCCTCGCCATGTCCAACCGAACGCCTTTAAAGGCCGCACCTGGTTGATCGGGGTATTTTGTGTATTCAGCGCGCTCAGCGCGAGTGGACTACCGAAAGGCGCGCCGACCCTCACCTGGATCATCCCCCCGCTCAGAATCGGATGGGCAGGCGATACCACATCTGACCTCTGGGGGACTCCGTTCGGGATAGCCATGCTGGCTGCCTCGACCGATGATCTGCCTCCGCCGACCATGAACGACACGAGCGTCGCTGTCGGCACGCGTCCGGCGCAGGTCTCTCCGATCGGCGTGGTGTACACCACACAGCGCGCCCAGGTGGCCGGTGACCATTACCTCATCACAGTTTGCATTGCCAACATCGGCACCGAGAACGCCGCGGAAGTCAACGTCACTTTCGCCTTGTCGCAACCCGATGCTGCGATTACGGCTCTGCACGCTCCATCGGCACCAAGCGAAGTGAGCAGTGGTCAGGCTCGCGTCATCATCAGGGACATTCCACCCGGTCGGCAGGTCCAGGTGAAGGCTGATATCCGCTCGGGGAGCCCGCTGCGCACCGGACAGCCCGACGTCATGGTGCTGGATGCCTACCGCCTCACTCAGGACGATCCCAAACTGGTTTGTGCGCCCTCCGATGCAACGCCCTCTCCGGCGGAGACCATCGAGGCGCAATTCATCTTCTCAGGTGAACCGATCACAGCCTCCAGGGCAGCGGCCGCCCTGGAGACCCGGCTGCGATCGTTGGGAGCCACTGCAGCGGCGCGTCCGGGCCTGCAAGATGGATCGAACGAGGCCGTCGTTTCCTCGACGACGTTGAGAGTGCTCCTCATCGCGCTCGGCGCGCTGACACTCACGCTGCTGATCGTGTTCTTCGTCCGAGCAAGGCGGCGGTGGCAGTCGTGAGCGCAACGACAACCAGGCGAAGCGATCGGGCAGTGCTCCCGAAGTGACTAAGTGCGCTTATGCAGGTCGAACAGCCGGGCGTGTTCGTCCAGGGCGAACCGGTCGGTCATGCCGGCGATGTAGTCGCATACCACCCGACTCAACGGCAAGCTCTCCAGGCGCCGACGCGCCCCTTCGGACAGCATGCGTGGCTCCTTCATATATACCTGAAAGAGATCGCCGATGATGCGCTCGGCCTTCCCGGCCATGCGCAGCACGTGGGGATGGGCATAGAGGTGATCGTAGAGGAATTGCTTCAGCTCGCGGTTCATCCGCTGCGTCTCAGGTGGATAGCCGATGAGCGGTTCCGCCCATCGCCGAACGTCGTCCACCCCAGCCCTGCCGTTGCGCTGCGCCAGCATGGCCTCGATTCGGCGGGAGCTCTCCGAGAGCAGATCAGTCACGACGAGGTCAATCAACCTGCGCACGATGCGATGGCGCTTGACGTCGGTGAAAGGCTCGGCGTCGACGCCGGCTGCGCTGCTCGCGCGCTGCCACCAGGAAAGCGTCCTGGCATCATCTTCCTGGATCAGGCCCGCGCGCAAGCCATCGTCGAGATCATGCGCGTTATAGGCCAGTTCGTCCACAACGGCGGCGATCTGCGCTTCGAGCGTGCCATGCAACCCCGGCCAGTACTCCGATGCAGCTGGCCAGGAGGTGTCTTCGTTGTGTTTGAGGATGCCCTCGCGAAACTCGTATGTGAGGTTGAGGCCGGGGAAGTCGGGATAGCGACGCTCCAGCTCGGTGATGATGCGAAAGCTCTGGTGGTTGTGATCAAAGCCACCATCCGCCGCCATGAGCTCGTTCAACACGCGTTCGCCGGAGTGGCCGAAGGGCGGATGGCCGAGGTCATGGGCCAGACAGATGCCCTCGACCAGGTCTTCGTTCGCGCCCAGCGCGCGCGCCACCGTGCGGCCGATCTGCGCCACCTCCAGGGTGTGTGTGATGCGGGTGCGGTAGTAATCGCCTTCGGTCACCACGAACACCTGGGTCTTGCCCTGCAGGCGCCGGAAGGCAGTGGTGTGCAGTATGCGCTCTCGGTCACGCTGAAATGCAGTGCGATAGCGGGCTTCCGGCTCAGGATGCTGCCGCCCACGCGAGTCGGCGCTTTTCATGGCATAGGGCGCAAGCGTCAACGACTCGATGCGTTCGAGCTCTTCGCGAGTTCGCATAGCGACAAATTAAAACCCTCACAGGACCGCGGTCCTGTGAGGGTCGTAGGGGTTACACCGAGCGATACTCGCCCTCGACCACACCTTCGTCACCTTTGTCGCTGGAGGGCGGCGTCGGTCCATTCGCGCCGGGCTGTGAGGCGTAGGCACTTTGACCGATGCGCGACATCGTGGTCTGCAGCGCTTCGCTGGTGCGCCTGATGCGACTGATGTCGTCGGTCTTCAGCGCATCGCGCAGATCGTTCATCTTGCCTTCTGCCTCGGCGCGATCGGCGCCACTCACCTTATCGCCCAGATCGCGCAGCGCCTTTTCGGCTTGATACAGGATCTGGTCACCGGCGTTGCGGGCGTCGGCGAGTTCCTTGCGCCTGGCGTCGGCCGCGGCGTTGCGCTGCGCCTCCTCGACCATGCGCTCGATATCCTGCTTGCTCAGGTTGGTGCTGGCCGTGATGCTGATGCGCTGCTCGCGGCCGGTCGCCTTATCCTTCGCGCTCACGTTGAGGATGCCGTTCGCGTCGATGTCAAACGTCACCTCGATCTGTGGCATGCCGCGCGGCGCCGGTGGGATGCCTTCCAACCGGAATTGGCCGAGCAGCATGTTGTCGGCCGCCATGGGTCGCTCACCCTGGAACACCCGGATGTCCACTGCGCTCTGGTTGTCCTCCGCTGTGCTGAAGATCTCGCTCTTGCGCACCGGGATCGTGGTGTTGCGCGGGATCAGCACCGTCATCACACCGCCGAGCGTCTCCACGCCAAGGCTGAGCGGTGTGACGTCGAGCAAGAGCACGTCCTTCACGTCGCCCGCCAGCACACCGGCCTGGACCGCTGCGCCAACAGCCACGACTTCATCGGGGTTGACGCTCTTGTTCGGCTCCTTGCCGCCGGTCATCTCCTTCACCAGCGCCTGCACCATCGGCATGCGCGTCGCGCCACCGACGAGCACCACCTCGTCGATGTCACCAACCTTCAGGCTGGCGTCCTTCAGCGCCTGCTCGACCGGCCCGCGCAGCCGCCTCACCAGACCCTCGCTCAGTTGTTCGAACTTCGCGCGGGTGAGCTTCATCAACAGGTGCTTCGGGCCGGTTTGATCGGCGGTGATGTAAGGCAGGTTGATCTCGGTCTCCATCATCGAAGACAACTCGATCTTGGCCTTCTCCGCCGCTTCCTTCAGCCGCTGCAACGCCTGGCGATCGCTGCGCAGATCGATGCCTTGCTCCTTCTTGAATTCGGAGATCATCCAGTCCATGATCACCGCGTCCCAATCGTCGCCGCCCAGATGGGTGTCACCGCTGGTGGCCTTCACCTCCACCACGCCATCGCCGACCTCCAGGATGGAGACGTCGAACGTGCCGCCGCCCAGGTCGAAGACGAGGATGGTCTCATCCTTCTTCTTGTCCAGACCATAGGCCAGCGCAGCCGCAGTCGGCTCGTTGATGATCCGCAGGACTTCAAGGCCGGCGATCTGTCCGGCATCCTTGGTAGCCTGGCGCTGCGAGTCGTTGAAGTAAGCCGGGACGGTGATGACGGCTTTGGTGACCGGCTCGCCCAGATAGGCCTCGGCGTCGGCCTTCAGCTTGGCCAGCACCATGGCGCTGATTTCCTGGGGCGTATAGGTCTTGTTGGTGTTCGGGATCTTCACCTGCGCATCGCCCTTCGGGCCCTGCACCACCTGGTAGGGCACGCGCTTGCGCTCACCCTCGACTTCATCGAACCGGCGCCCGATGAATCGCTTGATCGAGAATATCGTGTTCTCCGGGTTCACCACCGCCTGGCGCTTGGCGGCCTGGCCGACGATGCGCTCGCCGTCCTTCTTGAAGGCGACGACGGACGGCACAAGGTTACCGCCCTCCGCCGTAGGAATCACGGTCGGGCTGCCGCCCTCCAATACCGCTACTACGCTGTTCGTGGTGCCGAGGTCAATGCCAACGATCTTTGCCATTTTGTCTTCCTCCACACATGCACCTCACGCGACAGTCGCGCGAGCTTTTACTCCGCTTCAAGACGCCATAAACCCTACGACCGGGCCGTTAGAGATATAACGGCACGACGTTAGCGTTGTGTTAGCGCGTTCCGGAGTGGCAGGGGAGTGGAGGCTGCCGGCTCAGTGCGACAGGATTTGAGACAGGAACAGCCTGGTGCGATCTTCCTTGGGGTCGCCGAAGATCTGATCCGGCGAGCCGCTCTCGACGATCTGCCCCTGATCGAAGAAATACATCGTGTCGGCCACAGCGCGGGCGAATCCCATCTCGTGTGTGACCACCATCATGGTCATGCCGCTATCGGCCAGCTCGATCATCACGTCGAGCACCTCCTTGATCATCTCCGGGTCGAGTGCGCTGGTGGGCTCGTCGAACAACATGATCTTGGGCTGCATGGCCAGCGCGCGAGCGATGGCGACGCGCTGCTGCTGGCCGCCGGAGAGCTGTCCGGGATATTTGCGCGCTTGTTCGGGGATGCCGACGCGTTTGAGGAGCTGCATGCCGATCTCCTCGGCCTGCGCCTTCGACCACTTGCGCACCCAGATCGGCGCCAGCGTGATGTTGTCCATCACCGTCAGGTGTGGAAAGAGGTTGAATTGCTGGAACACCATGCCGGTCTCCATGCGGATGCGCTCGATGTCGCGCACGTCGTGCGTGAGCGGGATGCCATCCACGATAATCTCACCGCGCTGATGTTCCTCCAACCGGTTGATGGTGCGGATGAAGGTGGATTTGCCGGAGCCGGACGGGCCGAAGATCACCACAACCTCGCCTTTGCGCACCTGCATGTTGATCCCGCGCAGGGCGTGGTAGTGGCCATACCACTTGTGCACATCCCGGCAGACAATCATCAACTCGCTCGAGTTACTCTCCTGAGCCATAGTCATGTGTTGCTGTGGTGCATTCCATATCGCGTATTCCGTGCTGCTCGAAACGCAACACGCTATACGCTACATGGAATACGTAACGCCCCGCTTCATCTCCCCACGTTCAACCGCGCCTCCAACCGCTGGCTGAAGGCTGACATCAGATAGCAGAACACGCCGTAGACCAGCGCGACGAACAGGTATACCTCGGCTTGCAGGCCCAGGAAGTCCGGCTGAGCCAGCACCGCCTTGGCGATGCCCATCAAGTCGAGCAGGCCGACGATCACCACGAGCGAAGTGTCTTTGAACAGCGCGATGAACTGGCCGACGAGGATCGGGATGACGGCTTTGAGCGCCTGCGGCAGGATGATGAGCAACATCATCTTCCAGGTGTTCAGGCCGAGCGCCCGCGCTGCCTCGTACTGGCCGCGCGGGATGGCCTGCAGGCCGCCCCGCACGTTCTCGGCCAGATAGGCCGCGCTGAACAGGACGATGCCGGCCATGGCGCGCACCACGCGGTCAATCGTCACGCCGGGCAAGAAGAGGGGCAGCATCAGTTGCGCCATGAAAAGCACGGTGATGAGCGGCACACCCCGGATGACTTCGATGTAGATCACGCACAGCGTCCGCACGATCGGCAGGCTCGACTGCCGGCCGAGTGCCAGCATGACGCCCAGGGGGAAGGAGAACACGATGCCCACCACGGTCAGCAGCAAGGTGAGCAACAACCCGCCCCACAGGTTAGTCGGCACCAGGGGCAACGGGCTATCCGCGCCGCCGAAGCCACTGATCAGCAGGATGACGAGCGGGAAGTAGACCACCCACCCGATGATGCTGAGGCGTTGCAGGCGCGGGCTGCGCCACCGACTGAGCGCGAACCCGACCACCCCGGCAATGCCGGCGGCCAGCAGAGCGATGCGCGCCTCCTCCTGAGCGAGGAATGCCAGGATGAACGGCAGTGCACCGAAGGTGATCGCGCCGGCGCGTTGATTGCGTCCCCAAACGCCCCACGACAACCCGATGAGCAGCGCCAGCAAGACAACGCAAGCCCAGGCGCGCCAGGTGGCGGCGGCGGGATACTGGCCGACCATGAACAGTCGCAGGTTGGCCGAGATCACTTCCCAGCGCGCCTGCGCGAAGGCCCAGTCCAGGAAGCTGCGCATCAGCAGGATGACGGCGACGCCGAAGACGATCGTCAGCAGCGCGTTGTACCAGGTGCTGAAAAGGTTCTTGCGCAGCCAGCCCAGAACGGTGTAGCGCTCCGTCGGTGGTGGCAGCACCTCGGCACGCGCAGGGAGCGAGGGGGTACTCGTGCTCATCGTCGTCATCGCTCCACCAACCGCACGTGACGGTTGTACCAATTCATCGCCAGCGAGGTCAGCAGGCTGATCGAGAGATAGACGCCCATGATGATGGCGATCATCTCCACCGCCCGGCCGGTCTGGTTGATGATGGTGCCCGACACGGCGAACAAATCAGGATAGCCGATGGCCACCGCCAGCGACGAGTTCTTGGTGAGGTTGAGATACTGGCTGGTGAGCGGGGGGATGATCACCCGCAGCGCTTGCGGGAACACCACCAGTTGCAGCGTGCGCCGGCCGTTCAGACCCAGGGCACGCGCCGCCTCCACCTGACCCTTTGGCACGGCCTGAATGCCGGCGCGCACGACTTCACCGATGAAGGCTGCGGTGTAGATCACCAGGCCGATGAGCAGCGCCATGAACTCCGGCGTCAACACCAGCCCGCCTTTGAAGTTGAACGCCGCGATCTCCGGCGTGGTGATCCGCAACGGCGCCTGCGGCAGGACGAGCCACCCAACCACCGAGACGGCCAGGAGGGTGAGCAGCGCCGGCAGCACGATCGGCTTCGGACGACCACTGCGTTCCTGCCAGATGCGCAGCCCGGTCACCGCCAGAATGGCCAGCCCGACCGCGGCAATGAGGATGTAGAGATAGATAGGCCAGGTCTCCGTCGGTTCGCCCCACGGCATAGCTACGCCGCGATTGCTGAGATAGATCGGGCCGATGTTGAGCGCCTGCCGCGCGCGCGGCAGCTTCAGGAAGAATGCTGTGTAGATGAAGATGAGCAAGACCAGCAGCGGCACGTTGCGCATCAGCTCGATGAACAACCAGGCCAGCCGGTTGACCAACCAGTTGCTGGACAGCCGGGCGATGCCGACGGCGATGCCCAGCAACGTCGCCAGGACGATCCCCAGGATGCTGACGAGCAGCGTGTTGAGTAAGCCGACGAGCAACGCACGGGCGAACGAATCGGTGTTGGTGTAGCGCACGAGTGCCTCACCGATGTCGAAGCCGGCCGCGTTGTTGAGGAAGCCAAAGCCCAGCACGATACCCTGGCGCTGCAACGACGCTGCCATGTTCTGCACCAGAACGAAGGCCAGCCCGGCGACGACAGCAAGGACGACGAGCTGGGCGGCAAGCTGGATGAAGCGGTCGTCGCGCCAGAAGGCGCGGCCCGTCCGCCGGGGTGAAGCAGGAGGCGGCAGTGGCACGTTCGCCATAGCTCAAGCCAGTTTCGTCGAAACCGCAGTGCGGTCGCCCAAGCGAAACCCGACCTCTCGCGGCCCCTCTGGAGGCGAGAAGTCGGGTTCTAGCTCACATGGTGATCGGAGAGAAAGGCTATCGGAACGGCGGCGAGTACAGCAAGCCACCTTGCGTATACGGGCTGTTGATGCCCCGTGGGATGGCCGTCTTGGTGTTCGGGCCAAGGTTGCGATCGTAGATCTCGCCGTAGTTGCCGACGGCTTTGATCACGTTGGTCGCCCAGTCTTTGCTCAGGCCGAGCTTGGCGCCCAGATCCACATTCTCATCGGCGCCCAGCAAACGTCGCACTTCGGGTCGCGTGTCGCTCGCCAGCACGCTGTCCACGTTCTCGGAGCTGATGCCGAATTCCTCGGCAGCAAAGGTGGCGAACACCGTCCATTGCACGATGTCGAACCACTGGTCGTCGCCGTGGCGCACCATTGGCCCAAGCGGTTCCTTCGACAGCGTCACATCCAGGATGACGTGATCGTCGGGGTTGGGCAGCACGGAGCGGCGCGACACCAGGCCGGACTTGTCCGTCGTGACCGCGTCGCAGCGACCCTCGGCATA
>FWWM01004352.1_pt1 | contig 33115 bp, 21 predicted proteins | sample 2228351 | NCBI WGS metagenome assembly FWWM01 (sample SAMEA103939774, study PRJEB20133) | metagenome
AAAGGAAGGATCTTGTCGACACGGTCTTATTGATGAGTAAAAATGCCGAAACTGTTTGGCAACATGAATTGGGTAATAAAGATTTTAAGAAATATCCATTTCCACAATATGCTCCTGACGATTTTTTTTCGCCTACCGCATCAGGTTCTGCCGGATTTGATTGTATGGTTGTTTGTCCATGTTCTATGGGTACATTAGGACGGATAGCCAATGGCATAAGCGATGATTTGATTACACGAAGTGCAGATGTGATGCTTAAAGAAAAAAAACAATTGATTTTGGTGCCGCGTGAAACACCATTTTCATCCATTCACCTGCAAAATATGCTTTTTTTAAGCAATTTAGGGGTAACTATCTTACCGGCCAGCCCTTCATTCTACAGTAGGCCGTCAAATATTAAAGAATTGGCCTTCACGGTAGTTTCAAGGATTTTGGATCATTTGAATCTGCCGCATGAAGGATACAGATGGGGCGAAAATGATTAAACGATCATACCGGCGGCTACCGTGTTGTAGGTGGCTTCATCAATTAAAATAAAACTACCGGTTTCGCGATTTCGGTGGTATTTATCGGTCATTAAAGGAGCGGTTGTGCGTAAAGAAATCTTGGCAATATCGTTCATCATGATGTTTTTATCTGATCCGTTTCTTTCAAGAGTATTGATGTTCAATTTGTAAATGATGTCTTTAATTACACATCTGACCTCGCGTGTGGTGTGTCTCAAGATATATTTGCCTTTTTGCATCATTGCTTTGCTGTCGAACCAACAGATCATGGCTTCTATATCTTGTGTGACCACCGGTTGGTTGTTGATACGTACAATCATATCTCCTCTCGAAATATCCAAATCATCTTCGAGCGTAATAGTTACAGACATATTTGCAAAAGCTTCATCAATCTTTTTTTCTGCAAAATATATTTCTTTGATTCTTGATTGAAGGCCGGAAGGCAGAACAACCACCTCGTCGTTGACACGAAAAATTCCTGAAGCTATGCGTCCGGCATAACCACGGAAGTCGTGAAATTGATCTGATTGAGGACGAATGACATATTGTACCGGAAACCGCCCATCGATCAGATTACGGTCGCTTGAGATGTGAATGTTTTCCAGCAAATACATCAAAGTTGGTCCTTGATACCACGGCATATTTGCAGATCGTTCCACCACGTTGTCGCCATTGAGTGCAGAGATAGGTATATAATGTATATCTTTTACATCCAATTTTGCCCCGAATGCTTCCAGGTCATTTTTTATTTTTTCAAATTCTTCCTCGGAATAATCAACCAAATCCATTTTGTTTACACAATAAATGATGTGTGGAATTTGTAATAACGAAGCAATGTATGAATGTCTGTATGTTTGCTCAACCATTCCTTTGCGGGCATCAACCAAAATCAAAGCTAAATTGGCAGTGCTGGCACCGGTTACCATGTTTCGGGTATATTGAATATGTCCGGGAGTGTCTGCAATGATAAACTTTCTGCGAGGAGTGGCAAAATATCGATAAGCGACATCAATCGTAATGCCTTGTTCGCGTTCGGCTTTTAAACCGTCGGTGATCAAAGCCCAGTTAATTTTTTCTTCTCCCCGTTTTTTACTGGCAGCTTCGACAGCTTCTAATTGGTCTTCAAAAATGGCTTTGCTGTCATAAAGCAAACGGCCAATAAGAGTACTTTTACCGTCATCCACGCTACCTGCTGTCGTAAATCGCAGCAAGTCCATATTCAGGTAGGAATTGGAGTTCATGTTGTTTTTTCTGCGAAATTACGGAGTTTTATCATTGAAAGCAAAAAAGTAATAATTTCGTTGAAAATTACAAAGATGAAACATGAATTTGAGAGAGTCATGTCATATTATGAATGGCGAAAACAACATGTCAATCCTCTTTTATACACATACTTTAACAGTGGAAATTTGTATATCATTCACAGCAGGGAAAGGCAATTGCTTTCTCTTTTAAAGAAAAAGGGGTATACTCAAACAGACAAATTGAAATTATTGGATTTTGGGTGTGGAACGGGTGGGGAAATTAGAAGGTTTATACAATATGGGTTTTTACCGGAAAACATAACCGGTGTGGATATATTGCAAGAAAGAATTGACACGGCAAGGAAGCTTTGCCCTTCCGTTCAATTTTATTGTAAAAATATATTGGAAGCAGAGTTTGAAGAAAATTCATTTGATTGTATCTCTCAATTTACAGTTTTTAGCTCTATACATCCGGATTATCACCAGGCAATTGCAGACAAATTGATAAGATTGTTGAAGCCGGGAGGTTGTATTATTTGGTATGATTTTCATGTTGCCAAAAAGTCAAACCATTTGTTCCCCATAAAAAAACAACATATTCGGCAATTATTTGGAAGGCATTGCGACATTGATCTAAAGAAAATTACACTTTTACCCCCTTTGGCAAGAAAACTTGCTCCGGCATCGATAGATTTATGCCACTTGTTAGAGAAAATGAAAGTTTTAAATACCCATTATTTGGGCATATTTATAAAAAGTTAAAAGTAACCCTGACGTTTCCTTTCTTCCATGGCGGCTTCACTTCTTTTATCGTCGATACGGCTGCCACGTTCTGTTACACGTGAGGAAGCCACTTCTTGTATGATATCTTCGAGTGAGGTGGCTTTGGATTCGACGGCACCGGTGCAGGTCATGTCCCCGATGGTTCTGAAACGTACTGTTTTTTTCACAACTTTCTCATCCGGTTTAAGTTGTATGTATGGGGAATAAGCATACCAAATGCCATCTCTCAAAAAACAATCTCTTTCGTGTGAAAAATAAATTGATGGGATTTCGATGTTTTCCGACAGAATGTATTGCCAAACATCCATTTCAGTCCAATTGCTGATGGGGAAAACGCGGAAATGTTCCCCAAGATGTTTTTTCCCGTTGAATAGATACCAAAGCTCGGGACGTTGATTTTTGGGGTCCCATTGCCCAAATTCGTCGCGGTGCGAAAAGAAACGTTCTTTTGCCCGGGCTTTTTCTTCGTCTCTTCGGGCACCTCCGATTAAGGCATCAAATTTATACTTTTCGATAGTATCAAGCAAGGTTACGGTTTGAAGTGCGTTACGTGAGGCATAATATCCTTTTTCTTCCACCACACGGCCGCTGTCAATACTTTCTTGAACCGAACCCACAATCAGATTTACTTTGTATTTTTCAACCAAACGATCTCTGAAATCGATGGTTTCGGGAAAATTATGGCCCGTGTCGATGTGTACCAGTGGAAAGGGAATTTTGGCAGGCCAAAACGCTTTTCTTGCAAGATGAAAGCAAACGATACTGTCTTTCCCTCCGGAAAATAACAATCCGGGGTTTTCAAATTGAGCCGCAACCTCTCTGATAACATAAATGGCTTCGGCTTCGAGCTCTTTTAAATGGGTCAGTTGATAATTTTTATTCATGATACTGTATCAATGGCCATACAAAGTTCAAAAAAATATTTATACATTCTTCAAAATTACGATTTTCTGTATCAATAATCAAGTCGGGATTGGTTGGTTCTTCAAAGGGCTGGTCAATTCCCGTGAAATTTTTGATTTCTCCGGCTCTTGCTTTTTTGTATAAACCTTTCACGTCCCTTTTTTCACAGGTTTCTAACGATGATTTCACATAAATTTCTTTAAAATCTGCAGGTCCGATAATTTCTTTTGCCATTTGACGTATCTCGCGGGTAGGACTGACAAAACAATTGATGGTAATAATACCGCAATTGATAAACAACTTGTTGATTTCGGCAATTCTTCGTATGTTTTCTTTCCGGTCTGCTTCTGAAAAAGAAAGATTTTTATTTATTCCGCTTCTAATATTGTCTCCATCCAATACTTGCGTCAGATATCCATGTTCGAACAATGATTTTTCAAGAGCAAGTGCGAGAGTCGATTTGCCGGATCCCGACAAGCCCGTCATCCAGAAACATACGCTTTTTTGCTTTAACATGGCTTCCTTTTGATGTCTTTGAATCATCTGGTCAAAAACAGGGAAGATGTTTTGTTGCATAGTATCAATTGTTTTTTTCGGGTTTCATTTGTGGGAAAAACAATACATCCTGAATGGAGTGTTGGTTGGTCATAATCATGGTGAGACGGTCGATACCGACGCCAAGACCGGCTGTGGGTGGCATACCATATTCTAATGCACGTAAAAAATCTTCATCAAGCATCATGGCTTCTTCATCTCCTCTTCGGGCCAACTCCAATTGTTCTTCAAATCTTTTTCTTTGATCGATGGGGTCGTTGAGTTCGGAAAATGCATTGCAGATCTCTTTTCCGTTACAAATCACTTCAAACCTTTCGACCAAGCCGGGTTTGCTTCTGTGTTTTTTTGCCAGAGGCGACATTTCAATAGGATAATCTGTTATAAAGGTTGGTTGTATCAATTTGGGCTCACAGTATTCTCCAAAAATTTCGTCGATAATTTTGCCTCTGCCCATGGTTTTATCTACTGAAACTTTCAGTTGTTTGGCCACTTCTCTGAGTTCTTCTTCATCTTTATTTTCAATGTCAATCCCGGTAAAATGCCTGATGGTTTCATACATCGTAAACCTTTTCCACGGCCTTTGAAAATCGATGATGTTATCGCCCACCTTTACCTTTGTGTCGCCATGAAGAGCCACAGCAACTTTTTCGATCATCTCTTCCACCAAATCCATCATCCAATAATAATCTTTATAAGCAACATATAGCTCAACCTGAGTGAATTCGGGGTTGTGAAAGCGGCTCATACCTTCATTTCTGAAATCTTTTGCAAATTCATATACTCCGTCAAAGCCGCCCACAATCAATCTTTTAAGGTATAATTCGTTGGCAATTCTCAAATACAGGGGAATATCAAGCGTATTATGCCATGTTTTAAAAGGTCTGGCAGAGGCACCACCATAAATGGGTTGAAGAATCGGAGTTTCAACCTCTAAATATCCTCTATTGTTTAGATATTCACGAATAGTATTGATTAATTTGGTGCGTTGCACAAACACTTTTTTGACATGAGGGTTGACAATGAGGTCAACATATCGTTGACGATAGCGTTGTTCGGGGTCTGTAAAAGCATCGTGTACATTACCTTCGCTGTCGACTTTTACAACAGGAAGTGGTCTTAATGATTTGGCCAACAGCTTGAGCTCGGTTACGTGCACCGTAATTTCTCCGGTTTTTGTGGTAAACACGTAGCCTTTCACGCCGATGATATCGCCTCTGTCCAAATGTTTTTTAAACACCTCATTGTACATGGTTTTGTCTTCACCCGGGCAGATATCGTCACGCGAAACATAAATCTGGATGGAGCCGGTAGAATCTTGAAGCACCCCAAAGGAGGCCTTGCCCATCACACGTTTGCTCATAAGACGGCCGGCCAAACTGACATTTTTGTAAGAAAGTTTGTCTCTTTCATAATTTTTTAATATATCCTCTGCATAGGCATTGACAGGAAACGTTTCTGCAGGATAAGGATCAATGCCCAAATCAATTAATGCCTGCAAGCTTTGCCTGCGGATAATCTCTTGTTCGGATAATTGTCTTGACATAATGAATTTTTAATGCGGCAAAATAACATAAATTTATTGATTGTGTAAATTTTAAAATGAGGTTGATGAGGACATTTTTTGTATTTGGTTTAAAAAAATAAAAATTTGAAAATTAAATAAATCTGCAATAAAAGATGTGGAATATCGTGATCAAAACACTTTATAATGACTAAAACTAAAAAATGCCATTTTGTATTAAAAACGTCGTAAATTCGCAGTTTAAAATTTAATGAAATTTATGCGTGAAATCAGAATGGTTGATTTAATCAGCCAATACAAAAAGATTGAGGACGAGGTTAATCAGGCGGTTATCAATGTCATGAACCGGGCCGCATTTATCAAAGGGCCGGAGGTTTATTCTTTTGAAGAGAATTTGGCAAAATACCTGAATGTGAAACATGCCATCGGGGTTGCCAATGGCACGGATGCTTTGCAAATAGCGATGATGGCGCTTGACTTACAGCCGGGTGATGAGGTAATTACGGCAAGTTTCACCTATGTGGCAACCGCCGAGGTTATTGCATTATTAAAGTTGACACCTGTGCTGGTCGACGTTAACGAAGATGATTTTACGTTGGATATTGAGCAGGTAAAGAAAGCCATCACACCCAAAACCAAAGCCATCGTGCCTGTGCATCTTTTTGGACAGAGTGCAGCCATGGAGGAATTGATGGAGCTGGCAGACAAGCATGGATTATATGTCATTGAAGATAATGCACAAGCCATTGGTTGTGATTATTTTTATAAAAATGGACAATCTAAAAAAACCGGCACGATCGGTCACATAGGTTGCACCTCATTTTTTCCTTCAAAAAATCTCGGATGTTTTGGTGATGGTGGAGCAATTTTTACCAATGACGACCATTTGGCACAAAAAATAAGAATGATTGCCAATCATGGACAGAGCAAACAATATTATCATGATATGATTGGTGTGAACTCACGATTAGATACCATTCAAGCAGCCATTTTGGATATTAAATTGAAGCATTTGGACGAATACAACCATCTTCGTCAAAAAGCAGCCGATTGTTATGACAAAAAATTTTCAGGTCATTCTCACATAATAACTCCAAAAAGAAACAAACATTCCAAACATGTTTTTCATCAATACACCTTGCGAATTACAAATGGGCAAAGAGATCAGTTGAAAACCCATTTGCAGGAAAAAGGCATTCCGTCTATGATATATTATCCCGTGCCACTTCATCAACAAAAAGCATACAGGGATGCAAGGTATGAAGAAGGTAATTTCCCGATAACGGAGCGTTTGTGCAGAGAAGTTTTATCTTTGCCTATGCATACCGAATTGGATCAAGAACAATTGAATTATATAACTGATTCGGTGCTGGAATTTTTTAATTGATTTTTAAACATGAAAATAACTGTAATAGGAACCGGATATGTAGGATTGGTCACGGGAACATGTTTGGCCGAGACAGGAAACCAAGTTTTGTGTGTAGATATTGACGAAGAAAAAATAAAAAAATTAAAAAGCGGCATAATACCCATCTACGAGCCACATTTGGATGTGATATTCGAAAGGAATCAGAAACAAGGACGATTGAAATTTACTACTTCTTTGCAAGAGGGAGTAGATCATGGAGAGGTGATTTTTTTGGCCTTACCCACACCACCAAAAGAAGATGGATCGGCGGATCTTAAATATGTGTTGGAAGTTTCCGAACAGATTGCCCATTTGATGAAATCATATAAAATTATCGTTAGTAAAAGCACAGTTCCGGTTGGTACGGTAGAAAAAATCACCAATTTAATCAAAGAAATTACTCAGGTTCCATTTGATGTGGTGTCAAATCCGGAGTTTTTAAGGGAAGGTTTTGCTGTAGATGATTTTATGAAACCCGATCGCGTGGTCATAGGTACATCCTCTGAAAAAGCCGCCCAAATTATGAAAGATTTATATAAACCTTTTGTCAGGCAGGGTAATCCGATATTGATTATGGATGAAAAATCGGCGGAACTAACCAAATATGCGGCCAACGCTTTTTTAGCCACGAAAATCACATTTATGAATGAAATAGCCAATTATTGCGAGAAAGTCGGTGCAAATGTCGATAATGTCAGAATCGGCATTGGTTTGGATGAACGTATCGGAAAAAGATTTTTATTTCCGGGGGTGGGGTATGGTGGCAGTTGTTTTCCCAAAGATGTAAAAGCACTCATTCAATCGGGTCAAGAACAAAATATCCGGTTTAAGATATTGGAGGCGGTTGAAGAGGTAAATAACAGACAGAAGCAAGTTCTTTTAGACAAAATCGAGGCTTTTTTTCAAGGAAATATTGAAGGGAGAAAATTTGCAGTATGGGGCTTGTCTTTCAAACCCGATACAGACGATATAAGAGAAGCTCCTTCATTGGTTATTATAAAATCTTTGATCGAAAGAGGGGCTAACGTATCTGCATATGACCCTGAAGCAATGAATAATGTGAGAAAAGAATTGGGTGATATTATTCATTATGCACAAGACATGTATGAAGCTTTGGAAGGGAGTGATGCTTTGATTATAGTGACAGAATGGAATGTATTTCGCACACCCGATCTTGATAAAGTGAAAAGTTTGTTGAAACAACCGATAATATTTGACGGAAGAAATGTATTTGATTGGAATGATATGCAAGGTAAAGGATTTTATTATTTTAGCATCGGACGTAAAGCTGTAATACCTCAATGAAACGGGTTTTAATCACAGGTGCTGCCGGGTTTATCGGATCTCATTTATGTGAAAGATTCCTGAATGAAGGGTTTCATGTGATTGCCATGGATAACCTGATCACAGGAGATCTGAAGAACATAGAAGCCTTTTTCCCACACCCTCACTTTGAATTTTATTTTCACGACGTTACAAAATTTGTACATGTTCCCGGGGATTTACATTATATCTTGCACTTTGCTTCTCCCGCAAGCCCTATCGATTATTTGAAAATACCTATACAGACACTCAAAGTAGGATCGCTTGGCACACATAACCTTCTTGGGTTGGCAAAGGCCAAAAAAGCAAGAATATTAGTGGCATCAACTTCCGAGGTGTACGGCGATCCGCTTGTTCACCCTCAACCGGAAACTTATTGGGGAAATGTCAATCCCATTGGCCCGAGAGGCGTATATGATGAAGCCAAACGCTTTCAGGAAGCCATTACTATGGCTTATCATCGTTTTCACGGACTCGAAACACGTATTGCACGTATTTTCAATACGTATGGCCCGCGTATGCGATTGAATGATGGCAGGGTTTTACCTGCATTTATTGGACAGGCGCTGAGAGGTGAAGATCTCACTGTGTTTGGAGATGGATCTCAGACCCGATCATTTTGCTATATCGATGATTTGGTGGAAGGAATTTATCGTTTATTGATGAGTGACTATCCTTATCCCGTCAATCTGGGCAACCCGGATGAAATCACGATAAGAGAATTTGCCGAAGAGATTCTGCGATTGACAGGCACAAATCAAAAAATTGTGTTTAAACCTTTACCGGAAGATGATCCCAAACAAAGGCAACCGGATATTTCGTTGGCAAAAAAAATATTGGGATGGGAGCCCAAGGTTTCACGTGCCGAAGGATTGAAAATCACTTACGAATATTTTAAAAATCTGCCAAAAGAAGAGCTTTATAAAAGAGAACATAAAAATTTTGAAAAATATATTTACCGATGAACGATCAAAAGAAATATTTTGCCCATCCTACGGCAGTTATTGACGAAGGGTGTGAAATTGGGGAAGGTACAAAAATTTGGCATTTTTCACACATTATGCCTCAAGCCAAAATTGGAAAAAATTGCAATATAGGGCAAAATGTGGTAGTATCACCGGGTGTGGTTTTGGGCAATAATGTCAAGGTGCAAAACAACGTATCTATTTACACGGGTGTGATTTGTGAAGATGATGTTTTTTTGGGGCCTTCTTGTGTGTTTACCAATGTCATTAACCCGAGGAGTGCCATCAATCGAAGAAACCAATATCTGTCTACCATTGTAAAAAAAGGGGCTACAATCGGTGCCAATGCCACGATTGTATGTGGCCACAATATAGGTGAGTATGCATTTGTTGGTGCAGGAGCCGTGGTTACAAAAGAAGTTCCGCCTTATGCCCTGGTGGTTGGTAATCCGGCAAGGCAAATAGGGTGGATGAGCGAATTTGGGCACCGTTTGTATTTTGATGAAAAAGGATTGGCTACATGCCCGGAAAGTGGAGAAACATACATTTTGGAAAATAATCAAGTAAAGAAATTAATCCCATGAGCAAAATAAAATTTGGAGTAATTGGTCAAGGACATATTGGCAAACGCCATGCAGAAATGATCAGGAGAAATCCCGATTGCGAACTGGTAGCCGTTGCCGATGTGTTGCCACCTGAAGAATTGGGACTTACGGATATAAAAGAGAAATTTTACACGGATGCAACAGAAATGATCAAACAACATCCCGAAATAGATGTGATTAATGTTTGTACGCCAAATGGCTTGCATGCAACCCATGCACTTCTGGCACTTGACCATAAAAAACATGTAGTGGTTGAGAAACCTATGGCTTTGACAAAAGCCGATTGTGAAAAAATTATCTACAAGGCGCTTCAAATGCATAAACATGTTTTTTGTGTGATGCAGAACCGTTATTCTCCTCCTTCGGTATGGATTAAAGAAGTGGTAGAAAAAAAGATATTGGGAGATATTTATATGGTTCAAATCAATTGTTATTGGAACCGCGATGAAAGATATTACAAAAAAGGAGGATGGAAAGGCACAGCCACTCTCGACGGGGGTACTTTGTTTACGCAATTTTCGCATTTTATCGATATTATGTATTGGTTGTTTGGTGATATCAAGGATATTGAAGGGAAATTTGCCGATTTTAACCATCAGACAATGACGGAGTTTGAAGATAGTGGTATTGTCAATTTTAAGTTTGTCAATGGAGGAATTGGATGTTTGAATTATAGTACTGCTGTGTGGGATAAAAATTTGGAAAGCAGCATGACCATCATTGGTAGTAAAGGCAGTGTCAAGATCGGGGGGCAATATATGGACAAAGTGGAGTATTGTCACATTGAAAATTATCAAATGCCCGAACTGCCTCCAACCAATCCGGCAAATGATTATGGACATTACAAGGGATCGGCCAACAACCATGGATTTGTGATACAAAATGTGGTCGATACATTAAAAGGCAATACTTCCATGACGACCAATGCTCTTGAAGGATTGAAGGTCGTTGATATAATTGAAAGAATTTATGAAATAAGAAATAAAACTTTTCAAAAAAATCAAAAATGATTTACGATAAACTCATCAACAAAGAAGAAAAACTGGCTGTTATAGGGCTGGGATATGTGGGACTTCCGATAGCCCTAGAATTTGCCAAAAAAATTAAAGTGATTGGTTTTGACATCAATGAAGAAAGAATCAAAATGATGCAAAACCGAATAGATCCCTCTCACGAGCTTCCCTCAGAAGCTTTCGATGGCTGTGATATTGAGTTTACTGCTGATACCGGAGTTCTCAAACAGGCAAAATTTTTCATAGTGGCAGTGCCCACACCTATCGACGAGCATAAGCTGCCCGACTTGAAACCTTTGCTGTCTGCTTCAAAAACCGTAGGAGAATGCTTGAAAAAGGGTGATTATGTGGTTTTTGAATCGACAGTTTACCCGGGCTGTACAGAAGAAGATTGTGTGCCGGTTTTGGAAAAATTTTCAGGGCTTAAATTCAAAGAAGATTTTAAAGTGGGATATTCTCCCGAGAGAATAAATCCCGGAGATCAGGTTCATACCTTACCTAATATCATAAAAGTGGTTTCGGGATGCGATGATGAATCTTTGGATCAAATAGCCAAGGTGTATGAGATAGTGGTAAAAGCCGGTGTACATAGGGCTCCTTCGATCAAAGTGGCAGAAGCAGCCAAAGTAATCGAAAACACTCAAAGAGATGTGAACATTGCATTGATGAATGAATTATCCATAATATTCAACCGCATGGGAATCAATACCTATGATGTGTTGGAGGCAGCAGGCACCAAATGGAATTTTTTAAAATTTTATCCGGGATTGGTGGGAGGACACTGCATAGGAGTAGATCCTTATTACCTGTCATATAAAGCCAAAGAATACGGTTATCATGCACAAATAATCAATGCGGGAAGATTTGTTAACGACAGCATGGGGCCGTATATTGCCAAACAAACGGTTAAGAAAATCATTGCATCAGGAAAAGACATCAGGTTGTCAAGAGTTTTGGTAATGGGGGCTACTTTCAAGGAAAATGTCAGTGATATAAGAAACTCAAAAGTTGCTGATGTGGTCAATGAATTAAAATCTTTCGGCGTGAATGTGGAGGTTGTCGATCCGCATGCCGATCCAGAAGGGTTAAAACATGAATATGGATTTTCGTTGGTAGAAAAACCGGGTGAAGGGTATGATGCCGTGATTGTGGCCGTGGCTCATGATGAGTATAAAGATTTAAATGAAGAGTATTTCAAAAGTTTATTGAGCGAAGGCGGTTTATTGGTTGATGTAAAAGGTATATACCGCGGCAAAATTAAAAATACACCTTATTGGAGCTTATAAAAATGAAGAATTTAAATAATCAATATCAAAAAAAAATTCTTATTACAAGAGGTGCCGGATTTATTGGATCGCATGCCGTAAGGCACTTCGTAAAAAAATTCCCGGAATATCTGATCGTCAATCTTGATAAATTGACCTATGCGGGCAATTTGGAAAATCTGAAGGATATTGAGGATTATTCTAATTATGTTTTTATCAGGGGAGACATCAAAGATTTTGATTTGGTAAAGAGTATATTTGATAAATATCAAATAGATGCGGTGATTCATCTTGCCGCCGAGTCACATGTTGACCGGAGCATCATGAATCCTTTGGAATTTATGAAAACCAATGTTGAAGGAACACTGGTTTTATTGCACAATGCCCTGTTGAGTTGGGAAAAAGATTTTACAAACAAATTGTTTTATCACATCTCTACCGATGAAGTATTCGGATCTTTGGGACAAGAGGGATATTTCAGGGAAGATACCAAATATGATCCACGCAGTCCTTATTCTGCTTCAAAAGCATCGTCCGATCATTTTGTCAGATCCTATTTTCACACTTATGGATTACCTGTGATCATCACCAATTGTTCTAATAATTACGGACCTTATCAATTTCCGGAGAAGTTAATTCCTTTGATGATTCACAATATTTTGAAACGAAAACCATTGCCTGTCTATGGTACCGGTGAAAATGTCAGAGATTGGCTATGGGTTGGTGATCATGTGGAGGCCATGGATATTGTTTTTCATAAAGGCACTCCCGGAGAATCATACAATATAGGAGGAAATAATGAATGGAAAAACATTGATTTGGTACGATTGATTTGCCGTTTGACAGATGAAAAAATCAAACCTGATACGCCCTCCGAAAATCTTATCACGTTTGTGACCGACCGTAAAGGGCATGACTTGCGTTATGCCATTGATGCTTCTAAAATCAAAAACGAACTTGGTTGGAAACCATCAATGGATTTTGAAGAAGGTTTAAGAAAAACAATTGATTGGTATCTTGAAAACAAAGATTGGGTAGAAAGAGTTACTTCCGGTGAATATTTGCATTATTATGAAAAGAATTATCATCAGCGATAGCAATGAATCTTGAATTTTTTAATGGTAAAACCGTATTGGTTACCGGTTGTGCCGGCTTTATCGGATCTCATTTGGTAGAACGTTTGGCTGCTGCCGGTGCCAATGTGGTCGGGGTTGATAACTTATCCCGTGGGCAGTTAGACAATATTCGTCATCTTATTGATACGGGAAAAATTAAATTTATCGAGGGGGATATTCAGGATTTTTCTTTGATGATGTCTGTTACCAAAAATTCAGAAATAGTTTTTCATCAAGCAGCTCTCGGATCGGTCAATGCTTCCATACAAAATCCTCTGGAAACACATGCGTCGAACAGCACCGGGTTTTTATGTTTATTGGAAACATGCAGACAAAACAATGTTTCGAAATTTATTTATGCGTCAAGTTCTTCGGTATATGGTGATTTAGAAACAGAAGTAAAAGTCGAGGAACAGGTGGGAAATCCTCTATCTCCCTATGCTGTCACAAAATTAACTGACGAGATGTATGCAAAAGTATATGCCGGTTTGTATCCAAATATGCAAATCACCGGTCTCAGATATTTTAACATATTTGGACCAAAACAAAATCCTAATGGCCCTTATGCCGCGGCTATACCGATTTTTATTACGGCAGCTTTAAAAAACAAACCTGTGGAGATATATGGAGATGGTTTACAATCCAGGGATTTTACTTATGTGGAAAATGCCGTGAATGCAAACTTGCTTGCAGCCATGAAGAAAGTGAAAAGTGGAGAAGTTTACAATGTGGCTTGCGGCGAAACTCATACCTTGCTGAAAGTATTGTCTATTATTGAAGAAATAACAGGAACCAAAATACAAAAAAAATTTTCACCTCCGCGGCAAGGAGATATACGATACTCACTGGCTTCCATTCAAAAAGCAAAAAGCGAATTGGGCTACTCGCCTCAAACCGGTTTATATGAAGGGCTTAAAAAAACGATTGATTGGTTTAAGATGTCTTTAAGATAAAAGCGTTTTTAGAATTTCCGATATTTTTTTCCCTTCTGCACGTCCGGCAAGTTTTTTGGTTGCAAGGCCCATTACTTTGCCAAAATCTTTTGCTGAGGTTGCTCCGATTTCTTCAATGATTTTTTGCAATTCGGACTTAATTTGATTGTAATCCAGTTGTGCCGGCAAAAACTCTTCAATAATTTGGGCTTGTTTGATTTCTGTTTCTGCCAAATCTTCCCTGCCTTGAGATCGGTATATTTCAGCCGATTCTTTACGTTGTTTTACTAACTTTTGTAAAATTTTAATTTCTTCATCATCTGAAAGTTGGGTACCGGCACCTTTGTTGGTCATTTCTAAGGTCAAAGCAGTTTTTATGGCACGTAAGGCATCCAAACGGTCTTTGTCTTTCGACAACATGGCATTTTTGATTTCATCGGTAATTTGTTGCGTAATTTTCATTTTGCAATCATTTTTTTATATGAATCGACAAAAATAAGAATAAAAACTACAGAAACAGGAATATATTACCATAAGAAAATCGGCTGTTCTTTTTTGGAAGCCAATTTAAATGGTTTGGCAAAGTTCAATAATATACCGATAAATTTAAAATCCATGTGTTAGCATGGTTCATTCATTAAGATTTTGATAGTCATAACGGTCATGTTTAAATACATATCATTATTCTCACATTGTTTGAAAAAAATCATTCCTTACCTCACTACAGTGATGGTGCCCTTTTGATTGATAATTTCACCATTGGATAAAACAGCTTTCAGGTGGTAATGGAAGATGCCATTATTTACGTGTTTGCCTCTAAATGTACCATCCCACGATTGGCTTGGGTCATTGGTGATAAATACACGTTCGCCCCATCGGTTGAATATTTCCCAAGTCATTTCTTTGATGCACAAGCCGTGCACTTTGATTGTTTCATTTCTCCCGTCTCCGTTAGGACTGAAAATATTTGGAACAAATATTTCACCGCAAATAGTTTCCACTATAATGACTACACATGCTGTATCAAAACAAGAAGGACTATTCATAACTTTAGCACAATAAGTCATTGTGGATGGAGGCGATGCTAAAGGATTGGGGCAGTTGAAACAACTTAGATATGTTGCAGGGGACCATAAATAGGAATTGCCACCACCGGCAGAAAGTTGAACACTTTGCCCTTTGGTAATGACTGTATCCGGGTTAGCATAAGCATTGGGTCGGGGTGTAACATTGATATTAATAACTGCGGTATCAGAACAACTACCATTGGAGACAACTAAAACATAAGAATTATTTGTTGCAGGTTGAACAACAATTGAAGAACCTGTGCCAATGATTTGGCCATTTTCAAACCATTGATAATTTCCGTTGCCATTGGCATATAAATGCAATGTATCTCCTTGGCAAATATTTGTTTTTTCGGCATAAATGGAGGCATTGGGAGTGGGGTCCTGACCGATGGTGATTTGAATGGAATCTTTACAACCATTGGCATCAGTAACTACAGCCCAGTAATTTCCGGGAGGAAGATTGTTTGCAGTATTGCCATTTTGAGGTGGGGATGTGTTCCAAACTATCTGCAGATTTCCTGTTCCTCCCGATGCACTGATTGTTGCACTGCCGTCGTTGGTCGAACCGCAGGAAACATTTTTGATGTTGACAATGGTGATATTGATAGGTTGCGGGTTATTGATGGTGAGGGTGATAGTATCGCTACAACCGGCAGAATCACTTCCGATGATTGTATAGGTTCCGGGTGAAAGATTGCTTTGATTAGGCCCACTAAGGTTGCCCGGTGTCCAAGAGTATGTGTAGGGGGGAGTTCCTCCTGACATCGAAACAGTGGCAGATCCTGTTTGTCCATTGCAAAGAGGTTGTGTGATATTGTTTATTGAAAGTGTGACCGGAGGACATCCACCTCCGCCACCGCCCCCTGAGCCCGCACAATTGGGTATGGATGAAGTATCGTTTATTAACAGGGTAGTTCCGGACGCATCGACCAATTTGATAGGGAATTGGTTAGGGATAGGAATGGTATCGCCTGTAGCGAAATTTTGCCATACAATCACATTTTGAATACAACCGGGAGGAATGTTATTGCATAAACCAAAAAAACAGTTTGAGCAATCTTGAATGGTGTCGGGTTGTTGCCAGGTGAAAGGTCCTTGTCCTCCGGTTGCAATTAAATTGCCGTTAGTATCTTTGCAAACGCTTACAGGAGCGCAACTATTGACCGTAACTATGATAGAATCCGTGCCACAAGGCAAGGAATAGTAGATGGTATGTGTGCCAACGCCTGCTGCTTGCGGATTAAAAATTCCTGAAGAATTAATACAACTACCGCATGAAGCCGACCAGCTACCTCCGGGAGTGAAAACTTGAAGAGTGTCGGAAGGTTGATTGATACAATAAGAAGAAGGCTGGCAGATGGTGGCATCACAACATACTGCGGCTTGGAACATGCAGGCATTAGCCGGAATGGATTGAACATACCCTGTGCGAGAATTGCTGTTTTGATTACCGGTAGAACCGGCACAAATCACTTCACCATTATTGTTAACCTTAACATCATAAATGTTGAAATTTACCGGGTAACTGGCAATTAAATTTAAATTTTGGTCAAACTTGTGCAGGGCCGTAGTTGAACCTACGTAAATAAACCCGCAACTGTCGATATCAATGCCGCTGCATCCCACTTGATTACCGCCAAAACCCGAAATAAAAGACCCACCGGGAATGTTTACCGTTGCAACTACTGTGGCATTATTAAAAATCCTTTTTTGCAATTGATTGCCCCGATGAACAAACACATATCCGTTAAAATATGCCAACGCCATGATGCCGGTGTTATTATAGCGGTAATTTTCGCATTTGTAAGCAAGGTCAATTCCATTGGACACATGAAAAGGAAAAGAGTTTGATCCGGGTGTACAACTGCTGTTCAAACTTTGATGAATGTAACCTATCGAATCGTGCGTCAAAAAATAATATTTTCCATTTTTGCACGAAATGATCGATCTTACTTCTTGTATATTTGGCGGTGTTTGTGATAATGGTGCACTGTTATGAACTTGAATGGAATTAATCAAACTTCCATTGTTTGTATTAAAATGATGTATCATAGGCAATGGAGACCCTGAAGCAGGTCCGCCTGTTCCTCCAACAATCAATTGTGTTTGGTCGCAGTTGAATGCAATACTCCATAATTCTGTGTGGGAAAATACAGGTCCTACAGATGATTGATACCACAAAACGGTTCCGGCAGAATTTAATTTTAAAATCTGAGCACTAGATCCTTGAGTAACATAGCTATTTCCGGCCAAGTCCGTAGCAAAGGTTCCTAACCATGAACTTGTGTCATAAGGAGTATTATAGACCCATTGCAGAACACCTGCAGGAGAATATTTGATAATCTGTACAGGAGATGTGCCTCCTTTTATATATACGTTGCCTGTACCGTCAGTTTCGCACTCCCAAACACAATCCCAATTGGTTGAAGAGAAGTTTGGTGTTTGAATCCATGGGTCTATGATCAATGGTTCTTTTACAGGAATTGATAAGTCAAAAGAGAATTGATCGTTTTCGCGGATAAATTTTACAGGTATTTTATGATGATTAGATGCAAAATAAGCAACCGGTTGATGTTCGATAATGTCACCAAATTTTGATTTGACTGTAATACTCCCTTTTTTTAAATAGGCAGGGTTGGAATATGTATATTTTATGTCGGAAATCTTGGCGTCTTTTTGGCAATAAAATGTATATTTTATGCCGGATTGAGGGTGAATCTCGTATATCAAATCTATTCCTTTGTAAATGTTTGAAATTTTTATTTTTCGATAAGAAGGGACAAAATTGATATGCTTCAGATTTCCGTTTTTGTCGTAATATGAATAACTGTGATAAAAATTATCTTTTTCAAGAGGTGTGATGGAGGCTTCGTCTGAAATATTCAGCCATTGCAAGATGATATAATCGTGCTCAATTTTTATATTGTTTTTTTCTTCATATTTATCTTCTTCTTCCCCGTCGTTGTTTATTTTGAATTCTTTTTTGAACAAATCAATGACGACTTTATCTTTAAAGATGAAAATTCTTTCACTTGAACCTGCATAAACAAAATTATTTTGTTCAAAAAAGGGGAAATAAGAAGGGTCCTTAATGGAAAACTGTCCTTTGTTTTCCACAAATGTTTTTTCTTGATGGTAAATGTTTGTCCACGAATTGGCATGCAGCGTAAAATGTTTTGATAATAGATTTGATAATAGGATAGAAAAAACTAGAATTTTTAATTTTAAAATGAAATTCCTTTTCCTCAATTTCATCTTGTTGAATTTTAACGTATTAAGGTAATTGTTCCTTTTTGTTCTTCGATTTTTCCATTGATAAGTACGGCTTTTAACCTGTAATGAAACACTGCACCATTCATTAATTTTCCTTTGTAGGTACCATCCCATGCTTGTTGGGGATCTGAAGTGTAAAATACTTGTTCTCCCCAGCGGTCATAGATGGCCCATTCCAATTCTTTAATGCAATAACCATGTACTTTTACGACATCATTGAGTCCGTCGCCGTTTGGACTGAAAATGTTTGGTACGAATACTTCTCCGCATTCAATTTCTATTACTACTCGAACGCAGGCCGTATCCTTACAACCGTTGGCATCTGTTACCGTTACGCAATAATCGGTGGTTTTATCCGGCTTTGCAGTAGTTGAGATGCAAGTATGACAAGAAAGACCATCGGTGGGAGACCAGCTGTATTGCACACCACCTCCGGCACCAATGGTTGCCTCGCCGGTTTGATTAATCACGGTATCTCCCCAAGCAACGGCAGTCGGGTTGGAGTTGACAGTCACACTGATTACGGCGGTGTCTTTACAATTTCCGTTGCTTACAACTACACTATAGCTTGTTGTTTGAGATGGAGACACAGTGATACTGTTGCCGGTTTGTCCGGTATTCCAAAGATATGTATTACCTCCGCTTGCAGTCAAAGTGGTAGATGTTCCTTGACAAATGAATGTATTGCCGTTGATCTGTGCGTTTGGTTTTGTGTTGACCGTTACGGTTACAATCCCCGTGGTTTTACATCCATTAGAACCGGTAACGGTAACCGAATATTGTGTCGTTTGTGATGGATTTACAGTAATAGAGGAAGTATTAGAACCATTATTCCACTGATAGGAAGCACCACCTGATGCAATTAATGTAATACTATCTCCTTGGCAAATATTGGTGTCCGGTGTAAGTTGAATGTTTGGTTTAGCATTTACCGTAACCATGACGCTGTCTTTATTTTTACACCCGTTAGCATCTGTGATGGTGACCGTATAGTATCCGCTCCCTTGAGAGGTGATATTGTAAATTTGAGTATTTTGTTGGTTGGCCGAAAAATTGTTTGGACCACTCCAAATGTATGCAGTTCCATTGCCTGAAGCATTAAGCAACAAAGAGTCTCCTTCACAAACATTTGCAGGTGAAGCTGAAGCGTTGACTGAGGGCAACGGATTGACAGAAATGTTCAAAGTATCGCTGTCGCTACAGCTGCCGGCGGTTACGGTCAGAATATATGTGCTGTTTGTAGAAGGATTAATTATCAAAGTGCTTGAAGATCCTGCAGGGCTGCCATTTTCCAGCCAGCTGTATGATCCGGTTCCCCCGGCTATTAAATGCAGAGTGTCACCACTGCAAATAGTTGTTTTGGAGCTGAATATAGAAGCAACAGGAGGATTAGTGATGGTAACATTGACTGTGGCGCTATTGCTACATCCATTAGCATCGGTAACTGTCAACGTATAATTTCCGGCATTCGAAGCAGTGACATTGTTGATGGAGGGGTTTTGTTGGTTGCTGGAAAAACCATTAGGTCCGGTCCAAGTATAATTTGACATTCCGGAAGGACCACCATTCAATTGCAACGTACTTCCCGTACAAACCGGAGAATTACTGCTTGCGGTCACAGCAGGCAGAGAGTTAATGGTGACATTGACATTGGCAGAATTAGAACAACCATTGGCATCGGTAATTGTAACAGTATAGGTGCCGGAATTCGCAGTTGTTACGTTGCTGATGGATGGATTTTGTTGTGTGCTTGAAAAACCGTTGGGTCCTGTCCAATTATATGTAGCGCCGGCAATCGAATTCACAGTTAGATTTAATGTTTGTCCTTGACAAACAGGGCTGTTGCTTGAAGGAGTAACATTAGGAAGAGGGTTTACCGTGATGGTAATGGGTGTTCTGGTTGTGCTGACACAAGAAGGATTCGATTGTAAGGCAGCTTCAACATAATAAGTTGTAGTGGACGAAGGCGAAACAGTAAGTGGAGTGCTGCCTAAATTTGTTCCTCCTGTAGAAGAGGTGTAAACATTATAAACAACTCCTGTGGTTGGGTTGGTTACGGTAATAGTGGTTGATTGACCCGCACATATAGGGTTAGGAGTGGCATTGACATTTGGTGCGGCAGGAGGCACACAAGGTGTGACTAAGCAATGTACATTTTTTGTCGGATTTAAATTGTTGACAATCGGGCTGAAGGTTGATTCACTACCTATGGTATAGGAATTTTGATTGACTGTTTGTAATGTTATTGTATAATTCGCCGTGCCCGGATTTAGATTGGTATGATTGCAGCCGGTAGCAGATGTATTGATTTGACCGGAAGGATCCGTCCTAATAACGTTATAATTAAATCCGGACATTTGTTGATCGGTCATAGCCATATAATATCCTTGATCAGCAGCCAGACCGCCTTCCGGTAAGATAGAAGATAATCCTATAGGAGTATATCCTTTGCCAAATATTAATGCACCAGTAGAACTATTGATTTTTAGTATCATAGAGTAGAAACTAAAACTTAAAGCTTCAATGCGCCAACCAATGATACTATAGTTGCCGTCGGAGTTTTCCATAATATCTTGAATGACATGTGTTATTGGAGGAAAAGACGAACCATTGATACGTCTTCCCCATTGAAAAGATGCAGTGTTGCCCGTTCCCTGAAAGCGTGCAATAAAAGCATGGATGTCGTCATAACCTCCGGTTAATACATTTCCATTAGAAAGTGTAATAATGCTGTTAAATTCTTGCGATGTTGAGTTACCTGCTCCAAATCTATGAATATAAATATTGCTTCCATTGGATTTGTTAACTTTCAAAATAATACCATTTCTTGGATAATCACCATCGCTATTCAAGGTACCACTGCCTTCTGAAGATGTGCCCACTAAAATATATCCATCCGACACTTCGGCGCAATCATTCAAATAATGTTCATCCGGATTGGGCACATTGACAGTCCAAACCCTGCTCCATTGGGTAGTTCCGGAGGAATTGACCTTAACGGCAAATAAACTGGTTGTGTCGACAGTAGAAGGACTGACACCATCCCAAAAATAATCTACACCACCCACAGCCAAAAAACCACCATCAGAGGTAGGAATCACTGCATTGAAAAATTCATTGGATATCTTATTGCTATTGATATCGGGTAAAAGATATCGTTTGGCCCAGGTGACGTTTCCCAAATTGTCTAATCTCACCAAAATCGCACCTCCGGATGATGATTGCCCACATACTATAAAACCTCCTCCTGAGACATTTTTAATATCGGTAAAAGTAGTGGCAATACCGCCTGTATATGATTTTGCCCAAACGACATTTCCCTGATTGTCTAGTTTGATGACATTTCCAAAATATGGAAGAAAACTTGCGTTTGTGCCTGCAATGACAAAATCGCCCAATGGTGTTTCGACCATTCCGCCTGCAATGTCAAAATTTGCCACATCATAACTTACCCGGAATGTAGCTTGCCCTAGTAATATAGAAATGTTTAAAATGCAGTAAAAACAAATGAAAACATAATTTTTTTTCATATATTTATATTTAAATCAGAAGGTAAATTTAACTTTTTTTTAAATCATCCGTAATTTTTTTAAATATCAATGCAGGATTAAAAAATGCTTTATTGACATTATGAAAAATATGTGCATATCATTAACAAAAGGAGATTTTAACCAATAGCAATTTATTAGGATAAACCGAATGAAAAATTTAAGTTAATTTTACCGCCTCAATCAAAGTGAATTATGAAAAACAAAAGAAAGGAACAAGATGCATTGGACTATCATTCACAAGGGAGGCCGGGTAAAATAGAGGTAGTTCCGACTAAACCATATAGCTCACAGCGCGATTTAAGTTTGGCATATTCTCCGGGAGTCGCTTATCCTTGTTTGAAGATTGCCTCAAATGCCGAGATGGCTTATAACTACACGGCAAAAGGCAACCTGGTTGCCGTGATCTCTAATGGTACAGCAGTTTTAGGGCTTGGGGACATAGGACCATTGGCTTCCAAACCGGTTATGGAAGGTAAGGGAGTATTATTCAAAATTTTTGCTGATATTGATGTTTTTGACATTGAAATCGACGCCAAAGACGTAGATAAATTTGTTGAAACGGTCAAAGCTATAGCTCCCACATTTGGAGGAATTAACCTTGAAGATATTAAAGCTCCCGAATGTTTTGAAATAGAAAAACGCTTGAAAAATGAACTCAACATTCCAATCATGCATGACGATCAGCATGGAACCGCCATCATTAGTGGAGCAGCATTGATTAATGCACTGGAACTTGCCGGAAAGAAAATAAATAAAATCAAAGTGGTGGTAAATGGTGCCGGTGCTTCTGCTATAGCTTGTGCCAATTTATATTTACAACTGGGTGTTAAAAAGGAAAATCTGATAATGTTGGACAGTAAGGGCGTGATACATGTTGACAGGGAGGATATCGATCAATATAAAAGGGCCTTTGCCACTAAAAATACCAAATTAAAGACATTGGAAGATGCTATCAAAGATGCTGATGTGTTTCTGGGATTGTCTAAAGGAAATATTTTAAACAAAAGCCATTTGGATAAAATGGCAAAAAATCCCATCATTTTTGCATTGGCCAATCCTGATCCGGAGATAGGATATCATGAAGCGCTCAAATATCGTAAAGATGCTATTGTTGCCACCGGCAGAAGCGATTACCCCAATCAGGTGAATAACGTTTTGGGGTTTCCGTATATTTTTCGCGGAGCATTGGATGTAAGGGCCACCACCATCAATGAAGAAATGAAATTGGCTGCAGTAAAAGCCATTGCGGAATTAGCCAAAGAACCTGTGCCCGAAATTGTTAATAAAGCATATGGAGAAAAAAACCTGGTTTTCAGTAAAGAATATATCATTCCCAAGCCTTTGGATCCAAGGTTGATCCTGAAAGTTGCCCCTGCTGTTGCCAAAGCTGCCATTGAGAGTGGCGTGGCTCAAATGCCGATTAAAGATTTCGACAAATATGTGGAGTCGCTTAATCAACGAATGGGGTTAGACAATAAATTGATCAGGAGCATTATAAACCGTGCTCAGAAAGAACCTAAACGGGTAGTTTTTGCCGAAGCCGATCATCATAAGATTTTAAAAGCCGCTCAAATTGTCAAAGACGATGGCATAGCTTTTCCCATTTTGTTAGGTAACGAGAAACGAATTCAGCAATTGATTAAAGAATACAATCTGGAATTGGACGGTGTCCCCATTATTGACCCGCGCAGTGATGATCAAGAAAAGGTTAGAGAAAAATATGCCAAAATTTTGTATGAAAAAAGAATGAGAAAAGGCATCACACTTTGGGAAGCAAGGCAATTGATGAGGGAAAGAAATTATTTTGGGGCAGCCATGCTTGCCAATAATGATGCAGATGCCATGATTTCAGGGCTTACAAGAAATTATCCCGCCACCATTCGCCCTGCTTTGCAGGTTTTAGGAAAAGACGAAGGCGTTAATAAAATAGCAGGAATGTATGTGATTATAACAAAAGAAGGTCCCTATTTTCTTGCCGACACAACAGTCAATTTCAATCCGACGGCAGAAGAAATAGTCGATATTACGTTGCTTGTAGCCGAAATTGTTAAAAAGTTTGAGATCCAACCCAGGATCGCTTTGCTGTCGTATTCCAACTTTGGATCTTCTGATGGAGAAGAAGCAATAAAAATGAGCAAAGCGGTGGAACTGTTACACAAAAATCATCCGGATTTGATTGTAGATGGTGAGATTCAAGCAAATTTTGCATTGAATCAAGATTTGCTCAAAGAGTTGTTTCCTTTTTCCCGTTTGACCAATAATCGCCCCAATACTTTAATTTTCCCCAATCTGAGCGCCGGTAACATTGCTTATAAATTAATGCAGGAAATGGGCAAAGCCGAAGCAATCGGGCCAATATTGTTAGGATTAAAAAAACCACTCCATATTCTTCAGTTAGGAAGCTCTGTGCGTGAAATCGTCAACATGGTGGCTATTGCCGTGACTGATGCTCAAACACGGTTAAATAAATAACAAAATTATGTTTGCCTATATTTCCGGTAAAATTTCAGAGATATTTCCCAATTATCTTATCATCGATTGTCAAGGTGTGGGTTATTTTGTCCATATTTCCCTTCAAACCTACTCAAAACTTCAAAATACACAACAAGCTCTTATATACACTCAGTTAATCATACGTGAAGACGCACACCTTCTATATGGTTTTGCCACCAAAGAAGAGAAAGAACTTTTTAACCTCTTGATCGGCATTTCGGGCATTGGGCCGTCCACAGCCCTGATAATGCTTTCATCCCACTCACCCGATGAGATCAAACAGGCCATATCAACCGGAAATACTTCTCTCTTAAAAAGTATCAAAGGCATTGGTGGAAAAACAGCTGAAAGAATCATTGTCGAATTAAAAGATAAAATCGGCCATTTTTCTAAAACGGGAGAAAAAATTGCAATTGTACATAATAAAAATCGTGAAGATGCGTTAATGGCTCTTGTGGGGCTAGGATTTAATAAAACGGCGGCAGATAAGGTTTTAAGCAAGTTGTTTGCCGAAAATCCGGAATTGTCCACAGAAGAGGCAATTAAAGCGGCCTTAAAACAGCTTTAGATAAAACATGAATTCACGCGGTATTTATCATATAACGTACCTTGGTAATTTATTGCTCTTTTTGAGCGTTTTTACATTTTTTAAGAATACCGGTGTATTTGCTTCTGTCATCAAACTTCCTGCAGATAGTCCGCAAGTGGACTTGCCTTATCCATTCAAACCCGACCAATGGGGTGGGATTTATTTAAACCAACCTTCTAATATCAAAACAGAGATCATTTATAATCCTGAAACAGGCACTTATGAATATCAACAAAAAATTGGCAATCAATATTATCGGTATCCAACTTATTTCAATTTCGAAGAATATCTCAAATATGACTGGGAAAAAAGGATGCAGGCCTATTGGAAGGAGAAAAAAGAAAGTGAAAGTATCAATGAAAAAAATACACAACCGTTTGCACCATCCATAAAAGTTGAAAATGAAGCATTCGACAGAATATTTGGAGGCGACAAAATAGAATTAAGACCTACGGGAATTGCTGAACTTTCTTTCGGTTTGAACACCTCCCGAAGGGAAAATCCAGCTTTGCCGGTAAGACAAAGAAAAGTAACCACTTTTGACTTTAATGAAAAAATTCAAATAAACCTTATCGGTCAAATTGGAGATAAACTTAAAATTTCTACCAGTTATAATACCGAAGCCACTTTTGATTTTGAAAACCAAATGAAAATAGAATATACGGGTTATGAAGATGAAATCATACAAAAGATTGAGGCCGGAAACGTGTCTTTACCTACGAAAGGTTCTTTAATCACAGGAAGTCAAACATTGTTTGGTATTAAAACAGCATTAAAATTTGGCAGATTGACCGTAACCACTGTTTTATCTCAAGAGAGAGGCGAAAAAAAAGAAATTGAGATTTCCGGGGGAGCTCAGGTGCAGACCTTCGAAAAATCCGCTTCCGATTACGAATACAACAAACATTTTTTCTTGTCGCAATTTTTTAGGGATCAATATGAGCAGGCATTGGCAACACCTCCATTGGTAAACTCAAGAATCAATGTTACGCGTGTTGAAGTTTGGGTGACAAATGTCAATCGATCTACCGAAAATACAAGAAATATTATTGCTTTTCAAGATTTGGGGGAGGGAAATCCTGCTAAAATTCACCGAACAGATTTAATTGCAGATAATAATCCCAATGAATTTCATGCCGACAATAATGCTAATAATTTGTATTATAACATCTCCCAAGGGTATGCCAATGCCCAGGATATCAGAGGATTTTACAATGCCATTCCGGCTTTGAATAACTTGGGCTATAATAACGGCATCGATTATGAAGTTTACGAAAATGCAAGGATGTTATCCCCTACAGAATATCAACTTAATCCCCAATTAGGGTATATCTCATTAAGTTCACAGCTGGGAGACGACGATATTTTGGCTGTGGCTTACCAGTATACATACAATGGGAAAACCTATCAAGTAGGTGAATTTTCCACTGACGGTATTACCGGAAAAAATGCGATTTACTTAAAACTGCTGAAAAGTACGGTATTGAATACAAAGATTCCCATGTGGGACTTAATGATGAAAAACGTATATGCGATTGGTGCCTATAATGTTAATCCTTCGAATTTTCAACTCGATATATGGTATTTAAATCCTTCAACGGGATATAACATCCCGTTTTTACCCGAAGGATCATTAAAAGGACAGCCACTGATCATGGTAACCAATCTTGATCGGCTGGATCAGGTAAATACACCCGGACCTGACGGAAATTTTGATTTTATTCCCGGAGTTACCATCAATCCCCAAACCGGCAGAATCTACTTCCCTGTATTGGAACCATTCGGTAAAACCATTCGTCAAAAACATAGTGCCGGAGAACAGGCCTTGGCCGACAAATTTGCTTTCGATTCTTTGTATACCACAACACAATTGCTAGCAAAATTAGATGCCGTACATAACCGATATACCATCAAAGGTAAATATACATCGTCTACCAGTTCGGAAATATCGTTAAATGCCATGAATGTGCCACAAGGATCGGTTGTAGTTACGGCCGGAGGGACCAAATTGACGGAAAATGTCGATTATACCGTTGACTATAATTTGGGTCGTGTAAAAATTATCAATCAAGGCATATTGGAGTCGGGACAAACCATCAAGGTTTCACTAGAAAGTAATGCTATGTTTGCCATTCAAACCAAAAATTTTATTGGCTCAAGGTTTGATTATAAAGTAAACAAAGATTTCTATTTGGGAGGTACGATTATTAACCTTACCGAACGTCCGTTGACACAAAAGATCAATATTGGCTATGAGCCCATCTCCAATACCATCGTTGGTGTAGACGGGAATTATACCAAGGAAGTGCCTTTATTGACAAGGTTGGCAGACATGCTTCCTTTTTATTCCACCAAAGAAAAATCAACAGTTACTGTTCAGGGAGAGGCCGCTTATCTTATTCCGGGAAATTCAAGAATTATCTCCAAAGAAGGGGTTGCCTACATTGATGATTTTGAAGGTAGTCAAACAACCATTGATCTTACCCAGGCAATAAGGTGGAAGCTTGCTTCCGTACCTCAAAACCAACCGGATTTATGGCCGGAAGGAAATTTGTTTAACGATTTGAATGCCGGGAAAAACCGGGCATTGTTGGCTTGGTATCAAATTGACCCTCTGTTTTGGCAAAACGACAGTCGTACTCCGGAACATATTAAAGCTGACAAAGACATGCAATCCAACCACTATATGCGAAAAGTGGATCAAACTGAAGTGTTTCCCAACCGATCTTTAAGCAACAATGTGATAACAAATATTCAAACGCTTGATTTGGCGTTTTATCCTGATGAACGTGGTCCATATAATTTTGATGCGTTGCCTACACCTTTTTCTGCAGGTGTAGACCCCAATACAGGCAAATTGGTAAATCCTGCATCGCGTTGGGGCGGTATCATGCGGGATATTCAAACTACAGATTTTGAATCATCCAATATCCAATACATTCAATTTTGGTTAATGGACCCTTTTGATCCTGAAGATGGAGATCCCAATCATCCCGGAGGAGATTTTTACATTCATTTGGGAAGTATTTCCGAGGATATATTGCCTGACGGTCGCAAAAGTTTTGAGAACGGGTTTCCGACCGGCCCGGTAGTGACAAATGTAGATACAACTGCCTGGGGGCGTGTGCCCACGACTCAGACACTTGTTTATGCTTTTGACAATGATCCTCAAACACGCAAATATCAAGATGTAGGATTGGATGGTTTAAATGATACAGAAGAACAAAGTTTCTTTCAGAATTTTATCAACAATCTTACACCTGCAGCATTGCAAGCCCTCAATGGAGATATTGCATCAGATAATTATCACTACTACAGAGGGTCTGATTATGATCAGGCCAAGTTGAACATACTTGAGCGATACAAAAGATTTAACGGATTACAAGGAAACTCTCCAACCGATGAGGATTCTCCCGAGAACTATCCTACTTCATCGACTGTGCAACCGGATGTAGAAGATATCAATATTGACAACAATCAAGACAAAAAAGAAAATTATTATCAATACCGTGTAAGAATTACGCCCCAGGATTTGCAACCCCAAAATGTAGGGAAAAATTACATAATCAGCCATATCGTCGGTGAAGCCCAAACGCCAAACGGCACAAGAAAGGTTAATTGGTATCAATTCAGAATCCCTATATTCAAACCCGAGAAAACGGTCGGAAATATCTATGATTTTAAATCTATACGATACATCCGGTTGATTACAAAAGGTTTCAGCAAACCGGTTGTGATGCGTTTTGCCACTTTTGAATTGGTCAGAGCTGATTGGAGACCTTATCAATATTCACTTCAATCGGATGGCGAATACATACAAAATGATGAAGATGACACCGAGTTTAGTATTGGGGCCTTAAATATCGAAGAAAATGCCGACAGGTACCCTATTCCATACGTTATCCCTCCGGGTATTCAAAGACAAATCACACGATCTGCCAATGCAGCCAATTTGATTCAAATGAACGAACAAGCTCTCACGTTAAGAGCATGCAATCTTAAAGATGGTGATGCAAGGGCTGCGTTTAAAAATGTTACTGTTGATATTAGACGTTACAAAAGATTGAAAATGTTTACCCACCTCGAATCTTTAATCAGTAATGAAATTTTAAATGATAATGAAATATCGGTATTTATTCGTTTAGGTACAGATTTCGAAGATAATTACTATGAATACGAAGTTCCACTGAGAGCAACTCCATGGGGTAAAACCATCGATACAGATATTTGGCCGGAATATAACAACATGGATCTTGAACTTCAAAAGTTGATCAATGCAAAATTGGAAAGAAATTTGAAGCTACTCGACCCAAACTCGGGTGTCAGCATACATCAGCCATATACGGTTATTGATTATGATGATAATCATAAAAAAAATAATTATATTCGTGTAAAAGGAAACCCAAACCTGGCCAATGTTAAAACAATCATAATCGGTGTCAGAAACCGCAGGAAAGCCGGAGATAATTTGAATGACAACGGACAGCCTAAGTGTATTGAAGTTTGGGTGAATGAGCTTAGGTTGACCGATTTTGACAACAATGGCGGTTGGGCCACTACGGCTCGTGTCAATGCCAATATAGCCGATCTCGGTACAGTTTCACTTTCCGGCATGATGAGTACTCCCGGTTGGGGTAGTTTGGATAAAAAACTTAACGAAAGACAACAAGAAACAAAACAACGCTACGATCTATCTACCAATGTGGATCTGGGAAAATTCCTTCCTGAAAATTGGAATGTCAAAGTGCCATTTTTTTATGGAGTTTCCGAAGAAGTAATACGTCCCAGATTCAATCCATTAGATCCTGATGTTGAGTTTAACAAATTTTTGTCGGATGCAGAAACCCCACAAAGTGTGAAAGATTCGGTTAAACGAAGAGTGGAGACATACCAAAAAATCAGAAGTTTTAACTTTACCAATGTACATAAAGAAAAAGGCAAGAACAGCAATAAATCTCATTTCTACGACATAGAAAATTTCTCCTTGAATTATGCTTACAGCGAAAACTTTATGCGTGATATAAACACTGAATATGATTTCAAGAAAAATTACAGAGGAGGCATAGCGTATAGTTATTCAACACAAGCAAAAAATTACAAACCGTTTGAGAAAATTGAGATTGTCAAAAAAAGCAAATGGCTCAAACCCATCAAAGAATTTAATTTTTATTTGATTCCAAAACAATTTGGTTTTACCACCACTTTTGATCGTAGTTATCAAGAAAGAGAAAGAAGAAATAACACGGGTTTTGATGTGCAAATGCCGGCATTTTATCAAAAAAGCTTTTATTGGCAAAGGTCCTATAATCTTACACACGACTTTACAAAATCGTTGAAATTTAAGTTTGATGCACAAGCCAACTCGGTTATTGGCGAGCCTCAGGGACGAGTGAATAAGGACTATAAGGAAGAATACCAACAATGGAAAGATTCTGTGTATAACAGCATTCAAAATCTTGGTATTATTGCTCAATACCGTCATAATTTGTCTCTTGATTATACGCTTCCTATCAATAAGTTTCATGGCTTGGATTTTATCAATGCCAATGTGCGGTACAACGGAAATTACGATTGGAAAAGAGCCCCCATCAATGCCGATAGTTTGGGACATACAATACAAAACTCCAATCAACAACAGTTAAATGTTCAATTAAATTTAAATACTTTATACAACAAATGGAAATTTTTAAAAGATATCAAAAACCCACGTCCTAAACCACCCCAACCACCCAAGCCACCTGCCAATAAGAATGACACCGCTAAAAAAGAAAAGAAAAAGCCCGAATGGAAAGGGGCAAAATTTGTAATCAATGTACTTACATCGGTAGAAAATTTTTCGGTTAGTTATAGTGAAGACAGAGGTACAATGTTGCCGGGTTGGGGTAGAAGCACACAAATCATAGGAATGGATCCTTCTTTTCAGGCCCCCGGGCCGGCATTTGTTTCGGGTTGGCAGGACCCTCAATTTGCACAAACTGCGGCCAATAACCAATGGTTGGTTGATCGGGGCGCGTTGATGTATACATACAACCGGACCATGTCGAAAAATCTTGATTTTAGATCGTCGGCCAAACCATTGAAAGCCCTCAGAATAGATTTGAACGCCAACAGAAGATATGGAGAAAACTACACACATCAATTTTTTTGGGATGATCAGACCAACCCGGCCAACCCGGGATATAATTTCAGCACGCCACCAAACTATACAGGAAATTTCAGTATGACTTTCATAGCTATCAATACGGCATTTGTAAAAGATGACAAGAAAAACGGATATAATTCGCAAGTGTTCCAAGATTTCTTAAAATACCGTTCGATCATTTCACAAAGATTAGGTAGCAGTCATAGCCAATCTTATCCTTTGGGCGACTATTATGCCGGATATGGTCCTACACAACAGGAAGTAATGATATATGCATTCAGGTCGGCTTATGGAGGGAAGGATCCCAATAATGCTTTACTCGACAACTTCCCTGCAATCCCTTTACCTAACTGGAGAATAAATTATTCGGGACTTACACAATATCCATTCTTCAGGAAATATTTCAGGAGTTTTAGCATAAATCACGCATATCGCAGCAGTTACAATATCAACTCTTTTACTGCCAATCTATTGTATACAGAAAATGGAAATGGAGAACCGGTGACCACAGATGCAAATAATAATTTTGTCAACAAATTTCAAATTCAAACCGTAAGCATATCCGAACAATTTTCTCCGCTTGCCGGCTTTGATGCTACGCTTCAAAACAGTTTAATTCTTAAAGTTGAGTATAAAAAAGACAGAAACATATCATTGTCGCTAAACAATAATCAAATTACCGAGATCAAAGGACAGGAATTTGTCATCGGAACAGGTTATAAGTTCAAGAATTTGAAGTTGCCATTCAAAACAGCCAAACCTATTGTGAGCGATTTTGATTTAAGGGCAGATTTTTCTATAAGATCAAACAATAACCTAATTCGCCAAATTGTAGATGAAATAACCCAAATTACCGGTGGTCAGAGAGTATTTACCATTAAAATTACAGGAGATTATAAATTAAGCGACAAATTGACACTACGTTTATATTACGATAAAGTAAGCACTACCCCTTTCATATCTACAACCTTTCCTACAGGAAATACAAATTTCGGATTTGCTCTCAGATTTATGCTCAATCAATAAAAATTGATTTATATTTGCAGAGTTAATTATAAAACCATTTAAGATGAATATCCCTGAAAATTTACGTTATTCTAAGGACCATGAGTGGGCCAAAATAGATGGAGAATACTGTATAGTGGGTATTACCGATTTTGCCCAAAGCGAATTGGGTGATATTGTTTATGTAGATGTAAATACTGTTGGTCAGGCATTGAAAAAAGAAAGTGTATTTGGGAGTGTTGAGGCGGTAAAAACTGTCTCAGATTTGTTTATGCCGGTGTCGGGTGAAGTGGTTGAGTTTAATGAACAATTGGAAAATAATCCCGAACTGGTGAATAAAGATCCTTATGGTGAAGGATGGATTATTAAAATAAAAAATTTTAACGAAGGGGAATTCAATGAATTATTAACCGCCGCAGAATATAAAGAATTGATTGGCGGTTAAGTTTTCATTGTATGTATGAAATTAGTGGCAATTGCATATAGTATTTTGATCTTGATTGTATCTGTCATTCCCGGCAATCGTCTTCCTGAAATTGAAGTTCAATGGTTCGATAAACTTGTACATTTTTTAATGTACGGCATTTTAATATTTTTATGGGGCAAAGCATGGCCTTATGAACATTTAAGGTTCTATTACTTTTATTTGATAATGTTTGGATTTTTATACGGATTTGTAATTGAAGTTTTACAATATTTCCTCCCGGTGGGACGTTATTTCAGTATTGGTGATTTGGGATCAAATGCTTTAGGTTTGATTACCGGAAGTGTTATTTTAAAAAAATTGTAATTTTACGCTTGAAATAAAATTTTATGGAACCAAAAAAAACAGAAAGAGCCGACTTGGAAAAAA
>FWWM01002452.1_pt1 | contig 33055 bp, 35 predicted proteins | sample 2228351 | NCBI WGS metagenome assembly FWWM01 (sample SAMEA103939774, study PRJEB20133) | metagenome
TATTACAGGTAGAGAACTCGAGAGATTGCCGATGGATGAATTCGAAAAAAGGGTGGAGGATATAAGGGTCTATGCGAGGGTTGCGCCAGAGCAGAAATTAAAGATTGTCAAGGCACTTCAGGACAAGGGTCAGTTTGTCGCAATGACAGGAGATGGTGTAAATGATGCACCTGCCCTTAAAAGGGCTGATATAGGGGTTGCCATGGGAATAACAGGAACCGATGTATCAAAAGAGGCAGCCCATATGATACTCCTTGATGACAATTTTGCCACTATCATAAAGGCAGTTAAGGAGGGCAGGAGAATATTTGATAATATACGCAAGTTTATTAAATATACCATGACGAGTAATTCAGGCGAGATATGGACAATATTTCTTGCACCATTTTTAGGACTCCCGATTCCATTATTGCCAATACACATCCTGTGGATCAACCTCGTTACAGATGGTTTGCCTGGTCTTGCCCTTGCAGCAGAGCCTGCTGAAAAGGGGGTTATGCAGAGACCACCAAGACATCCGAAGGAGAGTATCTTTGCTCATGGGCTCGGAGCCCATATAATCTGGGTAGGACTTCTTATGGGGTTTGTGTCAATCTTTACTCAGGCATGGTCAATAAAGACAGGTCATGCACACTGGCAGACGATGGTATTTACAGTGTTGTGTCTGAGCCAGATGGGGCATGTCCTTGCAATAAGGTCAGAGACAGAATCACTTTTCAGCCAGGGGTTTTTGTCAAATAAGCCACTCGTTGGCGCATTCCTGCTGACCTTTGTTCTACAAATGGCAACCATATATGTGCCATTCTTAAACCCCATATTCAAGACAGAGCCACTGACCCTAAATGAATTGGCACTTACACTCGCATTATCATCTGTGGTATTTTTTGCAGTGGAGATAGAAAAGCTGATAAGGAGGAGAAGAAATGTCTGATATAGTGATGAAAACAGATTTTAGTGATGTAAAACTCTTAAGGCGTGGGAAGGTGAGGGATGTCTATGAAATTGATGATTACCTTTTGATTATTGTTACTGACAGGGTTTCTGCATTTGATGTTGTTCTGCCAAATGGCATTCCAGATAAGGGTAAGGTCTTAACTCAGATATCTATTTACTGGTTTAATCAGATGAGGGATATAATCGAAAATCACATTGTTGCAACTGATGTGAAGGATTATCCTCAAGTGCTCCATAAATATAAAGAGATACTTGAAGGCAGGAGCATGCTCGTAAAAAAGGCAAGGCCTTTGCCTGTGGAGTGCATTGTGAGGGGCTATCTCTCAGGTTCTGGCTGGAAGGAGTATAAGAAATCAGGAACGATCTGCGGCATAAAACTCCCTGAAGGTCTCGTTGAATCTTCAAGGCTCGAAGAACCGATATTTACTCCGAGCACAAAGGCAGAAGAAGGGCATGATATAAATATAAGTTTTGAAGAGATGAAAAAGATTGTAGGAGAGGAACTGGCAGAGAGATTGAAAGAAGTGAGCCTCAGGATTTATAAAAAAGGGAGGGAAATGGCAGAAAAGAGGGGCATAATCATTGCAGATACGAAAATGGAATTCGGGATATATGAAGATAGATTGATTTTGATTGATGAGTTGCTTACGCCTGATTCATCAAGGTTCTGGTCAATAAAGGATTACCAGCCAGGAAAGAGTCAGGAAAGCTTTGACAAGCAGATTGTGAGGGATTATCTTTTGACATTGGACTGGGATAAGACTTATCCAGGACCTGAACTTCCAGATGAGATTGTCTTAAAGACATCCAATAGATATAAAGAGATACTCAATATCTTAACCGGTATGCAGGTATAAATCTTAAGTGGAGACAGCTACAATCTTTTTTATTGCGATTGGACTTGCAATGGATGCCTTTGCCGTTGCTGTTGCGAGTGGTTTTTCGGTCAGGAGATTAAGGTTAAACTATGCCTTAAAGATCGCATTTTTCTTTGGATTTTTTCAATCTGCAATGCCTGTCATAGGATGGATGGTTGGCTATGGATTCAGAGACTTTATATCAAAGATTGACCACTGGATAGCCTTTCTGCTCCTGACCTTCATAGGCATAAAAATGATATATGAGGCAAAGGTATTAAAAGAGGAGGAGAGGGAATTAGTCTCGATGAACACTTATTCCCTCTTCCTCTTATCTGTAGCAACAAGCATAGATGCATTTGCAGTTGGTTTTAGCCTTTCAGCTCTCAATGTATCGATTATTAATCCTGCATTAGTAATAGGAGGTGTTACATTCCTCTTAAGCCTTTCTGGGGTCTATGCAGGCAATAGATTTGGTCATTTATTTGAAAGCAAGATAGAGACACTGGGCGGAATAATCCTCATATGTATAGGGCTGAAGATACTGCTTGAACACCTTGGGGTTTTTGGACATTGATCTATCTATAATCCCTGTAATATATCTGGTTTATCTGTTGCTATTCCATCTACACCTTTTGCTTTATACTCTTTTGCCTCATGCTCTGTGTTAATTGTCCATACAATTAACTTGAGATTTTTCTTATGGGCATTTTCGATATTTTTTGAGTGGATGAATCTATACAAAGGCACAAGATATTGTGCTTTTAAGTTTATTGCTGTATCTATTGGATTTTTGTGTCTTGCATATATAAGTCCTGTCTCTATTTCCTTATCCAGTGCTCTGACATTTAAAATGGCCTGCTCATGAAATGAAACAATAATCACCCGCTCTCTTAATTTTTCTTTCTTAATAGCATTGATGACCTCTTTTTCGTATCCTGTCTCTTTTAATTCAATTAGTATTTTCTCTACACCATGATCTATGAATCTCAAAGCCTCTCGAAGGGTCAGTAATTTATTTTCTGTTAACTGTTTCAGTTCCTTTAGTGTCTTTTGATTAACAAAGACATCCTTACCAAATACCCTTTTTAAATTATCGTCATGGATAATTACGAGTTCTCTGTCTCGGGATATCCTGACATCCATCTCTATAGCATTTGCACCTAATTCAATAGCCTTCTTGAAGCTGTCAAGGGTGTTTTCGATTTCGTATGCCCTTGCCCCACGATGTCCAACTTTTAGAAACATTATTTACCTTAATAAATTAAATTGTTATACCAATCTATACCAGATGATTTGAATGGTGTCAAGCATTTAGTTTATAGTTATGGAATGGATGAGTTTCAGAAGCTACTGGACATCATGTCTTTACTTCGTTCTGATAAGGGCTGCCCGTGGGACAGGGAGCAGACCAGGGAATCTTTAAAGCCCTTTCTAATCGAGGAGACATACGAATTAATAGAGGCAATAGACGAAGGAGACCCTGCTAAGATTAAAGAAGAACTTGGCGATCTGCTTTTTCAGATAATATTTCATTGCCAGATAGCGAAGGAGCAGGGGGAATTTGATATAAGCGATGTGATAAAGGTCATCAGTGATAAGATGACAAAAAGGCATCCACATGTATTTGGTGCAGAAAGGTTTGAGACACCAGAAGAGGTAATGAGGCAGTGGGAAGAGAGGAAAAAAGAAGAGGGCAAATTTAAAGAATCTATCCTTGAGGGCATTCCAAAGACCCTTCCTTCACTGCTCAGGGCACAAAAGTTACAGGCAAAGGCAGCAAAGGTAGGATTTGACTGGCGGAAAGTCGAAGATGTGCTGGACAAGCTCGATGAAGAGTTGAGTGAATTTAGAGAAGCCTTGAGCAATAAGAAACAACAGGAGATAGAAGATGAGCTTGGAGATATATTTTTTGTGCTTGTAAATATTTCGAGGTTTGTCGGTGTGAATCCTGAAGATGCATTGAGAAAAACGATTAGCAAGTTTATATCAAGATTTCGATATTTAGAGATGAAGGCAGCAGATGCTGGTAGAGACCTGTTGGATATGACACTCGAAGAGATGGATGCATTGTGGGAAGAGTCAAAAAAAATTGAATGCAGCACAAATAAAAGACTTTGACATTTTGGGTTACATCATGTTATAAAAGTGGCATCTTGATGCTTTGTGTCAGGAGTTAGTAATCCGAACTTGTTTCGGAAAAGAAGGAGGTTTTTGTAGTATGGCTTTTGAAGGAAGGGTTAAGTGGTTCAATGAATCCAAGGGTTTTGGCTTTATCCAGCAGGATAACGGACCTGATGTCTTTGTCCATTTCTCATCGATTCAGGACAATGGCTTCAAGACATTGTCTGAGGGACAGAGAGTCCAGTTCGATATCGTTGAAGGAGAAAAAGGACCGAAGGCTGCAAATGTAGTAAAACTCTAAAAAATCAAGGGCCCTTTTATGGGCCCTTTACAATACCCCTCTAATATCTAATCAAAAAGAAATAATCCAAATACATAGATAAATGATGTCATTCAGGACTTACCTTCCCAAAAATTTTGGTAGAGTTATGAGGAATTGATTGTTCAGCAAGCCTTCTAAAGAAAATTTCAGCTCAATTCATACTTTTTGATGTTATAATTTTAAAAATATATCTTGCGGCATTTGTTCAGGAGGAGGCTATGGATGAGGTGCTAAAAACAATTATGCAAAGACGGAGTGTAAGGAGTTTCCAGAAAAAGGAGATACCTGATGAGATAATTAAAAAGCTAATTGATGCAATTATCTGGTCACCGAGTGCAGGAAACCTCCAGTCAAGAAAGTTCTATTTTATTAAAGACGAAGCGATAAAAAGGAAACTTGCTGTTGCTGCCCTTAACCAGAGTTTTATTGCAGAGGCTCCTATTGTTGTTATTGGATGCACAGACCGTAGGATTGAAAATAGATACGGAGATAGGGGTGTTAATCTTTACTCGATTCAGGATGTTGCATGCAGTATTATGAATTTGATGCTCACTGCATGGGAAAATGGGCTTGGAAGCGTATGGGTTGGTGCATTCAGGGAGAGTGATGTGTTTGAGATACTCGACATGCCGAGGAATCTAAGGCCTGTTGCAATTGTTCCGGTAGGCTATCCTTCAAGGATACCATCTGCGCCTCCGAGGGTCTCTGCAAAAGAGGCAGTGGAGTTCAGGTAGTGATATAATTACTGTAGCAGTCTGATGGAGGGAAAGCTATGAAGTTTACACGTATTACTATAGACCCTGAAAAAATGGGTGGTGTCCCTTGCATAAGAGGATTACGTATTCCTGTTGCCACAATTGTTGGTATGGTAGCTAATGGTATGACTGAAAGGGAAATACTCGATGCCTATCCTGACCTTGAACCAGAGGATATTAAGGAAGCACTGCTATACGCTGCAGAAGCTGTTAAAGAACGGCAAATCCCGCTTGTCACTGCATGAAATTTCTGATAGACAATGCCCTTTCTCCTATTATCGCGCAAGGACTCCAGAAAGCAGGCTTTGAAGCTGTCCACGTAAGAGACATTGGATTGCACTCTGCTTCTGATTCGGTAATTTTTGAGCACGCCTTTAAGAATGACCAGATAATAGTATCTGCTGACACCGATTTTGGAACATTGCTTGCCATGTGGCAGTCCAGTAAACCGTCTGTAATACTTTTTAGATGCACCGATAAACGGCCTCAATCGCAACTTTCTTTGCTGCTCTCTCATCTTTCCGAAATAAAAGATGCTTTAGCAGACGGAAGTGTTGTGGTTTTCGAAGATAACAGGATCAGGATAAGGGCATTGCCGATGGGGTGAGCTTTTTGATGCACTCCTTCATATCCTCAGGCATGGGGCTCGAAAACTCAAGATATTCCTTGGTTACAGGATGTATAAATCCGAGTGTCTCTGCATGTAGCATCTGACGGGGAAAGACGACCTTTTCTCTCTTGCCATCAACCCTGATCTCGATTTCTACCTTTTTGCCGTATGTTTTATCGCCAAGCACAGGATGCCCTATTGCGGAGAAATGAACCCTTATTTGATGAGTCCTACCTGTGCCGAGCTTAGCCTCAATAAGGGTTGCGCTTCCGAATCTTTTGATTACCTTCCATTTTGTAAAAGCCTCTTTTCCCCTTTTTGTCCGTGTTGACATCTTTTTTCTGTCAGAAGTGGAGCGACCTATTTGCATTGCAATTTCCCCTGATTCCTCCTTAATATTGCCATAAACGAGAGTTATATATTTTCTATTGATTGCCCTTTTTTTGAATTGTTCAGCAAGGTAATAATATGCACTGTCATCAAGTGCTACAACCATTACCCCAGAAGTATCTTTATCAAGTCTGTGAACCACACCAGGACGCAATGGTCCTCCAATGGCTGCAAGTTTTTTGCAGTGGTATGCAATGGCATTCATCATTGTGCCTTTCTTATGTCCAGCAGAAGGATATACAACCATCCCTGCAGGTTTATCCACCACAACGAGATGCCTGTCCATGTATAGTATTTTAAGTGGAATTGCTTCTGGTATCAGTATTTCTTTTTCCTCTTCAGGCTTATGAACTGTGATGACATCATTTGTTTTGACTTTATAGTTCTGATTTTCTTTTTTGTTATTTACAAGGACATGACCTTCTTTTATGAGCCTTTGAACCTGAGAACGCGTAATGCCTGTCTTTTCGGATACAAAGATATCCAACCTCTTTGACATGTCTGATTGTAAGACAGCAACGGAGATTGTCTGTGTTCTGTGTTCTGTCTTCTGTCTTCTATCTGTCATTGTCTTGAAAATATTATATCAGAGTATGATAGAATTACGAAGCAGTGGTACCGGAGGAGACAACTTGAGGCTTAATGAACTAACCATTTCTGAATTAAGAAGGCTTCTTGACAACAGAGAGATTAGACCTCATGAGGTTATTGATGATGTCTATGGTCGTATTAATAATGTAGAAGATAAGGTAAGGGCTTATATTACAATAACAGAAGATGCTGCCAGAGAGATGGCGGAGAGTGCAGAACAGGCAATCCTTGACAATAGGGCATCCATTCTGACAGGAATCCCTGTTGCTGTAAAAGACAATATATGCACAAAGGATATATTGACCACATGTGCATCAAAGATGCTTTATAATTTTAAGCCTCCCTATGAAAGCACTGTGACATCAAGATTAAAATGGGAGGGATATATCCTTGCGGGTAAAACCAATCTTGATGAATTCGCAATGGGTTCTTCTACTGAAAATTCTGGCTTTTATACAACAAGGAATCCTTGGGATTTAGATAGGGTGCCCGGAGGAAGCAGCGGAGGCTCTGCTGCAGCAGTTGCTGCTGATGAATGTATAGCTGCATTAGGCTCTGATACAGGTGGTTCTATAAGACAGCCTGCTGCGCTCTGCGGTGTTGTTGGTTTAAAGCCAACTTACGGAAGGGTTTCCAGATACGGGCTTGTTGCGTTCGCCTCTTCACTTGATCAAATAGGACCCATTACAAAGGATGTCACTGATGCCGCAATAATGCTTAATGTCATAGCAGGTCATGACCCAAGGGATTCGACATCTGTGCCAATTGATGTCCCGGATTTTGCAGAAGTGCTTGGTCAGGAGATAAAGGGATTAAAAATAGGAATTCCGATAGAATACTTTATTGGGGGTATGGACAGAGATGTTGAGGAATCTGTTCGCACGGCAATAAAAAAGCTCGAATCACTTGGTGCAATTCCTGTTGAGATATCATTGCCTCATACTGAATATGCAGTAGCTACCTATTACATACTTGCTACTTCTGAGGCGTCTTCAAACCTTGCAAGATATGATGGTGTCAAATATGGGTTCAGGGTAAATGGAAAAGATCTGATAGATATGTATATGAATACGAGGGCTCAGGGTTTTGGTGCAGAGGTAAAAAGGAGGATAATGCTCGGCACATATGCCCTCTCTGCAGGATATTATGATGCTTACTACAAGAAAGGTCAGCAGGTAAGGACATTGATAAAGCAGGACTTTGAAAATGCATTCAAAGAAGTTGATGTAATTGTTACTCCAACATCTCCAACTGCTGCATTCAGGATTGGTGAGAAGGCAGCGAATCCACTTCAAATGTATCTATCAGATATTTTTACTATTTCGGTTAACCTTGCAGGAATACCTGCTATATCAATTCCTTGTGGTTTTACGAAAGATAATCTACCAATTGGATTGCAAATTATGGGAAGACATTTTGATGAAGAATCTATATTAAAGATTGCCTATGCATATGAGCAGAGTACAGATTGGCATTTGAGGAAACCAGAATTATAGAGCAAAGGTTAAATAGCTATGATTTATGAGACTGCATATGGAAAATATGAAGCGATTATAGGGCTTGAAGTCCATGCACAGATGCTTACAGAAACGAAGATATTTTGCGGCTGCTCCACTAAATTTGGCTCAGAGCCAAATACGCAGACATGCCCTGTATGTATAGGTATGCCAGGGGTGCTTCCTGTTCTTAATAAAAAGGCGGTTGAGTTTGCAATAAAAACAGGTCTTGCGATGAATTGCAGGATTTCTCCTTATAGCAGGTTTGCAAGAAAGAATTACTTTTATCCCGATCTGCCAAAGGGATATCAGATAAGCCAGTACGAACTTCCTATATGTGAAGGAGGATATATAGAGATTGTAGTTGATGGCAGAGTAAAGAGAGTTGGTATCACAAGGATTCACATGGAAGAAGATGCAGGCAAGAATATACATGAAGGAACAGGTCCTTACAGTTTTGTGGATTTAAATCGAGCTGGTGTCCCTCTGATGGAAATAGTCTCTGAGCCTGACATAAGGAGCCCCAGGGAAGCTGCTGAATATATGAAGAAACTGAGAACCATTCTGAGATACCTTAAGGTATGCGATGGCAACATGGAGCAGGGTTCTCTGAGATGTGATGCCAATGTCTCGATAAGGCCGGTGGGGCAAAAAGGGTATGGAACGAGGACAGAGGTAAAAAATATCAATTCATTTAAATATGTCGAAAAGGCTCTTGAGTATGAGATAAAAAGGCAGATAATGGTTGTTGAAGAAGGCGGAAGGGTAATTCAGGAGACGAGGCTCTGGGATTCAAATAAGGGTATCACAGAGTCTATGCGTGGAAAGGAAGAGGCACATGACTATCGTTATTTCCCTGAGCCAGACCTCGTGCCTATAACTGTGAGTCAGGAATGGATTGATGAAATCAGGAATAAACTCCCGGAACTTCCAGATTCAAAAAGGGAGAGGTTTGTTTCTGAATACGGAATACCTGAATACGATGCCGAATTTCTTACCTCAGAAAAATCTGTTGCTGACTGGTATGAAGGTGCGGTAAAGGCAGGTGGTAAGCCTAAGTCGGTCTCTAACTGGATGATGGGAGACTTGATGAGATTGCTTAACGAAGATAATAAATCTATAGATGAGTGTCCATTGAAACCAGAACAGCTTGCGGGAATGCTTAAACTGATTGACAATGGAACTATAAGCGGAAAGATAGCAAAGACTGTATTCGAAAAAATGTACAGGACAGGGAAAGATGCAGATATAATTGTTAAAGAAAAAGGGCTTGTTCAAATAAGTGATGCAGGAGAGATAGAGAGGGCAATAGACGAAATACTCTTAAAAAGTCAGAAAGAGGTTGAGCGATACAGGGCAGGAGACGAAAAGCTGATGGGATTTTTTGTTGGTCAGGTCATGAAGGCTACAAAAGGGAAGGCTAATCCCCAGGTCGTGAATGACTTATTAAGAAAAAAATTACGATAAATGCTTGATTTTTTCACAGCCGCTGTATAATATTATTAAAAGTTCTTAAATGGGAAGGACAATCCTCAAAAGAGAAAAATTTGTTTGTTAATTTAAAAGATATCCAATCTTAACATACTTGGTATGTTAATTGCTGAATTTAAAAAAAGAAAGGGGGTGAGTATATGAAGATTATTTCAGTTGTCTTGAGTGTGCTTTTATTAGTTGCATTTGCCGGCACTGTAATGGCAGTTGCTCCTGGAAAGACAGTTGAGTATGAAGGAGGAGGGGCAGGAAAGGTTGTATTCAGTGGAGATGTTCATAAGGTAAATAAGTGTAATGACTGCCACACAAAGATCTTCCAGATGAAGAAGGGCTCTACTAAGATAACAATGGCAGATATGAATGCAGGAAAGAACTGCGGCGAATGTCATAACGGCACAAAGGCATTTAAGTCAAGCGACGCAGCAAACTGTGGTAAGTGTCATAAGAAATAATTTAAGAATGGAGTAAATAAAAAAGGGCGGTTAAATCGCCCTTTTTTATTATTTTATATATGTAAGCCATGAGTTGTATTTCTTGTTTTTGCCTTTGACTATATCGAAGAAAGCTGACTGTAATTTTTTCGTGATCCTGCCCCTCTTTCCGTCTCCAATTGTTCTGCCGTCCAGTTCCCTGATAGGTGTAACCTCTGCAGCCGTTCCAGTAAAGAATGCCTCATCTGCTATATAGACCTCATCCCTTGTGAATTTTTCTTCTCTAACCTCTATTTTGAAGTCCTTTGCTATTGTTATAATGCTATCCCTTGTAATCCCTTCCAGGATTGAGGTCAGAGGAGTCGTCTTTAAGATTCCATTTCTCACAATAAAGATATTTTCACCGCTACCTTCTGAGACATATCCTTCTGTATCGAGCAAAAGAGCTTCATCATATCCACAGGATATCGCCTCTTTCTTTGCAATCTGTGAATTGACATAGTAACCACAAACCTTTCCCCTCGACATATTTGAGTTAACATGGTTCCTTATGAATGATGATACCTTGACCCTTATTCCCTTCTCGAGACCCTCTTCTCCCAAATATGCACCCCATGGCCATGCAGAAATTGCAACATTTACAGGATTGCCTTTTGGATAAAGACCCATCGCTCCGTACCCGATATACACAAGTGGTCTTATATAACACTCTTTTAGTTTATTTATTTTGATTGTATCGATGATAGCCTTTTTTATCTCATCTTCAGTAAATGGAATATCTATGAGAAATATGTGAGCTGTATTAAATAGCCTTTTAACATGCTCATCAAGTCTGAATATTGCAGGACCTCTCGGAGTATAATAGCATCGTATGCCCTCAAATGCGCCGAGTCCGTAATGTAGTGTGTGGGTCATTATATGGATCTTTGCATCATCCCAGTTGACGAACCTTCCGTCCATCCATATCTTTTCTGTTTTATTGATCATAGGTTATTATTTATAACAGTAGCATGATGACTGTGTCAATCTAAATTTGGGTATATTAAAAACATTTATATGGAAGAGGAAGCATCCTTAATTTCATGATACAAAAATAAATTAGGCTTACCTTATACTTATTTTTTTACCAAGAACAAAAATAAAGAAGGTGAGCCTATGAAGGAGATAAAAGTATCCTTCACAATTAAGTATTACCATTAAAGCAGATAGACGTTCACTGGGCATCTGAGTGTGGGTTAGCATTAGTAAAAAAGGTAGCTGAGTTTTTAAAGAAATTCACGCATTAGAGGTTTCACGCAATAAAATACACAAGATGTCTTTGGAGGAAGGTAAAAAGACAGAGGCATGGTCTTACGAGATTTCTAATATTCATAAGCCTTAATTGACTATGTTTGCTAAAATAGTGTCTACAATCTGAGTCGTAAATCTTTCTATAGCATCATCTGTTGTCTCCGCAAAGACTGTGCCTCCTGAGGAGATACTTTCTAAATAAAACTTACCAATGATCTCTCCACTAATAGGATTCTCTATAAATACATTGCCTGCAATTTTTGCCCTTCCAGCCATAGCTCCATATAAAAACCTGTCTGAAGAGCTTACTCTGACAACTTCTGTAATAATCACTTTTATTAAAAAATCAGAATTTTTCTTGTCTTTTCTAATGTCACTGAAAACATTAGTACTTTTAAGCTTTTCCAAAAGAAGAACCTCAATTTTTTGAGCTTCCTTTATGTATTCTAAATTTTTACTTTCAACAGCCACAGTAATAGCTTTTTCAGGTCTGAGAGTGAAAGAGGACTCCATCTGCACCCTTGTTTGAGGAGCACAACCAGAAATTATAAGCAAAAACAAAAAAGGAATACTAAAGCTCTTTTTCAAGCATAACCCTCCATTTAAAAATTTGATCTTTTATAGTCTGAGTATTTGGTGCATTTGGATAAATTTGCAGATATATTTCCATGTTTTCAATTGCCTTTGAAAGCTCTCCCATTTTTTCATATATAACTGCTTTATTAAAATAAATCTGTGGATTAAAGGGTTGTAACTGTCTTGCGCTGTCAAGCTCTTCAATTGCTTCTTCAAGTTTGTTATTAGTATATAAAACTTCCGCCTTGAGAAAATGATTTCTTGCCTCTCCTGTAAACTCTAACAGAGATGGATTAGATGAAATAATTCTTGAAACTCTGCTTCTTATCCATTGAGCTTTCTCCGCATTTGATATTTCTGTAAGTCTTGCATACTCCTGTAAAGCCTGAGATATTTTGCCAGTCTTTTTTAGTTCAATAGCTTTGTTTTCTAATTTTTCTATGTATGGAGTTAAGGCTGAGAAAAGGAGTTTTTTGCCGTTTTCAGTTATTAAAAAGCTATTTGAATTGATGATTTTTTTGTAGGAGCTTAGACTTTCATCAAATTTGCCTATTTTTAAATAGGCCAGTGAAATAAGAAATAGGGCAAAATCATTGTCTTTAAGGGTTTGAGCCTCACTGATGGATTTTTGGTACTCATTCTGCATCAACAGGTAATAGGATTTCGCAAGCCTGAAATTGTCATTTTCTGAGTCTATCTTTTCAGCCTCATCCAAGTATTGTTTTGCGTCTTCTATCTGACCTTTTTCCAACATTGCAATTGCTATAAGACTAAGGCAAGACTTTGCTGTGTCCTTGTCTGTAAAGAATTTTTCCCTAACTAATGTCTTTGCAGTAGTCTCATCAGTTTCAGGTTTTTTTAATGTAATTGTAACAGAGGAGCCTTCTACTCCTCTAAGCAGTTGAACAACTTCATTAAGTTTCAACTGGGATGTTGACTTTCCGTTAACCTCAGTAATCTGATAATTCTTCTGAATTCCTGCTCTACTTGCTGGGCTATTAGGTTCAACAGATTCCACCTGAACAAAATCATCCTCAGGTTTGTTAATTCTTATTCCAACTCCTGAAAACTCCAGTTTGCTTTTATGATTTTTTAGGGTTTCTATTGCCTCATTGTATTTTTCCATTTTAATTAAAGTGAGAGCTTGCCATACTGGAGCATATAGATCATCAGGTCTGCTTTCAATGTAGTTATTTATTGTTTTTAAAGCTTTTTCGTATTTTCCTTGATTAATGTAAAGACCGAAAAGTTTCATCATGTATGTAGCATTCTTGGGGTTAACTGCTATTGCATTTTCAAGATTTTTAATTGCATCCTTGTATTTTTTTTGAGCAAGATAAGTCTTATACAGAAGAAAATATCCATCTGCTTCTTTTGGAGCAAGCTGAACAATCATCTGCGAGGCAGCCAAAGCTTCAGGTATTTCATTATTTCTTAAGGAGAGATTTGCAATTACTTTGTAGGCAAGGATATCTGAGGGATTTTGATTTATTATCTGTTTTGCTTCAATAATTTGTGCCTGTGGATTGTTTATAGCTTTATAAATCAACTCTGTTGAATTTTTTACTGAATTTAATATAGCCTCATAGGCAGCACTGCCATATTCTTTGTTATTCACTACTGCAAAAAGATTTGGTTTTGTAAGTTGTCCAGAGCCAGAACTTAAAATTGGCAATGCTATCTCAATTAAATCACTATCATAAATAGAAAATTTGTTTTTTGCATTCACAGTCAAAATCAGAGGAAGACAACATTCCTCTGAAAATGACATTGTATCAACTGAGGCATGAATTATAATTGATTTAGGTGAAGGCATGAAACGTAAAGATTTTTCATACATTGTTTTTGTAAACATTTTATCAAAATAAATGGGTAGAGCTTGCCTTAGAAGATTTCCTGAGGGAAACTCTACTGTGTGAATTACATCTGCAGTATAACGAGTCCAACTTGATATTTGAGAATCATTTAATATAACAATGGCTTCCTCGGAAATCTTCCTTACCTCGATTACTTCCTTTGATGGCTCTACCAGAAATGGTTCTATTTTTGTTGTGTACCTGATGGGTTCACAGCTTATACATGCTAAAACTAACGGGATAAGTAGCAAAATTCTCCAAACTATCATTTTTATTCTCCCTTTAACCATTTATATATTATTTTTTGCCCTGTGTTCATATCATTTTCTAAATCTTGCCAAAATTCATCTTTGTTGAAATTAAAACCTAAAAGCTCACCAGCTCTTTCAGTTTCACTTAAAAACTTATCTAAGGTTGAGAAGGCAATTTTACTGTATATCTTTCTTCCCACATCAGCAATTTCTCCCTGCATTGTTGGCATGGGAACTAAAGAGATTCCTAAATTTATCATTTCAACACCTGCACCAACAACTCTTTCAGTTTTTGCAGCAATTGCAATTTTAAGTATAGGCAAACCTTTTTCATAATACCTTGAACCCCACTGTTTACCATATTTTTTGTCCAGCTTATCAACAATTTTTCCCCCATACTCTTCAATTTTTTCTTCCAGATTCTCTGTTACTTTTTCCTGAATTACATTTCCCACTATGCTGTTAATATCAGACGTTGTAATTAATAGTTTTTCAACATCATCAGAGGGCTTAGACTGTGGGGACGCTGGAGTGTTCCACTGAAATGGAGTAAGTTGACCTCCAAGAGTTTGAAAGGCGATCGAGGATGAACTATTCTGGCTGCTCTGCACTTGAACTTGGCTTTTTGCCTGTGCAAGTAAGGTGTTGTACTGACTGAGAAGCTTCTTTTTCATCTCCTCCTGCTTTTTCTTTTCCTCTTCAAGCTTTCTTTGTTGCTCTTCGTATTCTCTTCTTTTTTGATAATCGTCATCTGAAAAATCTGGAGGACTAAAAAGTGTGCTGAAAAAACCGCTTAAGAAAGCCCCCATAACTCCTATAGCCAACTGCTGAGACGGTGAAAGCCTTGATGAAGGCGTATAGGATGGAGTGTAAGTTGAGCTATTTGATGAAGAGCCTGATAAGGGGGTACAGCCTCCGCATCCAACGCACCTGTATTTTACTCCACCATAATATACCTCTTTTACCTGTCCTCTGGGAATAAATGTTCCATCAAACCACTGACTTCCATCACATGTTGCAGAGGGAATTGGAATTCCTCCAGCAAAGGATAAAGTAGTTTGGCTGATAAATGTAAAAATGAGCAAATAAATTAAATTTTTCTTTTTCGTATCAGACATCTAAAGGGTTTGTTGTATATCTATTATTTTTATAACTTTGAAGCTAAAGTTTTTCAAGTCATCAATATTTTTAATCTGCAAAATACCACCAACATTTGGGAAAAACACATAAAGTGAAGTATTTTTCAAGAAAATTGGAGATTCCTCAGTTTGAAGAAACTCAATTGCACTATTGTCTTTAATCATTCCAACGCCCTTTGAGGTTTTATAAAATAAACCAGAATTTTCGTTATACATTAACTCCTGTATTTCCTCACGAGGATGTTCATAAATGTAATTTATCTTTCCATTCTTATATTCAATTACATGTCTTCCTACTGAAAAGTAGATATTTTTCCCCTTTCCACTCACGGCCTTCATTAGCTCATTAAAGGTTAAAACCCTTTCAAAGAGATTTGTTTTATTGTTCAATACAAAAACTTCATATTCTTTTGCTTTGCTGTTAAAACTAACTACATAAACTGTTTCATCACCTTTGAAAATTTTTGAATTTTCATGAGGAAGTTTTGCAATCGGCTTTATTTTAGCCTGAGGAATCAATTTTTCGTCTTTTTCCACTACTATATAGCCAATTTCTTCAGAATTTGAAAAAAGCATCACACCGTTGTCAAGGCATACCATTTCTTTAAAAGGGTTTGGTAAATTTATAAGGTAACCGGTAGTTGGATTAATTAAAAGTTTGTCTTCGTAAAGCACAATTGGCTCATTTTTAAAATCAATGGCAAACTTGAATTTTTGTCCTGATTCTTTCGGTAAATAGTTTTTTGACTCAGGGGCCAAAATCCAATTAATCTTTACAGCACTTTGCTCAGGAAGAATAAGAAATGTTTTAGGAATAAAGTGATTAGTCTCCCCCAAGGCTGTGACAGGAAGAAACAGGGCAAGAAGTATCAAAACAAACATCATGTTATTTAACAGATTGCCCAATTATTAGTCAATTGTTTTGTATTTCCTAAAAACCAGATAGGTATGGACATATTGACTTAAAGGGACTTTGTCCCTTTAAATCCCCGATAAAAACCAAGGTTAAATTTTTCAGGGAGTTTGAGGGACAGAGTCCCTCAAGGGACTCCGTCCCTTTAAAACCCCGATTACGTGACCCGTGTTTCGTGAACCGTGACACGCTTTACGCTTTACGCTCCACAGGGAGTTTGAGGGACAGAGTCCCTCAAAGGTCTTAGCTAAAACAACGGTAATGTATCTGAACAGCCCGTATCTTGGATATATCCAGAAATACTCTGAGGAGGGCAAGAGATGGCCTTGAGGATTTAAATAACATGCCTCATCACAGTCCAAATAAGACAGAACACTTATTGGAGGAGCTTATAGTTAAAGGATCCAGAAGGACTGGTTTCAGATACAGGAGGCTTGCCTCTTATATGTGGGAGTAAATATAGCCTTAAAGTTTCAGAAAACACGATTAAGGCTATTTTAAAAAGAAACATGGTAAAGAAAAAGACCAGAATGATGCAAAAATACAAAGACATTCTTGTATAAAGCACAGCAGTGGCAGGATACATGGAATTTCTATAAGCCAGACCATGGTAAGGGAATGAATGGTTTAACCCTATATAAGAAACTAAGAAAATCTAAAAGCACTATAAATTCTCATGTACTGAAGTTCCCTGCTGTGCTGATGGAGGACTTGTTAAGAAATGCTGGGGATTATTACTATGTTTTTAAAGACACAAACCGGTAAATATGTACCTACCAAGTGCCAATTTTGGGTATATTAATATATGGAAGAACTAATAGTTATAGGTGGTGGACTTGCAGGTTGTGAGGCTGCATGGCAGGCTGCAAGGCATGGTGTTAGGGTATTACTGTATGAGATGAGGCCTGAAAAGATGACAGAGGCTCATAAGACGAGCCTTCTGGCTGAGCTTGTCTGCTCCAATTCTCTCAGGTCAAAAGAGATTACATCAGGGGCAGGGCTTTTGAAGATAGAACTTGAGGCAGCGAATTCTCTGATAATGGAGGCTGCAAAAAGGTCTGAGGTTCCTGCAGGTTCAGCGTTTGCTGTTGACAGGATAAGGTTTTCTAATTTCATTACAGAATCGATAATGAGTCATTCAGGGATAAAGGTTATAAGAAAGGAGATAGAATCCCTTCCTGATTCGGTTGCTATACTGGCAACAGGTCCTTTGACATCAAACTCAATGGCTAATTCTTTGATATCTTTAATAGGAGAGGATAACCTTTATTTTTATGATGCTATTGCACCTATAATTGATGCTGAAAGCATTGATTATTCCAGGGTATTTTTTGCATCAAGATATGGCAAGGGAGGGGATGATTATATAAATTGTCCGTTGACTAAGGATGAATATAATATGTTTTATAATGCCCTCTTAGAGGCGGATGTAGTTTCTGTCAGGGATTTTGAAGATACGAAGGTCTTTGAAGGCTGTATGCCCATTGAGGTTATGGCTAAAAGGGGAAGGGATACACTAAGATTTGGACCCTTAAAACCAGTTGGTCTTCCAGATCCAAGAACAGGAAAGATCCCATATGCTGTTGTTCAGTTGAGAGCAGAAAATATCGAAAAGACATCATACAATATGGTTGGTTTTCAGACAAGACTGAAATGGCCAGAGCAGAAAAGGGTTTTCAGACTCATACCCGGACTCGAAAAAGCTGAATTTCTCAGGTTTGGCAGTATTCATCGAAATACATATATAAATTCACCGGTGCATTTGAATGCTGACCTTACATTAAAAGAAAAGAACAACATTTATCTTGCCGGACAGATTACAGGAGTTGAGGGATACATAGAGTCCACTGCAATGGGTCTGATAGCAGGAATAAATGCAGCCAGAAGGCTATTGGGAATGGACATGATTTATCCGCCGCGTGAATCTGCCCATGGCTCCTTAATTACATACATAACAGAGTCAGACCCATGGCATTTTCAGCCGAGCAATATAAATTTCGGTCTGATGCCTGTTAACGAAGACATCTTAAATATCAGGGATAAAAAGCTAAGAAGGCAGAGGATTTCGGAGATTGCATTAAAAAAATGGTTGGATTATATTAGACAAATAAATGGCACGAGATAATTTAAATTCATACGTCCAGAAATTTATCAGGCACCTTGATATAGAAAAGGGTTTTTCTGTCCATACCATCAGGGCGTATAGCAGGGATCTTAAGTTTTTCTTGGAGCATTTTAATTCGGATCTGCGAGGGCTTGATGTCATTGATATCAGGACATTTATTGCTAATCAAATAGCTTCTGGAAAGGCGAGGTCAACCGTTGTGAGGAGATTGGCAACCCTGAGGTCATTTTTTAGTTTTCTGTATCGTGAGGGATATTTGAAGATAAATTATGCTAAATTAGTTTCAACTCCAAAGACTCCAAGGCATCTACCTAATTTTCTTTCTGTTGATGATGTGTTTAATCTTGTAGAATCACCAGAAGGTATAGGACTTATCCCTGTAAGGGATAGGGCTATTCTCGAACTGCTTTATAGCAGCGGGCTTAGGGTGAGCGAGGTGGCTCAACTGAATATTGAGGACTTAAATATAAAGGAAGGTCTTATCAAGGTGAGGGGCAAAGGCAAAAAAGAGAGGATTGTTCCTGTTGGCAATAAGGCATTGGATGTATTAAAATCTTACATTATAGAGAGGAAACTTTTTAGAAGGAAGAGGGTCGTTTCAGACAATGACTCTGCATTATTCCTGAATAGAAAAGGAACGAGATTGACAGATAGGCAGATAAGGCGTCTGGTCGTAAAGTATGCAAGATTGATTGGAATCGAGGGTAAAATAGGTCCTCATACATTGAGGCATACATTTGCTACTCATCTGCTTGCAGGTGGAGCTGATCTCAGGGTTATTCAGGAGCTTTTGGGTCACTCTTCCCTTTCTACAACACAGAAATATACCCATCTTGATATTGAACACTTGATAGATGTTTATGATAAGGCGCATCCATTTTCAAAAGAAGGCGATAGGCAATAGATAGGCAATAGGCTATAGGCGATAGATCTTATATTATCCTATAGCCTATTGCCTTTTGCCTATAGCCTCAATTTAAGGAGGAAACATGTTTCAGGGGACTACTATTTTATGCGTAAGACGGAATGGAAGGGTAGCTATTGCAAGCGATGGGCAGGTTACAATGGGAAACACTGTGTTTAAGCACAATGCAAAAAAAATTAGGAAGGTCTATAATGATAAAATCCTTGCAGGCTTTGCTGGAGCTACTGCAGATGCATTTACACTTTTTGAAAGATTTGAGAACAAACTTGAATCTTACAGAGGCAATATTACAAGGGCTGCTGTTGAACTTGCAAAAGACTGGCGGACAGATAAGATTCTAAGGAGGCTTGAGGCATTGCTCATTGTTGCTGATAAAGAACATATGCTTATTATTTCTGGAACAGGTGATGTCATAGAGCCTGAAGGCGGTGTTGCAGCTATTGGTTCAGGTGGACCATATGCACAGGCAGCAGCAAGGGCATTGTATGAAAACACAGACCTCCCTGCAATTGAGATAGTGCAGAAGGCAATGGTTATAGCAGCTGATATATGCATTTATACAAATAAAAACATAATTATGGAAGAACTATCAGATTGAAATTTAAAGAGTTTTAAGGAGGCTATAGATTTAAATGGATAATTTTACCCCCAAAAAGATAGTAGAAGAGTTGGATAAGTATATAATTGGGCAGGGCAATGCCAAAAAGGCTGTTGCTATTGCATTGAGAAACAGATGGAGGAGACAGAGGCTTTCACCTGATCTAAAAGATGAGGTGCTACCAAAAAATATAATTATGATAGGACCAACTGGAGTCGGTAAGACAGAGATTGCCAGGAGGCTTGCAAGGCTTGCCAATGCGCCATTTCTCAAGGTCGAGGCATCAAAGTTCACTGAAGTGGGCTATGTTGGTCGTGATGTGGAGTCGATGATTAGAGATCTAACCGAGATTTCTATGAATATGGTTAAGACAGAGCATATGGAAAGGGTACAGGAGAAGGCAAAGACCCTTGCCGAGGACAGGGTTCTCGACCTCTTATTACCGCCTCCGAGAAGAGGTGTTGCTACCCCAGATGAAGAAGACAGGGAAAGCTATAAAGATACGAGAGAGCGGCTGAGGATGCAACTTAGGGAAGGAAGACTTGATTCCAGATATGTGGATATCGAGGTCAGAGAAAAGATGATGCCTTTTGGTGTTATATCCAATGTGGGATTGGAAGAACTGGAAATCAATCTCAAGGAGATGCTCGGAAGCTTTATGCCGGAGAAGTCCAAGAGGAAGAAGGTTAAGGTTCCTGAAGCATTAGCCATGCTTACACAGGAAGAGGCAAATAAGCTTATAGATATGGAGAAGGTCACAAAGGAGGCAATAGAGAGGGTAGAACAAACAGGCATTGTATTTATAGACGAAATAGACAAGGTTGCTAGCAGGGGGCATGGTCACGGTCCTGATGTTTCGAGGGAAGGAGTCCAGAGGGATCTGCTGCCAATTGTGGAAGGCTCAACAGTTGCAACAAAACACGGTCCTGTCAGGACAGAGCATATACTGTTCATTGCAGCAGGGGCTTTCCATATAGCCAAGCCGTCTGACCTCATTCCCGAGCTTCAGGGAAGGTTTCCAATAAGGGTTGAACTTGAACCCCTTGGTAAGGATGATTTTGTAAGAATACTCACAGAGCCGCATAATGCGCTGATAAAACAATACACAGCACTTCTTGAGACAGAGGATGTGAAACTCGAATTCACAGGAGATGCCATTGATGAAATAGCAGACATTGCGGTTATCGTTAATGAAAAGACAGAGAATATCGGAGCACGAAGGCTTCATACAGTGATCGAGAAGCTTCTTGAGGATATATCCTTTGATGCACCTGAAATGAAAAATGAGAAGATTGTCATAGACAGGCAATATGTAAGAAAGAAGCTTTCAGATGTGGTGAGGGATGAAGACCTCAGCAGGTATATACTTTAGGGTCAAGGGTAAAGGGGCAAGGGTAAAACGACAGAAGTCGATGTTCCTTGCCTGTTGCCTATTGCCTATCGCCTTTTACCTTTCTTCTTGCACTGCTGCACGATTTGAGACGAGCCCTGTAGCATCTGTAGTTACACATGCTGAGAAGAAGGTTGCATCATGGTATGGTCCTGATTTCCATGGCAGACCAACATCTTCTGGTGAATTATTCAATATGTATGCCCTTACATGTGCACATAAAGAATATCCATTTGGTACAAAACTCAGGGTTATTAACCCGCAGAACAGCAAGGAAGTAGAATGCATTGTGAATGACAGAGGTCCCTTCATTCCCGGCCGTGACCTTGATCTCTCTTATGCAGCGGCAAAAAAGATAGACCTTGTGGGGCCTGGCACAGGTGTCGTGATGATAGAGCCATTGGGAAGGGATTTGAGATATGTGAAGCATCTTAGATACGGGGCATCCAGTGGCACCTTGACGATTCAGGTCGGCTCTTTCAAAGACGAGTCAAATGCAAAGAGGCTGAAGATGGCACTGGAGTTGAATTATAAGAATGTTTATATAATTGAAGCCAATGTGGGAGACGCTAAGTATTACAGGGTAAGGGTCGGGAAGTTTAATAACAAAGCAGATGCACAGAAAATAGGAAATGCCCTTGCCAATGAAGGTTATAATGTATTGATAACAAAATTCGAGCAGCAGATATAATAGCTCATGAGCGTAATTCGTGAAGCGTGTTCCGTGAACCGTGACACGTTTTACGCTCGACGCTCGACGCTAAATAGAGGAGGTTTCTAACCTGCTGCTGGCTGAAGAAAAGGAGTAATTATGAAAAGGCTTATTGAAAAGGCAAACATACTCATTGAGGCATTGCCGTATATCCGCAATTTCTATGGGAAGACATTTGTAATTAAATATGGCGGGGCTGCCCAGACAGAAGAAGACTTAAAGGATTCATTTGCACAGGATGTGGTTTTATTGAGCTTTATCGGCATCAAGCCTGTAATAGTTCATGGTGGTGGTCCCAAGATCAGTGCAACTATGAAGAAGATGGGAAAAGAACCAACATTTGTTCACGGGCAGAGGGTGACTGATAAAGAGACCATGGATATTGTCGAAATGGTGCTCGGCGGGCTTATAAATAAAGAGATAGTTGCATTGATTAACAGTCACGGGGGTAAGGCTATAGGATTGAGTGGCAAAGATGGTGGGTTTATAAAGGCAAAGAAGAAGGTCATAAAAAAGGCTACTGATACAGGAGATGAAGAGATAATCGACATTGGATTGGTAGGAGAGGTTGAATCAGTTGACCCTGAGATACTGAATTCCCTTGAACGGGATGGTTTTATACCTGTCATCTCACCTATTGGTGTTGGAAGCAAAGGTGAGGCATTTAACATCAATGCAGATTATGTTGCATCTGCAATCGCCTCTGCCTTAAAGGCTGAAAAGCTTATACTGCTGACTGATGTGCCTGGAATAAAGGATAAAAACGATAATGTAATATCATCCATAAACAAAAAAGGCATTAAAAGGCTTATTGATGATGGCACTGTTTCAGGAGGAATGCTTCCGAAGGTTCAGGCCTGCACCCGCGCCATTGACGGGGGAGTGAAGAAGACACATATTGTTGATGGCAGGATTCCGCACTGTCTGTTGCTTGAGATATTTACAAATGAAGGGATAGGCACAGAGATAGTTTAAACATATATCTCTATGCATCCGCCTTTTCTGAGTAGGGGCGTATTGTAATACACCCCTACTTCCTTCAATGGGTATCTAAATCCGCATCTAACAGATTAAGATGTCATTTTTTTAGTCAAAACATTATAGCACCCTGAGTCTTTTTTTGATACAATTTTGTTATGAAAAGGGATATGCTCGGTGAGGTTATAGAGGTCGAACGAGAGATACACGCTAAGCTATTGGCTGAAAAAGACAGGGCAGAAAAGTGGCTGGATGAAGTCAAGAAAAAGGCAGAGGAAGAAATCTTTTTAGAAGAGGAAAGAATAAAAAATTCTTTTGAACAGGCGATAAAGGATGCGATACTCGATGCACAGAGAAAGGCAAATGAGATAATTGCTGATGCAAATGAAAAAGCAGAGAGGCTGGCTTCAATCAGCAATGAATCATTAATTGAAATTATCAGGAAGCATATTGTCAGGATATTGCCAAAGACATGATAGTCAGGATGTCAAAGGTTGAGATAGCAGGACCAAAGGGAATGCTACAGGATGTGCTTTCCTTGCTGCAGGAGACAGGTATATTCCAGATAGAGCCCACAACACTGGGATTTGTCGAGAAGGTTGAGGAAAGATATATCAAGCCCTTTCTGCCGGATGAGCAGACATTGTCAGAGAGACTTTTTTTTGAAGGCCTCAGGCAAAGGATTTATGAGCTATTTTCCTGTTTGCCACATGTTTCTGTTAGGAAAAGCTATATCGAGCCTCGCTCCATTATTGATAGCATTGATGAGACCATCAATCGGCACCTGACATTTTGCAAGGGTCTCTCACAGAGAAAAGATGCATTGTGCAAAGAAGCCGATGAGATAAACAGATATAAGATATTCCTTGATGCCATAGAATCAATTCTCCAGGACATCGAGAAGACCACAGATATAGACTTTATAGGGCTCAACATAAAGGATTCAGGTGCTGTAGGAGACTTAAGGTTATTGCTATCAAGGTTATTGGAAGACAGGTTTGAATTATTGACAGCAACGGCATCCGATGGTTCTATTGTTGGACTGATAGTAGCAGAGAAGGGATTAATTGAAAAAATCAGGGGTCTTCTCAGTGATGAGCGTATCCCTGAATTCACATTTCCAATTTATCTTGGCGGTCTTACCTTTCCGGAGAAGATTGTATTTTTAAAAGAAAAAATTCAGAAGATTGACTCTGAGATCAGGGCGTTAAATAATCAACTGGAGGGGTTTGCAGTAAGATGGATGCCTATCTACAAGAGGGTTGTAGAATGGATAGACGAGAGACTCTCGCTTCTGAAGGCAACTGCATCTGTGTTTGAGACGAGGATGTGTTTTTTCATATACGGCTGGATGCCCTCAGAAGATGTAAATAGAATCAGAAGGCTACTGCTTGATGCATTCGGTGGGAAGGTGATAATACAGGAAAAAGAGATAAAAGATGAGGATATAGAAAGGATACCGGTTGCTATAAAAAACCCTGCTTATTTTCAGCCATTCGAATTATTTGTGAGGCTTCTTCCTCTGCCGAGATATACCTCTTATGACCCAACGCCATTCATAGGGATATTCTTCCCTTTGTTTTTTGGAATGATTTTAGGTGATGCTGGATATGGACTGGTATTGATGTCTACTGCTTTATTCATGATCAGAAAATTCAGAGGAAGGAGAATCATTCAGGATGCAGCAAGGATACTAATTGTATCTTCTATATACACGATTTTTTTCGGAATTCTCTATGGCGAGTTTTTCGGTGAACTTCCAAAAATACTTTTTGGTATCGAGCCTATATGTATCGAAAGGCGTAAGGCAATTATCCCTGTCCTGTATTTTGCAGTAACATTGGGACTCGTTCATATAATTTTAGGACTCTTTTTAGGAGTGATAGCTGCATTTAAGAAAAAGACAAAAAGGGAGGCATTATACAGGTTTTTGAACATCCTTATCATACTGTGCATAATGGCTTTGATAGCGGTTTTCTTCGATATTTTCCCCGACCTGCTTACAAGACCTATTATTATAGCGATATTGCTTTTCACTCCTCTTCTGTTTTTTACAGGTGGACTGCTTGCTCCTTTTGAACTTCTCAAAAACATCGGCAATATAATATCGTATGCGAGGATAATGGCAATAGGTCTTACTTCAGTGCTTTTGGCATTTGTTGCAAATATTTTTACAGGCATAGCAGGTAATATTGTTGTCGGAGTAGTGGTTGCTGGACTCCTTCATCTCATAAATATAATCCTTGGGGTCTTTTCTCCCACGATTCATGCATTGAGGCTTCATTATGTGGAATTTTTCAGCAAATTTATGGAACCTGGAGGAAGGAGATTTGAGCCGTTAAAGAAAGTTGGACAGTGAAAGGAAATGTCCTTATGTGGATTTTAACTCAATAATGGAGGGGGATTATGGAAAAGGCATTGATAGCTTTGGCAGCAGCCCTTGCAATAGGTCTAACTGCAATAGCCACTGCATGGGCACAATCGAGGATCGGCTCTGCTGGCGCAGGCACACTTGCTGAAAAGCCCGAACTCAGCGGAACCATTATTATTCTTCTTGCTATTCCCGAGACCATGGTTATACTTGGCTTTGTAGTTGCCACGATGATATTGCTTATGACCAAGTAATATGGGATGTAAAGAGTTGATAGATGCCCTTTTAAGGGAAGGAGAAGAAAAGGTACGTATGATTTGGCTGGATGCTGAGGCAGAAGCAGAAAAGATAAAGGCTGATGCCAAGGAGAGGATCAGCAGGATGCATGAGCAATACGGCCGAATGCAGGCATCTGCGATTAAGGAGCAGGTAGAGCCTATTTTTTCTGAGGCAAGACTAAAGGCAGATGCTGTCAGACTTAAGGCAGAAAATTATCTATCATCCCGTCTTTATAATATTGCACTATCCATGCTCGGTGATTTAAGGGGGGAGGGATATCGGGATGTTTTTTACATTCTTTTCAGGGAACTGCCTCCTTGTAAATGGAAAATAGTAAAGGTCAATCCAGAGGATAAAGGGATTGCAATGGAACTATTTCCAGACTCAGACATAATAACTGACAGTAGCATCTCCGGCGGTCTGGAGGTACAGACAAATGAAGGGGATATTTGTATTTCTAACACATTCGAAAAAAGACTCCAGAGGGCTTGGGTAGATATCCTGCCCGAATTGATGAGAGATATTTATGGAAATCTTACAGGTCATTGAAGATAGAGGTTATCCAGCAGATTATCTCCTTTCTCGTGTGAGGAGCAGGAGGGTGTTTTATAGAAATCTTATAGCAGACAGATCATCCGATGAGATATGGAGACACCTATTGATGGAATATCGCTGGATATATAGCCAGATGAATGGGGCATTGAGAGAAATATTCCGTTATGTATTCATCTATTCAGAAATCAGGACTATCTTCATGTGTCTCAGATATAAAAAAGGAGAATACGAAAAAATCCCGAAACTCTTACAATTGAGCCTTCTTTCGGATGATCTCAAGGAATTATTGATGATGGATTCTGACTTTACTGTTGTAGTCAGAGGTATAGAAGATGCCTTTTTATCAATCTCTCATAGATTCAGAGGGATTGAGGAGATATTTATGAAACATGGATCTGGAGGTTTTGAGCAGGCATTAATGAATATCTATCTTGAGAATATATTTGACCATAAAATACATCGTATTATAAGAGATTTTTTTTCATATGTTATTGACTCAAGAAATATTATAGCTGTTTATAAACACATCAGATGGAATATGCGTAATGAGCCTCAATTCATCGAAGGAGGCTCTATTAAAGAGGCAGGTCTCAAAGGGATATTTAAAAGGCGTGATGTTTTGGGGCTTTCAGCCATTGTTCATAAATTGACCGGCATAGTGACGGATACAGGAAATATAGAGAACTCCCTGCTAAAGGGGATAAACCGTTTTTTGAGAAAGACTGCAAAAGATCCCCTGAGTATAGGAGTTTTAATGGAGCATCTATGGAGGTGTTATGCTGAAACAATAGATGCAGGCATTAAGCTTTATGGTAGGGAGATAAACAGAGGTATTTTTGAATCGGAGACTATACCTTGAAAAAGATTGTCTTCATAACACCAAAGGATGCGGAATACGGTTTTAGTCTTGCAGGCATAAAACAGTATGCTGTTACAGTTGAAGACGCGGAGGGGACACTCAAAAAGGCATTTGAAGAACCTGATGCAGGTGTTATTGTTATAGATGAACGGTTGACCAGAGTCATTAGTGAGGAAATGATGGGGAAGGCAGAAAAGAAGTGGCATGGAGTCCTTCTTATTCTCCCTGCTCCTGAAAAGCCGGTTGTAGAAATAGAAGATTATGCCATGAGGCTTATTAAAAGGGCGATAGGGTATCATGTGAGGATCAGGTAATGACAGGCAAGATAAAGGGTATAGCTGGACCAACAGTGAGCATCGAGATGGCAGGATTGAAACTCTATGACATGGTTTATGTGGGACACTCAATGCTTGTAGGTGAAGTCGTGAGGCTCGAAAGAGAGAGGGCGGTTGTTCAGGTTTATGAAGACACAAGGGGTCTTGGTATAGGTGAACCTGTCAGGGGAGCAGGTGTACCTCTCTGTGTGAGGTTAAGCCCGAATCTTCTCTCCGGGATGTTTGACGGACTTCAGAGGCCTTTGAAAAAAATAAGAGACGATATTTTTGCTAATAGCATCGAGACATGGCCTGTGAGGGTGCCAAGGCCTTATAAGAGGAAACTCCCGCCTTCAGAACCCCTGATAACAGGCCAGCGCTGTATTGATTTCCTTTTCCCCATTGCAAGGGGAGGGGTCGTTATAATGCCCGGTGGATTTGGCACAGGCAAGACGATACTCCAGCAGTCCATTGCAAAGTTTGTAGATGTGGACATTGTTGTCTATGTTGGATGCGGCGAGAGGGGAAACGAGATGGCTGAATTGATAGATGATTTTTCGAAGCTTACGGACCCGTGGACAGGAAAGAATCTGATGGACAGGACAATTCTTATAGTAAATACATCAAATATGCCTGTGGCAGCAAGGGAGGCATCCATTTATACTGCTGTCACAATAGCGGAATATTTTAGGGATATGGGTTATCATGTCCTTCTGCTTGCAGACAGCCTTTCGAGGTGGGCAGAGGCACTGAGGGAGATATCCTCATCCCTTGAGGAGATGCCGGGGGAAGAGGGATACCCAACATATCTTTCATCAAGGCTATCGAGTTTTTTTGAAAGGGCAGGTGTTGTGGAGACATTGAGCGGAAAGATTGGTTCTCTCAGTATGGCGCTTTCTGTATCTCCACCTGGCGGTGATTTCACAGAGCCTGTCACACAGTCGTGCCTGAGGTCAGCTGGGGCATTTTTAATGCTCGATACATCCCTTGCCCACAGGAGGCATTTCCCTGCAATCAATTGGTTTCAGAGTTATTCACTGTATGCAAAGGATATTATCTCGGTCTTCAAAGAACAGGTATCATCACAATGGGATGAATTACTGAAAAGATGCAGGGAGATGCTTCAGAGAGAAGCTGCATTAAGAGAAGTAGCAGAGATTGTAGGGATGGAAGGTCTTCAGGATGCTGACAGGCTATTGATGAAGGCCTCTGAAATGATAAGGTCACAATTTCTCTGCCAGAATGCGTACACTGACGATGCATTTTCGCCACCCGAAAAGACAATCTCAAAAATTGCAGAGATTATCAAGTTTTATGATAATGCAGAAAGGAGGCTTAAGCAGGGGGCACATCTGGATGAGGTGTTGAAACAATGAGGCTTTCAGAGCACACATATAAAACTATCTCATCTATCAGGGGTCCTCTTCTATTTGTGCAAAATGTTTTCAGTGCAAAGATGGGCGAGGTTGTGAGAATTATATCAAATGACGGCAGGGAAATGGGTGGCGAGGTTCTGAAGATAGATGGGGATACTGTACTCATACAGGTTTATGGTGAAACACACGGGCTTGATATAAAAAATACCTCTGTTATTTTTACTGATACTATTAAAAAAGCCCCCCTATCTATTGATGTTATAGGCCGTATATTTAACGGCTCCTGTGTTCCTGTTGACAACATGCCTATGTTTATGCCAGAAAAATGGGAGTCTGTAATTGGATCTCCAATAAATCCATCTGAAAGGGCAAGACCTGAAGAATTTATTGAGACAGGATTCTCTGTTATAGATGTTCTGAATACCCTCGTAAAGGGTCAGAAACTCCCTATATTCTCGTGTGCAGGGTTGCCATCAAAAGAACTGGCTGCAGGGATTTTAAAGAATGCTTCATCGAAAGTTGGGAAAGAGAGATTTGTAGTTGTATTCGTTGCGGTTGGACTTGCTTACCACGAGTATTTCTTTTATCGTGGCATTCTTGAGGAAATGAGAACAAAATTTGTCGCATTTGTGAATATGGCAAACGATCCCGTGATGGAAAGACTTCTTGCACCAAGATTAGGACTAACCATTGCAGAATACCTCGCATTCGAGAAGGGTTTTGATGTGCTTGTACTAATAACTGATATGACCAATTACTGTGATGCACTGAGGGAGGTCTCAACCGCAAGGGAGGAATTACCCGGAAGGAGGGGCTATCCAGGCTATATGTATTCTGACCTTGCATCTATCTATGAGCGGGCAGGAAGGATAAAAGACAAAGAAGGTTCTGTAACCATCATGCCTGTGGTGACGATGCCAGAAGATGACATCACACATCCGATTCCTGACCTTACAGGATATATAACAGAAGGTCAGATTGTCTTAAGCAGGGAGCTTCACCAAAGAGGAATCTTCCCGCCTGTGGATGTGCTTCCGAGTCTTTCGAGGCTTATGCAGATGGGTATAGGCGAAGGGCGTACGAGAGGAGACCATAGAGGTATTGCAGATCTTCTGTACAAGCATTATGCAAATGGTAGAGAACTGAGAAGGCTTGAGGCAATAGTGGGCAGAGAAGGGATGACAGAAGGCGACAGAAAGATGTTGGATTTTGCAGAAGCCTTCGAAAATGAATTTGTGAATCAAGGAATGATGAAGAGAAGTATAGATGAATCTCTCGATAAAGGCATGAATCTTTTGAGGGACTTTGTCCCTCAAAGGGACTTCGTCCCTTTGAAACCCTGATTCCGTGAATCGTGTCCGTGAACCGTGACACGTGAACTGACAAAGGAAAACTGACACAGATTGAAATAAAACGGACACGGATAACGGACACGGAACACGGGAAACCGTGAAGGGAGTTTGAGGGACTTTGTCCCTCAAAGGGACTCTGTCCCTTTAAAGGGGTTTTCCCTTACTTAAAATTGGTTACATAAAATGATACAGCACACAAGAACAAACCTCTTGCTTCTTAAAGAGAAGGCAGTATCTGTTAAAGAAAGTATAAGTATTCTTAAAACGAGGAGACAGGCATTGATAAGGGAGTTTCTTAGTAGTGTCATTCCATTTATGAGATCGAGGGATGAAATCAGAAACATCTACGGAAAGGCTATCGAGGAACTTGCAGTGAGCCTTGGACACGAAGGAAGGGACACTATAGAGTCCATCACTTTCGCAACAAAAAGGGATATGGGTATCGAGATAACAGAAAGGAGCATTTGGGGTTTGAGATACAAGGATGTGACGACATATGAGACCTCATTGAGGATGCCTGATGAGAGGGGCTATGACTACTTATCCACGACTCTGCATCTTGAGGAGTGCATCCATGGATTCGAAAGGATTCTGGAGTCAATGCTTGGAATCGCAGCATTTGAGAGCAAACTAAAAAGACTCGGAGATGAGATTTTAAGGACAACGACAAAGATAAGGGTCCTTGAGGAGCGGGTATTGCCAGATCTTAGATACAAGATTAAAGCCATATCACAACACCTTTATGAAAGGGAGAGGGAATCATACTACTGCATGAAGGTCTTTAAAAAAAGGGATAAGACATCGTTTACTTCATAAAAACGCTATTTGGGTCATAACAGGCTCCTAACAATCTTAAGATTTCTCAGGTCATCCTCTTCGTTGTTTTTAGGTGTCTCGAGTATTAATGGGATGTCTTTAAATGCTGGATGGTTTATGAATTTTTTCAATCCTTCTTTGCCAATGCCACCCCTCCCTATATGCTCATGCCTGTCAACTCGGGAATTATGACCTTTCTTTGAATCATTAAGATGGATGAGTCTTACATTATCCAATCCAATATATGTCTCTATTTCCTTTACGAGTGATGACAAGCCATTTTTATGTTTTATATCATATCCTGCTGCAAAGGCATGGCATGTATCGATTACCACGCCTCCTATCAGAGGACTGCCTGTCCTGTCTATAATCTCAGCAATGTCTTTTATGTGTGATGATATGTCTCCCCTCTCTCCGGCAGTATTTTCAAGGAGAAGTTTCGTTCTCCAATTCTTTTCTCTTACTACCCTTTTAAGTGCCTCTATTGCCCTTTTACGACCGATTTCTTCGGAATCCCGAGATGCGCTTCCTGTATGGAGTATTACATAATCGGCATCCAGCAAGTCTGCGATATCCATTTCCTGAATCATCAGGTTTATTGATTTTTCGAGGATGCTGTTATCAGAAGCAGCAAGGTTTATGAGATAAGAGGTGTGAATGAAAACTGGACTTATATCGTATGTTTTTCGTAGTTTTTTAAATCTTGAAATTGAATCTGCGGGTATCTCTTTCACAAGCCATTGTCTTGGGTTGTGGGAAAATATCTGGACGGTGTTGCATCCCAACTCTTTTGCCCTCTCAATAGAAAGATGCACACCGCCTGCTATGGATGTATGGACACCGAGCCTTCTTGAATCTGGCATATGTAAAAAGTGCTGATTCAAATGCATATGATAAATAATAAATGTGTTGCTCAATAAGTGTCCACTAATAGCTGATGACGGATTCAGGATAGATGTAGTACAAGTGGCTCTTTTTGCAGTGTTTGCCATCTAATTGCTGGTTTAAAATCTCACAATTTAGGTAAAACTTAAAGCCAGTATTACGGATACTTCCTGTCTTTCGAAAGATTATTAACCAGAAGCGCAACGACTAATAAGATGAGCGCACCTAACACTACAGGTAAAAATACATATAGAAAACCGGGGTTATGAGTCTTTTCTCATCCTGTAACTGTAATCAATGTAGTTGCGCGGCTGCTACCAGTATAACATCACCAAACAGTTGATAGCATGCAACACTAACAAGCCCTGATATTATATGACTTCCGATCGAGTTTCTTGGCTCGGCAAAGGGCTTTTGATCGCGCCATAAACAAGGACTGCAGATGCAATAAATGAGCCAATTATTAATGTCAAATCCCTCGGCTCAAAATACTTTGAGGAGAGATAGCCACAAATGCCGATACCTATAAAATCTCTCTGTGTGTTATCTATTTAAATTATAATTATAGCAACATGATTTAAATCATATATCAGGGCTGATAAGGGCGAAAGGCTCGTTGTAATGGCAGATGTAACACCGGTGGAGTAATTTAAACCAAATATTCGGCATACCTTCTCATTTCGTCAGATTCTATGGACTCTGAAAACCTGCTGTCGGATATAACAGACTTTATTACAATAGACGAAGATGAATCAAGTATCTTTAACCGCCTGAAAGAAAAAAATGATACAAGAAAGAAGGTCATAAATCCGACCATAACCTCAAGAGATGGTATTGAAAGGTATTTGCCAACAATATGGCCTGCTAAAGTGCCAAAAATAAGAGAGAGCACAGGAATAATAAAGGCAAGAAAGTAGCCCTTTGTCATCGTTGGTCTATCAAGTTCTACTATAACACTGTCTCCTACTTTTGCAGCAATGGGATTTTTTGCAGTAATTACCATATTGGTTTCTCCAGCCCTGCAAAGTCCAATCTTTGCCTGACCACAACCCTTGCATGACTTCCCGCCTTTGAGTATGACAGTAGCCATTTCTCCCTGAAGCCTTATTACAGTTCCTGTTTCTGGTATGGATGGTTTCATTATCTTTTATGATATAGGATTTTGTCTTGCTAAAATATGAGATAAATCATACTGCTACTTCTCCATCTCATTTTGAGAATAATGCAGGAAACAGAAAAGGGAGATTGATGGGATTATAAGAGGATATTGAATGTTTGACGCCCTTATGCCGGGCATTCTGGACAAGTCATTTAAAGGAGAATTGTAATTATTTTTAATTGGTCAACGACAACTACCTGAAAAATAAATCACTTTACAATATTTTCCAGATATGCTATGTATAATAAGCATAATTGGCACAAGAGTAATTTATACCTGTAAAACAAAGACTTGCAGCAATAACAACTGTGCCGA
>FWWM01004374.1_pt1 | contig 33028 bp, 29 predicted proteins | sample 2228351 | NCBI WGS metagenome assembly FWWM01 (sample SAMEA103939774, study PRJEB20133) | metagenome
TAATGTCGTCGCCCTTTTCTTCTGTTTCTTTCGTTCTCCTCTATATTTTTTTTTTATTTTTTTATTTTAATTTTATTATTTTGATTTTGTTCGTTTCATCGTTATCCGCAGTTTCCGGAAAATCTCAATTTTCTATCCACCTTTTGCTTTCTCATTTCTATATTTTTCTACTTCCTTTATAAATATATCGTATAGTTCTTGTGAATAAAGTTCTCCCTTGAATTTTTCGTGAACTTTCTTAAATACTTCTTGACGAAATTTTTTGATATCCTCTGAATCCTCGGGTATCTTTATGATTTTTATACCTTTTTTTTGAATTTCCTTCAACGCATTTTCGTTTTCTCCAAGGAGTGATTTTGAAGCTTCATTAAAGTACTTTTGCATAAGTTCATAGAAAATTTTTTTTTGCTCTGGTTTCATCTCGTTTATTACTTTTTTCGATATTACTATTCCACCTGTTGCCAACGATATGGGTAAGTCGAGCATATATTTTATATGATTTGTCCACTGCAGTGCAACAGCACCATATGGTAGGTTGTAGAACGAATTTATCATTCCGGTTTGCAGTCCGGTCAGAACATCTGCTATGGAAAGGTTTATGAGCTGAGCATATCCCCTCAGAGACTGGGCTACTTCACCCGCCAGTGGGTCTCCCGACCACACCCATAATTTCACCCCTTTGAAATCATCAAGTTTTGTTATCGGTTTTTGTGAAAAGATATATACAAAGCCTATCGGAAAATATACTATGAGTTCGAATCCTTTCTCTTCAAATTTCGCCCTTATTTCATCTTTGAATTTCTCCCACACGTAGAAAAACTCATCATAGGTTTTGAAAACGCCGGGTATTTCAAAAATCCTCACAGAACCTTCTATGATGCTAAGACCATATCCTGTAAAACCACCCCCATTGAGCTGTCCGAACTTTATTTTCCTGACCATCTCAGGTTCATCTCCCATGACCCCACCTGCATACCATACCACCTTTATACCTGTAAGTTTTTCAAATTCTTCTTTGAACTTATTTGCAAGCACCATGTATGAAGAACCTTCAGGTGAAAGTGCCCCGAGTTTTATTGTAAGCCCTATTATTGCTAACGATAGCATAGTATTTGGAAATTTAAGCATTATGAAAAATTTTTTTGTGAAATAGTTTGTTTTATTGAAGGGTTTTTCTTTTTGATTTTGATGAATCTTTTATTGATTAGGAAAAATTCTCTGAAAATCTTGTTCTCTTCCGGGGAACTTCACTTTGCCCTGAACTCGGATAACTTTGTGAGTATTTGTGTCAGAAGCCAAGAGGGATAGAGTTTATCTTTAAGCTCTGCCCACACATCGTTTTTGAAGATTTCCTCTGCTTTCTCTATCTCCGCTTTGGGCAAGTTTATTCTTTCCAAACCGCCTTTTTCAAGTATACTGATTGTTTTATAATTATTTTCTCTGTTTGATTTTGATATAAGGTCAAGATATTTTCTCATTATATTTTCAAGTTCGGGTCTCTTTTCTGCTGGAATCTTATCAAAAGAATCTCTTCTTATTATCAGGCTTATGAAGGAGAAAGTTAGAGGGGGTGTAATATAGTATCTTGATGCCTTCTCCCATCCGAGCGTTACGAGTGCATATGGAGCATTATAAAATATCTCTATTTTGTCAAGATAGCTTTTGACATCAGGGAGCGGCACAGGAAGAATCTTTATTGAGAACCTTTTTTCAAGAACTTTTCCAAGATATTCTGCAAGATAATCTCCTTTCCAAACCCATACTACCTTACCGTTCACATCATCAATTTTTCTTATTGGGAAATTCGAGAATATATATACTGGACCAAGGTCGGACAACCATATAAATTTTACGTTATAGTCATCTCCTATTTTCCTGAACAGCCGGGAAGCTTCCTCTTTTATGAAGTCTACTTCTTTGTATTCTCTAAACATAAATGGTAGTTCGAGAACACGTATAGCGGGTATAAGGTATGATAAGCCATTTCCCGTAAGTCCAGCACAGTCAAGATTTCCGTTCTTTACCTTTTTAGCTATTTCCGGTTCATCACCTAACATTCCGCCGAGGTACCATATTACCTTTACACCAATTTTTTTCTCTATCTCATCTGAAGATTCTTTTACGAGTCTTGCCCATTCCGACCCTTCAGGAGCAATTGTAGCGCATCTTAAGGCCTCACCTTGAGCCCAAACATCATTACCAAAATTCAAAACAAATAACATGAAAATAATAGTGAGGCTATACATTATACCATAAATTACAGATGTGATGAATCTTACCATTTGATTCACCCCTAAGAGAAACCCCGTAAAGAAAAAACCGCGTGAACCTCGTAATAAAAATTTTAGCAACTTCATCATCTCCATTTAATTTTTTGTGCAAATTTACTTTTTGTGGTGTAAATTTGCTTTTTTGTAAGATCATTTCTCTGTGAATATTTCTAAGACAAAATTAATATTTTGTTTTTAAAATTTTTAAAAAGTAAGGAGGTACAATGGTATGAACAGGAGAAGGTTGGAGGATGAGGATAGGGAGCAAGGATGGAAGAAAGGAAGGAAGAGGAATAAGAAAATATTCTTTTTTTCTTTTTCTTTTTCTTTTCAATTGTTTTTCTTCTTCTTGATGACTCATTTAGTCTCCGCTGACCCTCTTGATTTTTTCTGCTCTGGTCCACATTCTCGTATGAGCGGATGTAGTGGTATAGCTGGTTCTGGCGGTTATGAGGCGGTGTATTTTAACCCATCGCTTCTACCGGTAAGGCGAGAGATCGGGTTGGGTTTTCTTTTTGCTGACCAGAAACCCAATATATATAAAAATGGTCAAAAAATTGAAAAAGCAGGTAATCCCCTTGAGGATGTCTCTCAGCTCAATATCGGTTTAGCTTTCCCTCTCTCTGATATTCCCATCTTTGAAAAATCAAAGATACTTGAGAACATATACTTCGGGACAACCGGTTACCTTCCTCCTTCCGGAAGGGTGGTAAGGGTCGGAAATAATATGCTGAGAGAGCCATCTACTCTCCTTTACGGAAACAGAAATACGCGATTTTCTCTTTATGTCGGTCTTGGTGGCAGAATACCTATTGAAAACATAAATATATATCTTGGAGGTTCTGTTCACTCTCTCGCACATTTACCTATAATTGTTGATGCAAATCTTTCTCCTGATAAGGACCTTCTGGTTATAGATGGTGCTTTAGAGCTTGCTGAGGGGTTTGTTGGTGGTGCTGCGTTTGAGTATACTTGGGATAGGAACTTCGTGAGGTTAGGGGGAGTTTACAGAAGTTCTGTCGGAATTGAGATACCAACATCGGTGAGAGTAAACGTTTTGGGAGATCAGGCACTTTCCCTTGTTGCTTCTCTCTTTGACGTATTTACTCCATCTTACCTCGGTGGGGGTCTTGCACTGGGATACAGGATAGAAAAATTGGGACTCATTCTTTCTTTTGATTTTGTAAGATATATGTTTTCAGATTTTAAGCTTCCCCTTCTTGAGGTTCAAGAGGTAGAACCAACTGAATTTTCTGCTTTACTTCCGAAAAATCCAGTTCCTAAGCTACGGGATGTGAATGTATTGAAAGGAGGTGTTCGTGCAAATCTTGGCGTTGGGGAGAAAACAGATGTTATCGTTGGGGCTGGTTTATATCTTTTCCCATCTCCTCTCGTTTCACAGAATTCTACCTTATTTGTAGACTCTGATAGGACTGTTATATCTGGGGGTGGTGGATTGAGTTTTCCCTCTCCCGGTATCATTAAGGGAAACATTGAGATTTTGCTCTCTGGTCAGTTTCATATGCTTTCAAAAAAAGATTTTTCTACTGTTGTAGACGGAAATCCGGTTAATACCTCAATTGATGGTAACCTATTTTCACTCTCTGCTTCTTTGAACTTTGCTTTCTGATTATGATTGGTTGATTATTTCTTGCGAGTTTTGTCCTGTATTTCATGCAAATTTTCTTCTGAATTTTAGGTAAGCTATTCTTTTTGCATTTTCAAGCAATTTTTCCCTCTTGAGATTTTCTATTTTCTCCTTTTTGGTGAGCTCAAAAAACTTCTCAAATGTTTTTGCAAGAAAGTTTATATCTTTTTTGCATATGAGGATTACGTCGCATCCCGCTGAGATAGCCATGAGGGCAACCTCATGAATTTCTCCAAATTCTTTGAGTGCACCCATAGTAAGATCATCAGAAATAACACAGCCTGGGAAAAACTCCTTTAGCATTTTTATGCAGTTTGGAGATAGTGTACATGGTAGTTTTGAATCTATTGATTTTACAACTATGTGTGCTGTCATAATTCCGCGGATGGCGTGTGACACTTGCCGGAAAGTTCTTATATGTTTCCCAACTTCTTCATTATCTGCTTCTGAGATCGGAAGCTCAATGTGAGAATCTTCTTTCACAAGTCCGTGTCCTGGAAAATGTTTACCTACGGGTATAACTCCGGTGGACATCATTCCTTTTGATAGAGCAATTCCTATTTTAGCCACCACCTCGGGGTCACTGGAAAAGGCTCTATCTCCTATCACGGAGTGATTATGGCAGTAAAGGTCGAGGACGGGGGAGAAATTCACATCTATTCCGTGTCTTGCGAGAAAAGCTCCAAGTTTTTCTCCAAGCTCAAAGATGTCCTGCTCATTTATCAATCCTCTTTCGAACGCTTCGCCTAATTCTCTCGCTGCTGGGAGTTCAAATGGAGTATCTATCCTTTTAACTCTTCCGCCTTCCTGGTCTATACAGATTGTCAGTTCATATCCCGCTTTGCCTTTGAGCTCGTATATGAATTCACGCAGTTCATCATAACTTTCGGGTATGTTTTCCTTAAATAGGATTATCCCGAGCGGTTTATATTCTCGAAGGAAATCAATTATCTCTTTATCTACTTTTTTACCCCCTATGGATATTATAAATTGTCCTGCGAACATATGGCTTAACCTTCTTCAAGTATTTTGAGGAACTCTTCTTCTGAAATTATATTTATGCCGATTTTTTTTGCTTTTTCAAGTTTCGCTGATGTTGCTCTGTCTTCAAGTTTCCCGAGCACGAGGAACGATGTATTTGATGATATGCTTTCTGATACTCTTCCTCCTCTTTCCATCACCTTTCTTTTCGCTTCTTCGCGGGTCATGCTTTTGAGTGTGCCTGTAAATACGAAAACTTTACCCGAAAGTCTTCCGCTTTTTTTCTCTTTACTCTCCCACTCTTCATCTGGAATGACTTTTAGTCCTGCATCGATCATTCTTTTTATTGATGTGATGTTTCTCTCATCTTTGAGAAATTCTGACACACTTTCCGCTATTTTTTGTCCCAGTCCGTATATCATTTCTATTTCTGCGTATGATGCTCTCAGGAAATCTTCAAGTGTTCTGAATCTCTTTGCGAGTGTTTTTGCGACCGCTTCACCCACATGTCTTATTCCAAGAGCGAAGATAAATTTTGAGAGAGGTATTCCGTCTTCCTTTCTCTTCTGTATATTTCCTATAATTTTTGATGCAAGTTTATCTCCAACTCCCCAGAACTTGAGGAGGTCAATTTTTTTGAGGTAAAATATATCTGATATGTCCTTTACGATTTTTCTTGAAACGAGCTGGGTTATGAAATTTTCTCCAAGTCCATCTATGTCAAGTGCATTTCTTGACACGAAATGCTTTATTCTTTCTATGATCTGTGCTGGGCATGACATATTAGGACATCTTAGTGCAACCTCATCTGATGGCTTGTATATTTCTGAACCGCATGACGGACACTCCTTTGGTTCATCTATTGGTATCTCTTTTCCTTTTCTCAGCTCAGGTATTGGTTTTATTACCTCGGGTATCACATCTCCGGACCTTTTGACCCAAACTCTGTCTCCTATTCTTATATCTTTTTTCTTTACTTCCTCAAAGTTGTGAAGTGTTGCGCGTGAGACGAGCACTCCGCTTATTCTCACGGGCTCAAGTATTGCTACTGGCGTTACTGTTCCAGTCCTACCCACCTGATTTTCTACCCACAGGATCTTTGTTGTTACTTCCTGCGCTGGGAATTTGTATGCGATTGCCCATCTTGGACTTTTTGCTTTTTCACCAAGTCTATCTCTGAGGGAGAAATCATTTATTTTTATGACCGCTCCATCGGATTCGAAAGGAAAACTTTTATGCATTTCATATATCTTTTTGCAATGGTCTATTACCTCCTTTATGCCTTCTACTATCTTCCAGTTCGGGATTACCTTGAAGCCCCACGTTTTCAGTTTCTCAAGTAGTTCTTCCTGTGTTTTTATGCTTTCTCCCTTTATGATACCATTTCCGTAGAATACTGCGTCAAGTTTTCTTTTTGCGGTTTCTGCTGGGTTTATCTGCTTTAGTGATCCTGCTGCTGCATTTCTTGGATTTGCGAATGGTTTTTCTTTTCTTTCAATAAGTTCGCGATTTAGTTTTTCGAAATCTTCCTTGCTCATGAAGACTTCTCCTCTTATCTCTATATATTTTGGTGGTGTTTTTGTGATAAATCTTAGTGGTATTGTTCTTATTGTTTTTACATTTTGGGTTATATCTTCGCCTGTGAACCCATCACCTCTTGTGAGAGCTCTTTTTAGCAATCCGTCTTCATAGATTAACTCTATGCTTACGCCATCTACCTTCGGTTCAACGGAATACTCAAGAACGAAATTTTCATCAACATCTAAAAACCTTCTCAGCCTTTCTTCAAACTCAATGAGCTCATCTTCTGTGAATGCGTTATCAAGAGATAGCATCGGAACCGAGTGCGGATACGTTGGGAATTCACCTTCTATCTTTTCTCCTATTCTTTGTGTCGGTGAGTCTGGGGTTATAAATTGGGGATACTTTTCTTCAAGTTCTTTAAGGCGTCTTAAAAGATTGTCGTATTCTGCGTCTGATATTATGGGGTCATTGAGCACGTAGTACCTCCAATCGTGATATTGTATCTGTTTTCTCAATCTTTCTATCTCTTCCTTTACTTTGAGTTCTTCTTGGTTTTTTTCTTCTCCTTCTTTTGTTTCTTTTTCCTCTTTTGCTCCTTTTTCCACTTTCCTTTTATTGTTTTTTTCTATCTACCTATATTTATTTCCTGATATTTTGTCTGATATCTCTTTGCATTTTTTTAGTGCTTTTTCCACTGCGTTAAATATAAATATTCTTGCTTTTTCCATTTCTGATATTCCTTCCGCTGTTGTTCCTGCGGGTGTCATAACCTCTTCTTTTATTTGGGATGGAGATTTTTTCCCATTGATTATGAGTTTTGCGGTTCCCAAAATTGTCTGAGCCGCTACTTCTCTTGCTATGGTTCTGGGGAGACCTGCTCTCACAATCGCGTCTTCAAAGGCTTCAAATATTGGTGCTATGTAGCCGGGTCCTGAAGCTGATGTTGCTGTGAAAATATCTATCTCTTCATCTGTTTTTACGATGAAGGTTTTCCCGATCTTAGCAAACATTTTTTCAAGTAGTTTTGCGTCTTCTTCGTTTTCTGCCATTATTGCGAATATCCCTTCTTTTTGTTCAGCTGTTATACTTGGCATGACGCGTGCCCACCTTTTTGTGTATTTTCTGAAGATTTCAGACCGCACACCTGCTGCGACGGACACAATAAGCTTTGTCCCGAAAGCATAAGATATATCTGATAATACATCATAAATATCTTTTGGTTTTACCGCAAGGATTATTATTTCACAATCTGAAGAAATCCTTTGAATATCCCCTGAGAACTGTGCAAGATCTTCTGGTACTCCTGCTTTATCATATACCATTATATCAAATTCATCTTTCAAAGCTCGAGCTATGACACCTCCCATCTTGCCAACTCCAACAATACCTATCTTTAATTTTTCCCCCATCTTTAATCTTTATCTCTATCTTTATCCTTTATCTCTTACTTTCCTATTTACTGTTTCCAATCCACAATTTTCTCATTTACTCCTTCTCTTTTATTTATAATACGTGCTAAGACAAAAAATAGGTCTGATAATCTATTTATGTAAACTATGCAGTTTTCGTTTATCTTTTCTTTTGACGCAAGCTCAACTATTTCTCTTTCACATCTTCGTGCCACGGTTCTGAGAATGTGAAGCATTGATGCGTGAGGACATCCACCGGGAAGTATAAAATCTTCAAGGGGTTCAAGTTCGCTTAAATATCTTTTCTGCTGAGCTTCGAGCCAGTCTATCATTTTTTTTGTTACTCTTTTTTCTTCTTCCTTTATGCTTTCCGATGGTCTGAGGATGCGCGCCAGGTCTCCCCCGAGAATAAAAAGATGATTCTGAATTCTTTCAAGTATCTCAACTATATCCTTGAATTTTTCTCCCTTTTCTTTCATTATGCTTATTGCATATCCGGTAAAGCTGGCAAGTTCGTCTACATCCCCATATGCTCTCACACGTGGATGATTCTTCCCAACAACAAAACCTCCAGCTAAGTATGTGTTACCCTTATCACCAAATTTTGTCGTTATAATGGTTAACCTCATCCTTCTCTTTCTTTTGCCCTTCCCGGTTTTCTCTTCTTGTCCTTCCTTTTTTTCTCCCATCTTATCCATCAAATTTTTTAATCTGTGTATTTTCATTAGATAAATTTTTAACTGAATTTACATCAGAGGGCTTTTATTTTTATGGTTTATGTATTTTCTCTTGACTTTTTGTAATGTGTCACTACAAAATTTGAGGGCAAGAGCGTCTGTTATAGAGTGGATTAGTGTTGGGCAAGTTAGGGTTGGGTAAGTCGGGAGTGGCCGGATAGGCGGATAGGAGATAGATGGGAGATAGGCGGATAGGGGATAGGAGATAGGCAGACAGGAGATAGGCAGATGGAAGATGAGCGATTTGGGGATAGAAAATGTTGGAGAGCAAGCATGGGATAGAAAATGTTGGGGGAGCGAGCATGGGATAGAAAATGTTGGGGAGAAACTCCGGAAAGCAGAGGAGAGCAAGTTGAGGATAGGCAAGTGCCAACTCCCTGACGGATTTGATGATATGATGGCGGGGAAATAAGCGAGTTGGGGGTAAGTGAGAAATCTCCGCTTGAATTTGCTCGTGAGGATATACTGTGGGAGATAAGCGAGTTGGGGATAAGTGAGAGGTGAACGAGTCGGAGATACAGAGAAAAAATTTATACAAGTTCCTTGACTATCTTTATAAAAATGAGCAAAAATTTAGGTAATCAGATAAATTTTGAGATTGTTGGGTTATCATAGATCCATAGATCATAGAATGTATCTTATTGATAGACCTATGCCAAAATCAAAGAAGAATTTTCCTGATGTAGTTGCCTCAATGCTTGGTTTTATATCAAGTGTGAGTGTGAAGGAAATATTTGGTAATTTATATTCTGCACCAATTATTCCATCTACTCCTAATCCAAGTGCACCGGGATTTTCTTTACACTCCCAGATCGTACATCTTCTTTTGGATGTATATATGTTGAGGTGTCCCCCCGGTCCGTAAAATAATTTCAGTCCTTCTATGTTGGGGACATCTGAGTGTATTTCATAAAGTCCGCTTATGCCCAGTGGTGCGAAACCAGCTATGCCCTCGATGCCTATTTTAGGAGCTACAAATTGTTTGAATGTTATGCCCAGAGGGGAGCCCACTCTTATTCCTATTGATAAACCTTTTCCCACCCTATTTCCTATTTTGCTTACTGTGGTCTGTGTTGCGACGGTCTGGGTTGCAATTATCAGAATCAAAAAAGTGATTTTCAACATTTCTGTAGAACTTTAATGAATTCTTGGTCATTTACACTTTTTTTCTTTAGGATTTGAATTATTAACGCCTTACTACGGAAATTTTCATTTCTGAGTTTACATCTTCTGATGAATGTTTTGAGATTTGTAAGCGATGTTCCGCCGCTCGTAAGATAGAGCCGAGCATCTCAGAGTAAGTCATACCTGCTATTTTTGCCATTTTAGCAAGATGTCCGTCCCAACACCAGCCCGGATTGGGGTTCACCTCAAGTAATTTAGGATTGCCTTCGGAATCAAGACGCCAGTCAAACCTGCAATAATCTCTGCATCCTAACCTCTCAAAAAGTTTAAGACAACACTCAACGATAAATCTCTCTGTTTCTTCAGGAAGTTCAGCGCGAATTGACTTTATATTCCAGTAAGGTGAATCTGGAAGCCACTTTGCCTCATAACCGCATATTCTTGGGAGCTCGGGTGGGAGCATGGAATAATCTTCCTCAATTATAGGTAGAACCATATAAGATTCTGGGGGATTTCCTATTATACCTACGCTCATATCCTTACCTGTCAGGAACTCTTCAACTAAAATTGGTTTATCATAGCCGAATTTCCTTCTTATCTCTGAGATAGCGTTTATAAGCTCCTCGGTGTTGTTCGCAACGCTCCTTTGAGTTATGCCGAAGCTCGAATCTCCAAAGTTTGGCTTGACGATTACTGGAAAATCAAATGGGAGCTCAAATGTTGTGTCATCTGGCTTGATGAAGAAAGCTTTTGGGACCGGAATTCCCATTTCTTTTGCGATACCACGGATAAGAGATTTATCATAACAATATGCGAGACATTGCGGACCAGCGCCTGTATATGGTATGGCTAAAATCTCAAGAAGAGACGGGATATGTAGTTCCTTTTTTGGGTCATTTCCATATCCTTCGTCACACAGGTTGAAGACAAAATCTATTTTCGGTTTTAGCCTCATAAGGTCATAGATCAGTGTGTCGTGGTTATTGAGGTATATGAAGTTATAATCTTTAAGTTCTCTCAGGGCGCTTTTCAACTGGTCTATTGTGTAAAAGTCATCTTCATCAAAGACGCAAAGTGGTTTTACAGGGTCAGGTTTTGTCGGGTCACCCAGTATCACTGCTACATTCTTTATTGATTCTTTCTTTCTTCTTATAGGTGACCATTCTTTTTTGACTACTGCTGTGACGATGATGCGTCTTTCCATCATACCGAGGTCCTGCCCTCTTTGTGAATCAGTTGATACCTCGCCGTGATAAGTTATATCACTGAATCCTACCTGTTTCAAGAGTTCGGTTAAGGTATCACGATTGTAGAGTCTCACCGCATAAAACTGGTCTGCAATTACACCCTTTTCCACATGGACTATGACCTCTCTTGAGATGAGACGTTGCTTATCTGTTGAAAGGGAGCGTTCTCGGCAGACAAAATGGTTTCTGTCTATCCATTCCCATGACCTTGGTTGGAACTTTTCTTTGAGATATTCTCCATCAGCAACATCTATGAGAAGTTTACCCCATGGTTTTAGGACGCGAAATACTTCTTTTAGCACCTTCAGGTCATCCTCTATTGTTTCGAAGTAACCGAAGCTATTTCCCAATATCAGGACAGCGTCAAATGTATCAGCTGCATATGGTATTTTTCTTGCGTCACCTTCTCTGAATTTGACGGTGAGACCTTCTTTTTTTGCCTGAGTTTTTGCCTTCTGAATGAGGTAATGTGAGCGGTCAAGTCCTTCAACATATTTGAAGCCTCTTCTTGCGAGCTCAAGTGAGTGTCTTCCCTGCCCGCAACATAGGTCAAGAATTCTATCATCTTGGGAAAACTTCAAGATATTTAAGAACATATCCACTTCCTGACGTGTGATGTTGTAGTCGTTTACTACATCTGCGTCTGTTTTCAGATAGAGAGAATTGAATACCTTCTGCCACCAATCCGGTCTGACATGATCTTCAAGACGTGTAACAGGACCTAATATCTTTTGATGCTTGCCTTTCTTATGCTGTGGAGGCTTGTCCTCAGACATCTTTCCATCAGACATCTTTCCATTCATCTCCTCCGATCCCCTCCCCGCATTTTTTTATATTTTATCATTTTTTATTTTATTTCGTATTGCATAAATCAATGATCAAATTAACAAAAAATTTACAAAAAATTTCATATCTTACACATCCTAAAACCTCACAATTTTCGGAAAAGTATTTTTCCCTCATGCTCAAATGATGAGATAGCACCTTTTTCCTCAAGTATATCCACATATCCCTGCGCCTCTGAGAACTTGAACGACCAAAACTCATCTGGAACAGAAGGATAAAGACTCTCGCCGATCTCGTATATTGTCATAGGTTTATATGAGATTATGTTGAGTATCTTATCTTCCATCTTCATAACCCTGTTTTTCATCTTTGCGACCACGTCTTGAATGTTCTCAAATTCTTCAAGATGTCCGGGGAAAACTTTTTTTACATCGAGCGTCTCAAATACTTCAAGGGATTTCAACCAGTTTGGCAAGTTTCTGAAACGATCTTGCTTTTTCGGGAAAAAGAGAAGCGGAACCGGAAAGCCGCGTGAAAATATATGGTCTCCTGCAAAAGCTATTCCGTCTTTTTCAAGGTATAAAAGGATGTGCCCCGGCGTGTGTCCCGGCACATGGATGATTTTGAACTCTAACCCACCTACATCAATCCTATCAAGAAAAATCACGTTATCTTCATTTACCTGATATTTTCTTGTGAAGTAAGATTTTGATTGTCTGTGTATTATGTGTAATTTATCCTCCGGCACACCATTTTTTGTTAGGAACTCAAAAGCAAATTTTGCGGCTTCTTCTCTCTCCTCCTTTGGTAGTTGAACAACCCTATCTTTATCTTCCGGGTGTACGACAACGGGAATATTCTTTTGAAATAAAATGGAGGGTAAGTTCCCATAGTGATCGGGATGTCCGTGAGTTAGAATGATATATTTTATTCTTTCTAAACTCCCGGCATCGCTGGAGACGAAGTTCCAGAGCTCTTGGAAATTCTGCTCTGACGGAAAACCAGCGTCTATAAGTATATATTCACCCCGTGCGCCGACTAAGAACACATTTACAGAGAAAAAAGGCCAGGGAATTTTCAACTTCAGTCTTCTTATCTCCATTATGAAATGTATAAAGATAAATATATTACTGGCCAGATGAGTACCACAAATTTCCAGAAGAGTTGCGCGCTTTCCACCGATGGAGTGAGAAAACCTTCCTCATCTCTTGACTTTATATATGCTATCCACATCCAAATGAGTCCTGCAACCGCATGAATAGCATGTGAGCCAACCACAAGATAGAAAATTGAAGCATATTGACTTGAGGTCATTGTAAGTCCATATGCAACAAGCCTTGCCCATTCAACTCCCTGAAGCAAAACGAATATTGCTCCGAGAACCGCTGAGATGAGAAATAAGAACCTAATCCTTGTTTTACCGAAAAGGTATATCATCAATCCGCTTGCGATGAGAAATAAAGTGTTGAATGCTGTTTGTATAACGGGGTATCTTGGCTGTTCCGGGGGTGGCCATTCGACCGCAGATTTCTTCATGACGAAAAAAGTACTTATCAGACCACCAAAGTACATGATCTCAGCTATTATAAATATAAGTGTCCCTATTTTTGCACGTTTTATAGCACTTGATATGACTGGCTCTCCTTCCTCCCTAAAGCTCATCTCATAAAATTCAAGCTCATCAGACTCAATACCTTGATACTCATTAAAGATACTTTCCTTATTGAGATGGTATCTGTTGTGATTTTGGTTTCCGTTCTCCCTAAACTCCTTCTCGTTTCCATTCAACTCCTTTTCATTTCCATCACTTGCCTTTTCTTTATATCTCATCTTCTTTCTTGAGTAAATTAACTTATTATAATATTTAATATCCTTTTTTGATGTTTTGGCAATTTGATAGAAAAACTTTTTAGATGAAATATTTGATTGATAAGATGGTTTTGAAGGAAGCAAAATGGGAATCTGAGGCAACCGGACTCAAAATAGCAAAAATAATATATGACGAGGAAAAAGGCAAGATATTATTGGAAGAAAAGGAATTAAAAAACATAGATGATTTTGATTATGTATTTGTGAGATTTCCTTTCAGAAGGGATTTGGTGAATTACTTTTTAAACTATGGTTTCAGAATATCGGATATATATATGAGCGCGAAAGGAAGGAACCTTCACGTATTTGAAAGAATAATAAAGGAAAGAATAATGAAGAACGATGTTCCGAAGGATATAATTTTTACCAAAGATATTGAGATTCAAGATGAGCTCTTTTTGTGGATGGCTATGAAGTTCAGAAATTCTCGTTTCTTTTATGACCTTTCTGAGGAATATGCTCTCAAAATATACAAAAGGTGGATAAGGGAGATAATTGGAGGCGGAATTTTTACATTTGCGATAAAAGAGGAAACCACAAATGCGGGATCAGGGAATGACAATGAATCGGAGGTTGGAGACAAGGAATCAGAAGGGAAAGACAAGAGATCAGAGAAAACGGATTACCAAAATAAAATTGTGGGTTTCTGCGGACTGAAGAGGGACGGAGAAGAGGGTAAATACATCCTGCTTTTTTCAGATAAGATTGATTCTTTTTTGGTTTTGGCAAAGCTTTTTTATGAATGTATATGTGCAGGAATAAAGCAATTTGAGGTCAAGATAAGTTTGCAAAATCATTTGCTGATAAGCAAGTATATGGAAACTTTGGGGAGACAAAATATAAGTTTTGAAGTAGTTTTATCTCGTGTTTCTGAAAGGATCGCGTATCACTCAGGTTCAAAATCAACATCTTTAAAGTTAAATATGTAGATTTTGCCAAGGTAAAGGAGGAAGAGTTTTTTGTCTAAATACTCCGCAGAGCATTTGCGTCCGAACTTTGGAAATAAAAAATAACCAGTCTCTGAGGTCTCAGAAGTGGGTTGCATCCTTGAGAATATGTATTTGCCATCAGCGAAAAAATACCCTATTATGCCCGAGAAAGATTCGTTACCTTTTCTGAAATTCCCAACAACTATGATTCTATCAACTATTTTATCATCCACAACCTTGACCGGTTTACCTTCAAAAAGGTATACATCACCAATCTTCACATCTTCTACAGAATGTATATCTGTTTCAGATGTTATACCTCTAACATACCTTAGCTTGAATACTCTTACGTGTCTGGATGCAGAGCATGCCCCGTAAACGGAATAGTTTCTACCCGAGAATGGAAAAAAAAATTCCCACGAAGCGGACATTTTTCCCTCTTTTGTATTTGTGTTTTTTAACCTGAGAGTAAACATATCTGCAAGCGGGTGAGTGATTATTTCTGATTGCAGTCCTCCCCAGATGAGAACTAAGTTTTCTCCAAGGGGGAAAGCGGTGTGAGCAAAAATGTCCGTTGGTCTCGTCAAGCCTTCCACATTTATCATGCCCCATACGAGGGTATTTCCATGCACATGAAAATATGGTATTCTCTCTATACCTATTACTGTGGATTTTCCCTCCTGCTTTGCCCTTTCCAAGTCTCTATCAGTATATCTGACACCTCCTATGACAAGGTACATATCTCCTAACTTGACGATTCTGTGCCCGATGATGCCATAACCAAAAAATCCATTGGCTCCAAAAGGCACAATATCTCCTTCGTGCCTCATAATGACAACACTACCTTGGGGATATATAGCTACTGCTCCTTCTACCATTGAGCCACTTATGTGTCCACCGAGGGCGATGAATTTTTCTCCATCGAAGATGACCTCAGCATCCTCAATAGGGGGAATATCTTTGTTCACAGGAGAAATTTCATATCCATCTCCCTTTTTCTCAAGGATGTATAAACCTGGGAAAATGAGATATATATTTTTACCGTCTGATGCTATTGATGAGAATACCGAAGGTAATTCCAAGCTTCCAAGGAAAATACCCGAAGTTCCGGGGACATCTTTTGTTTTTCCCTGAGCTACGTTTGATACTTCTGACACGTTACCTGCGTCATCATATGTTCGGAGAGCAACAAAATATCTTTTGTTGGGATCAAGGTCTTTTATGAGGAATTCTACGATGCTACCTCCTACCGGAGGTTCTGGGGAATCTGGAACGAGGGAACCAATTGTGTCAAAATATCTACTGGGTGATAAGAAGAAAAGTTCACTCGTAGAGTATCTTATTTCAAAGCGGAGTGCTTTTCCATAAAAAGAATCGTCGCCGGGAGCTGTAAAGCTTATTTGGATTCCATAAAAATTTGAGGAGATAACGTCAAGGTCACGCACATTCCCTGGCGGTATTGGATCAATCGGATTTGTTTCGGAGCAGGATAGAACCAAGCATTGAAGGATAAAAAAAATATTAACAATGATGATAAAAATTGAATAAGCACCAGACTTAAAGTTAAATTTGACCATCAGTAATATGATAATCATTCACACTTTTAATCTCCCAACGGTTGGCATTTGAAAAAATTTAAAAAATTTAAAAAATGATAAGGACTAAACATCCTTTTAAGAACTAACATTCTTTGGTATATCAAGATAACCGGAAATACTTCGGAGCTTTTTGAAATGAAGCTTTTCTCAAAATTCTATCTGCAGTGCAGAGCTTAGCCATTCCTTACTTAACTATATCTTTTTTGATAAATATGCCTCTGAGTAGATCGTTTATCACTTTTTGTTTGATATCGTCAGGATTTTTTCTTTCTCCACCGAGATAAAAATTGTCATCTCCAGCGCCTATATCTGCGAAGAAACCCGATGTAGGAATTACATCCCTTATCGTTTTTCCTCCATAAATATTTGTCAGAGCGTCTCCATAAGCGTGCTGTTGTGCTGAATAGGTATCACTGCCACCCACATTTATGAAAAAGCTGACACCATTTGCGTGAGCCATACCAAAACACCTTATTTTACATGTGAAATTGTCGGAATCTTCCACATCCTCAGCTGGTACATCAAATAATATGCCAGCCCCAAGGTCATGACCGTGTCCCATTCCCTGAAAATCACAAATGTATGAGTCATTGCCGGAATTATCGACTAAAAGTCCAACCCCAAAGTGTGCTGAGCTACCTTGACAATACCAGTATCCATCGTATCTGTCATTACCGCCTGAATCCCACAGAACACCCACTCCATACCAGTATCCACACCCTTGAGAGAAAACTTCAGATGAGTATGAATCATCGCCTGAAAAATCAATGAGAATACCCACTCCACCCGGAAAAGAATCGGCACCTTCAATGTAGTCAGCCCTTATACCACTCCCACAGCCCTGCCCCATGCTCAAATTGTGTTTTTTGTCCTGATAAGATGGAAAGTCATCTCCTTTTCTCAATATGTATTTTTCGTCACCTGAGAAATCAATCAGAATTCCACCTCCCAAGCTTCCGAAACCTTGTGAGTATGCTGTTGCTTCATATATGTCGTTTCCGTTCATATCTATTAGCACCCCCGTGCCAGCAATTCCCGCACCTTGCGAGAGCCCCGATGATGTATACCTGTCATCTCCATCGCCATCAAAAAGTAGCTCAGCACCAAAAAAACCACCACCAAGACACGCTATATTACAAGAATAAATGTCATTCCCACTCTCATCGTATATGAGTGATAGATAAAATGACCTAGGTGCGGGGAAAGTATATGTATCGTTTCCTTCAATGTCAATTATGAAGGTTAAAGATGGAGTTAAGGCATATTGGAATGTGAAAAGGTATGTGTCTTTTCCTCCCTTGTTCAATATTATCGCTGGATAATTGGGGACGACAACTATGTCATCGCTATCTCCGTAAATCTCAACCGATATCTCACCGACGGAGAAACTATGTAAGTTTGCACCTTGTAGGTTCACACCTTGTAAGTTCTTTGATTTTCGGAGATCCAGAAATTTTTCAAGACATAAAATAGCAAAAAATTGCGATGTGTTGGTCCCCTCAACGAATTTTTCAATTTTCTCATAGGGTATTTTGAGTAGGTCAAATTTTGAAAGTGCTTTGAGGTTGTCCGGATTTTTTATATGTAGGTTCAGGTCTGCAATATATATTTTGAATTTTGTAAGGGCATTTGAGAGGCAATTTGCAAACTCTTTTATTATTGTGAGCTCATCTCCACCTGAACTGAAAAATCTTGATACGGGGTCCTCGATTATATCTATTCTTTTTATTGAGGTAGAAAAGTTTGATATTATTTGGTGTGGGAAGGATAATTTACCTTTCTTATCAGAAATCAGCTCATTTGTTTTACCGAACCATTCAATTGAATAGAGGGGGTCTGAAAGCAGTATTGACACAAGGGGATGAATTTTGCTATTTTTTGAAAAGAACTCGGCAAGTTTTGGGTCTATTTTCAGGGGAGCAATTGATTTGATTTTTTCTATTATGCTGTATGGATATGATTTGGAAGTTTGTTTATTATCTGTGTAAAGAGGAAGCAATATGGGGAGACAGAAGAAAAGGGCAGGGAAGTAGGTGAAAAATGTATATATCTTGTTTTTCATACTATTGATTTATCACTCTCTACAACACAACAAAATTTTATTTTTATATATGCTAAATTTGAAATATATTTGTGTATTGTGCATATATTTGTTTTCCACTTTTTTATCTTTTGTCTTGTTTATATTGAAAAATAAAGTTATTAAATTACTTTTATTGAGTATTGAGATATAATATATCTTTTTTTGAGACATAATATATCTTTGTTTCACGTTTCACTAACTTTTCTTTTTATTCCCATTCTATTGTTGCTGGGGGTTTTGAAGTTATATCATACACCACGCGTGATACTTTGGGGATCTTTGCGACGATTTTTCTTGCAACTTCGCCCAGAAACTCATATGGTAGTTTTGCCCAATCTGCTGTCATAGCGTCTGATGATTCAACCACTCGAATAGCTATAACCCAACCATATCTTCTTCTATCTCCTGTCACTCCAACACTCTTTGAGTTTGTGAGTATACAGAAAGCTTGCCACACCTTGCTATAAAGCTCCCAAACTGTAAGCTCGTTTTCAAGTATTGAGTCAGCCTCTCTCAGGATGCGAAGTTTCTCTGGCGTTACGCTTCCGATTATGCGAACCGCAAGTCCCGGCCCCGGAAAAGGATGCCTACCCAAAATATCATCAGGTATTTGAAGTATCTTGCCGATCTCTCTCACCTCATCTTTGTATAGTTGTCTGAAAGGTTCTATTACTTGAAGTTTCATATTTGTTGGAAGTCCCCCGACATTGTGATGTGTTTTTATCACATGCGCTTTTCCTGAAGTTGAAACCCCACTTTCTATCACATCAGGATAAAGCGTTCCTTGTGCAAGGTATTTTAACTTCTCCCCTCTCTCTTTCTTTTTCTCAAAAGCATATCGTTCAAAAACTTCAATAAAAGTATTCCCTATCACCTTTCTTTTTTTCTCGGGTGTTCTTATTCCCCTGAGTCTTCCAAGAAAGACCCCTGATGCGTCAAGAACGTGTATATTTATTCCGAGCCTTCGGAAGTTCTCTTTTATCTTCTCTGTTTCTCCCTTTCTCATAAGCCCTGTATCAACAAGTAGGAAATGGCATTCTTTCCCTTTTGCTATGTGGAGGAGTTTTGCCAGAACTGTCGAATCCACCCCTCCTGAGACTGCACATAGTATTTCACCATCTAATTGAGATATTTCTGATATTTTCTCATTGATGAAGTCAGAAAGAGACCAATTTTTTTCTGCTCCGCATATTTTGAGGAAGTTTCTGATAATTTCCTGACCGAATTCTGTATGCGTGACTTCAGGGTGGAACTGGAGCCCGAATATATGAGATGACATAAATGCTGAGTTTGGAGAAAAATCTGTTTCTGCTAACTTTTCGAAGTTTTTTGGTAGTTCATCAATTATGTCACCATGAGACATCCAAACTTGAAAGGTCTCGGGTAGTTCATCAAATATTTCTGTTTTTTTTATGACTTTGAGAATTGCCCTTCCGTATTCGCCTACTTCTGCTTTTTTGACTTTTCCTCCAAAGATATGGGCTATGACTTGTGCTCCGTAGCATATTCCGAGTATAGGTATACCGAGGGAGAAAATTTTCATATCAGGGAATGGGGCATTTTTGGAGTATACGCTTTCCGGACCACCGGAGAGCACGATCCCTTTTACACACCTTTTGGCGAGCTCATCTCCACTCACGGAAAAGTGGAATATTTCGGTGTATACTCCTTGCGCTCTTATCCTCCTTGATATAAGGTGCGTATATTGAGAGCCAAAATCAAGTATTGCTATCACAGAGGGAGATATTTTTTTAAAAATTAAATAAATACTTAAAAAATTAAAATTCTTCAGGATTAGCTTCCGAGCTCTCTGTCTATAACTTCTTTGAACGCTTGGAAAGGTAGAGCGCCCCTTATCACTCTATTGTTTATGAAGAAGGTAGGAGTTCCCCTCACACCTACTCTCTGAGCTTCAAGAAAATCTTTCTGCACAATTTCTGCTGTCTCCCCACTTTCAAGACATTGCGAGAACCTTTTTTCATCAAGTCCTATATCTTTTGAGAATTTTTTGATGGAGGCTATATCGAGTCTTCCTGTAGGTTGTCCTTCGTAGAATAGTTTGTCGTGCATTGCCCAGAAAGCTTTGGCTCCACCTATTTTACCTGCGCATTCCACAGCTTCACCTGCTTTCTGAGCATATTGATGAAATGGAAGTGGCATGTGTTTGAAAACGATTTTGACCTTATCTCCATACTCCTGAGTAATCTGTTGAAGGGTTGTCTGTGTGAAGCGCGCACAGAAAGGACACTGAAAATCTGAATACTCTATTATGGTCACCTTTGCTTTTGGGTTTCCTTTTATTCTGTATTGGGGAACTTGGTCAACCTGAGATAGGTCGACAGTATCTTCCGGGGGTTGTGCAGGTGGTTGATTTTGTTGTCCTATCGGTTGTGCTCCTGGTTGTTGTGCTCCGGGCGGTTGGGGTCTTTGAGCGGTAGGAACAGGCTGAAATATAGACCTTGAGAAGTTAGATATGTAATTTTGAAAACTTCTTACCGCCCATATTATCGAGCCTGCAATTATGACCGCGCTTACAAATATTGATATTGCCAGAAAGTTTGAACCGGCCTGTGCTCTATACATCCTATACATCTGAATTACCTCCATTATCTAGATTTTTTTGTATTTCATTAACATTAATCATTAGGGAGCTTTTGAAGCGGAATTTCTGTAAACTTTATTCCTCTTTCTCATTCCCCCATCATTTCCTTATTTTCATGTTTTTCATCTGAGAAAATATAATTTGGACATATTGATTGTCAAATTACATAGAAGTTGTCATTTTTGGCTTTTTGTGAGTTTTTGCGCTCCGGTTATTATTATTTTTTCTTTGTGCTATGTTATTTTTTATTCTTTTTTAATTGTTTTTACTTAATTTTTTGTTTTTTGAATTTTATTCATGAGTTGCCGGGGTGGCGGAATTAGGCAGACGCGTCGGACTTAGGATCCGATGGGTTTTTTCCCGTGTGGGTTCAAGTCCCACCCCCGGCACACAAAAAGTGTGAGAAAGCATATTATAATCTTTTTTGTTTTTCATATAATCTCTTTTATTCCTCTCTCGTTTTTCTTTGTCTCTCTCTTACTTTTTAGCTGTGCTGAGAAATTACCTCCGCAGAGCCCAGAGGAGCTTTACAATGAGGCTATGAGGAAAGCTGGAGGTGGTTTATTCCGTGCAGACTTTGATACCGCTGAGGAGTATCTCAGGAAAATCATAGAATTATATCCGGGTTCAAAATATGTTCCCTATGCTTGGTTTGGCTTAGCATATGTGAAGATGAAAAGGGGAGATTGTGCGGAAGCTGGTGTGCTTTTTGAAACTTTCTATCAAAGGTATAGAGCACATCCGAAAGCACCAGAGGCACTATACTGGGCGATAAAGTGCAATGTGAAGTTTGTTGATACACCTGATAGAGACATAAGTTATGCGGAAAAAGTAAGAAAGTTAGCAAATGAGTTTCTGAGTTTTGCGGGAGCTCAAAATGAGGGGTTCCAAGATGGGGGAGCCCAAAATGACGGAACCCAAAATAACGGAACCGAAAATGAGAAGAAAAACTTGATCCTTGATGAGGTGAAAAGAATAAGAGAAGAAGTTCTCTCGATTGTAGCTGAACATCACCTTAAGGTTGCAGAATTTTATGTCAGGAGAAAGGTAGTTTTCCCTGCGATAGAGAGACTCAAAATAATTCTTGAAGATAGTGAGTTAAGTCAGACACCGCAGGCAAAAAAAGCAAGAGAGATGAAAAAGGAACTCGAGGAAAAGATCAAGAAGCTATAAGCTCAAGAACGGATATAGCACAAGATAATTTCATATGCGCTTGAGTGAATATATATTTTTGGAATTTTTCGAAAACTCCTTGTGATATCTCCTCACCTTTGTGTGCGGGTAGACAATGCATAACAATGCCGGATATTGGTAGAGTTTCGTCAATTCTGTATGGAATTAATTTTCTTTTTTTCTCCTCTGAAAAGTTCTCTCCCATAGAGAACCATACGTCAGTGTATATTATATTAGCGTCTTTGACCGCGATTTTAAGATCGCGTTCAATTTTGTAGTCTCCTTTGAGGTCTGGCTCAAAACCTTCTGGACATGAGAATGTGAGACAGAAATTCCCAAGTATCGTATGTGCTTCAATCCATGAGCGTGCTACATTATTTTTCGCGTCTCCTACGAAAACTATTTTTTTACCTTGAAAATCACCGAGGAAATGTTTTATTGAAGCGAGGTCCGCTATAATCTGGGTGGGATGGGAAAGGTCGCTGAGAGCATTTATAACAGGTATGCTCCCGAATTTTGCTAATTCCTCAACAACTGAATGCTTGTAGACCCGAGCTACGACGAAATCAACATAACCAGATACGGTCCTTGCAAAGTCCATTATCTCCTCACCTCGTGAGAGCTGAGTTTCTGACGGATTTGAGTAAATAACACCACCACCCATGCGAATTATAGCAGATTCAAAGGAAATGCGTGTTCTTGTAGATGGCTTCTCAAAAAAAATAAGTCCGACGCTTCCTGAAAGCTTACCTTCATAGCCCCTATCTCCAAGATATATGTGAAATGTCCTGTCTATAAGTTGTAGCATTGTATCTCTGTCAAGGTCAAATAAGGTGAGAAGGTCTATCTTTTTTTTCTTCTCTCTATCTTTTCTATCCATATCCTCTTTTTTTCTACCTATATCCTCTTTTTTTCTACCTATATCCTCTTTACCCCACTTCTCATTTTCTTTTCCCATTTCTTTTTCTTCCATTTCTTTCTTTTCCCCCTTCACTATTCTTTGAGGGAACTAAATTTTATCATTATACTTATGGTTATGAACTTTCGTTTCTTTTTCTTTTTTCTTTTCCTTTTGTTTGTCGGTGTATTTTTTTTCTCATGTGCATTAAGGGGGTTTGGAGGAGGGTATATAAATGAGGTAAATGAGGAAAGAGAGAAACCACTTGAGAAACCACTTGAGCTACCCCCGCTCAGCATAAAAGGGATATATTTTGAAGATGACAAGCTTGTTATCGTTGGTTCGGGTGTTTTTATGGGCAAGGTATGTCGGGTTGAGTGCACTGATATGAAGCTCAAGCCATCAATTTTGGAGACGCGCGTGAGTTTGGCGCCTAAAGGGAGTCCAAGCAATGCCAGGGGAAACAAAAATATCAACAATACATACACCATTTTTCTTTATGGATTTGGAGGAGATACAGCTGTTTTGAAGGTCAATTTTGTTGAGCGTAGTGTAGAAAGGATAAAGTGATTTTTGATCATTTTGGGACAATAAGTATAGCGAAAAAGTTGCTTGTGGCATGGAATATTGTGGAAGGAAATATGCTACCGTATTTTTCGCGGAGCATGCCGAATAAGATACCGGGAAAAAATGTGAGGATGCGTATAATACTGATTTCCTGAACAAGGTGTATAAGCATAAAAAATGCTGAGGAGAGAAAAAGCCCATAGCCGAACCTTATTTTGAACAATGAAAATCTTCTTTTGAAGAACTCATTGAACCTCCCGAGCATAAAGCCGCGAAAAAATAACTCTTCAGGAAAAGCCACTGCAAGGAGGGTGATAATGAAAATTTCATTTCTTCTTTTCCTGGTATACGTGGTGAGAAGTATTTTATATCTAATGCTTTGTCAAGAACAAATAGGGCAGAGAGAAGTAATGAGAACAAGGTCATACTCAACGCAAAAACTATGATGTTATCTTTTGGTGAAAATATAAGACCTAATTTTTCGTTTGATTTCTCTATTATGGAGGGAATTAGGAGGAAAAAGGCAATGGAGATGTATCCTGATAGCTCCCACTTGTTTGCAATTTTGAGTATGATGAGAATTACGAAAGCAATGACCCAGAGATAAACCGGTAAAATCACATTATTCTTTAAGTTTTTCCTTCTTTCTCCATTTCCCATCTGATTTTTTTCCTCCATGCGATGTGTATTATGATGATGAGCGCTATAAGCGAGATAAGCATTATTGCTCTTGTGAATATAATATTTGTGTTGATTTCACGGCCGACCTTCACTACTTCGTATATCCAAAATACAAGTAGTGCAATAAGATATATCGGTGATATATACTTCATTATTAATATGATGAACCTTGGGATTTTTATTTTGGCTCCATCCATGATTTCCATGTATGCTTTCTCTTCTCCCAGTATCCATGCGAAGTATATGACCTCTACTAATGCGAATACCACGAGCCCTATCGTTCCCGCCCAAAAATCCATTTCATCAATTGCTCCTTTGACAAATACCGGTATATGTGATAACGTGAACCATATCATACCTACTATTACTACTGATTTTTTTCTTTTCATTAAAAATTCGTCCTCAAGGAGTGATATAAGAGGCGATGCCAGAGCAATTGAAGAGGTTATTCCTGCGAGGAACAGGAGTGAGAACCATATAAATCCAAAGATCCATCCTGATGGTATTTCTGAAAATATTGCTGGCATAGATGCAAAGCCGAGTCTGAAAGCCCCACCCTGGGCTATATCTATTGCTCCGTTTACTCCGAAAAACAAGACAGCAGCTATTAATGCTATTGACGAGCCGAGAACGACTTCTGCGAACTCATTGAGTGCAGTTGTTGTCAATCCTGTTAGAGCTATATCTTTCCCTCTTTCAATGTAGCTCGCATATGTCATAATGATTGATATTCCTATTGAGAGGGTGAAAAAGATTTGTCCTGCTGCTCTGATCCACACTTCGGCACTTTTTAACCCTTCAAATTTCGGTTCCCATAAAAACCCCAGTGCCTCGGGAAGTGAGGTTCCGTGAGGTGAATCTAATGTGAAAACTCTTATTACAAGTATTATTGCCATCAGAAACAGAGCGGGCATTGCAAAGAGAGCAAATTTCTCTATCCCTGCTGAGATTCCCTTGACAAGAATGTATATGTTCATGAAAAATGCACATATGAATACAATGTAGAAAAATGGAGATGGCAAAATTACGTTGAGGCATAAGTTAGATTGAAATATACACACCTGCTTTATATTTTCTTCTCCTATGTTTTGCAACAGGAATTGCTCGAAAGGTTGAATGAATTCTTTGGTTGTTTCAAATGTATCTGGTGGTTTTGGCGTTTTTCCGATCAGAGACGCAATCGCATATGATAGTGTCCATGACTCAATATATGTGTAGTAGATCGTGATTATGAAAGAGATAAATATCCCGATGGCACCGATGTAAAGAGAAATTCTTTTTGGATATATTGAGTAAAGTATACCCGCTGCTGAACCGTGTCCTCTTACTCCTCCGTATCTTCCCATTGCTAATTCAAGCCACATAAGTGGTATTCCAAGGAGTAAAAGGGATACAAAGTATGGTATGAGATATGCGCCACCTCCATTTGCAGCAGCTTGGGTAGGAAACCTCAGAAAATTCCCGAGCCCTATTGCATTCCCCGCTAATGCAAGGATAAGCCCAATTTTGCTCCCCCAATGCTCCCGAGAAACCATATAACTCCCTCCTTATTCAAAGTTAGTATTTATAAAAGCTTTCGCGTGTAAAAATCTTCCTTCAGCGCAATTTATCGCAATAAGCTAATAATACACATTATCAGGATTGTTATCAAAATCAATAAAATTAAAATCATCATCTTTTAATTTTTCGACCTTGCTGAACCTTGATGAATCTTTATTTTCCTTATTGTCATCGGTGGTTCTAAACCGTCCGGAGTTGGTCTGAGCGTTTGGAAATCCATAGTTAATCTTGAGCGGTCAGTTTTATTTCTGCTGAGCAAAAAGATTTAGCAGGGTTATTAGAGTTTTGAAGAATAAGACAAAGCATGATGAAGGAGTGATCGGGTAGGTGAGACGTTCTTTTGACACTTCTGCCGAAGAATTCGGTGAGTAAAGTTGTAATAGCAAGTATGTGTTATTCAGTGGTAATAAGATGTATGGGATAGGAGAATTATTCTTAGATGAATCTAAATGTGTTAATGTGCGAAGCATATTTTTATTTTTCTATGTTTTTATAAGTTTTATAGCCTCTTCAAATGAGATAGGAGTTGATAGTAGAAATCCCTGAAGCATGTCTACACCAGCCTTAACTACTTCCTCAAGCTCTTCTTCTTTCTCCACTCCCTCAGCAATAGTTGTTTTCCCAAGCTCTTTTGCAATATACGTTATTCCTCTGAGTATTACTCTTCTAAAATTATCTTTGGAAACTGAACGTATTATTGAGCTATCTACTTTTATTATATCTGTTGGAGTTTCGTATGCGTGAGATAAAATTGTATTTGGTGAACCAAAATCATCAAGTGCTATCCAAAATCCCATTTTCTTGAGTTTTTTTATGTTTTTGACAGCATAATTCATCTCCTCTGAACTTGCCTTTTCTGTTATCTCAAAACACATTTTCCCTGGTTCTATTCCGTATTTTTCTATATCATGTATGATTATATCAAGAATGGCGTCCTGGGATATATGCCGAGGTGATATGTTCACAGAAATAATCTTATCAATCTTTGATATTTCCGAAATTTTTTTGAATGTGTAATCCATAATCTCTTCAATTGCTCCCACTTCCTCAGATGCACATATTACCTCATTTGGGTCTAAATATTTTCCTTCCCATCTCATGAGTATTTCGAGCATTTTTATTTCTTTTTCTTTCACTGTGAAAATAGGTTGGAGCACAAAATATATTTTTTCTTCCGATATCCCTTTGAATATATCTTGAAGAAGCTTTTGTTTTCTCTCAATTTCCTCTCTAACCTCGTATTCAAACATCGCATATGAATTTATTCCTAACTTTACCGATTTTTCAAGAGCAGATTCGCTTGCCTTCATAAGTTCTGCTATGTTACTACCATGTTCTGGAAATATACTCGCTCCTATGTTGAGTGTGATTTTTATTTCCCTACTGTCAATTTTCCTTCTGGTTGATATTATTTTAATTATGCTTTTACATATCTCATTTATATCTTCTCTTTCTGATATTTCTTTAAGGAGACAGAATCTTCTGTCTGAAATTATCCCAATTGCATCATTTTCCCCTGCGAATTTCTGTAGCTCCTTGAAAACTATCTCCGATATCTCTTCACCCAAAACATCCCCAAGGTAAAGAATTAGTGAGTCAAAGTGCCTTATCTGTATTGTGAAAAGGGCATAGGTTCTCCCTTTCAATATCTTATCTCCTTTTAGTATGAATTCAGATCTACTTTCTGATATTTTCGTTCTGATAGGGCTGACTATTTTTTGTATTTCCCCGAGTATTTCATCTACTATCTTATCGCCAACATCAAAGTATGGTTTTAGAACTTCTATCAATTTCTCTCTTACTCCTATTATTTTTGTTTTGTCTGTCTTTTGACCATCATCTCTTTCTTTCATGTCAGAAAAACCCCATTCTTATAATTTAAATTAATTATTTATATGTTTGTTTTTTGTTTTCATTAAAAATTAGCAATGAATCTGAATTTAATTCCTATCATTTTTTTCGTGTTTCTCATGATGTTTTATCGCAAGTAGAAATTACATCCTTCTTTAGGGATTACATCCTTTCATATCGGTATCCTTTCAAATAACCTGAAAATTTTTGAGCCGGAAATTTGGGTGAATCATCTATCCCGGATAGTTGGGTGAATCACCTATCTCAATATCTTTCTTGGATTCAATGTTCTTGATAATGATTTTCCTTTTTCATCTATTTTCTTCTTCTCTGATCTGATTTCACTTTTCCATTCATTCTCTCTCCATTTATTCTCTCTCCGTTCATTCTCTTTCCGCTCATTCTCTCTCCGTTCATTTTTTCTCCGTTCATTCTCTCTCCGTTTATTTTTTCTCCATTTTCACTTTTTCCGTTTAGTTTTATGGTTCCGTTTTTTTTGACTGGTTGTTTGAAAATTTTTATTATATCCGCGAAACATTTTTTAAGTTTTTTCATTGCTCTTTGCTCTATCTGTCTTACTCTTTCTCGAGTCATGTTAAGGATTGCACTTATTTCATCTAAGGTTGCCTCTTTGTTTGTTGTAATACCACACCTGAGTTCTATAATTTTTCTTTCTTTTGATGAGAGTTCAGTATTTATCACTTTTCTTATTTTGTTTATTATATCTTGTCTTTCCATTGTATCGAACACCTCATCGTTTGTCAATGAGTCAGGATATGTTACAAAATCTGCTGGTTTATTTCCTTCATCGTCAAGGGTTGATGGCGCTTCGAATGATATAGGCTCTCTGAGAAGTTTGAATATTGTCTCAATTTTTTCTACGGGGGTATTGAGAGCTTCTGATATTTCATATATAGATGGGTCTCTTCCATTTTCCAGGAAGAAGTTTCTCATGGTTTTACTTATTTTGTTCATTAGTTCCACCACGTGACCTGGCATTCTGACTGGGTGTATATTATCGTTCATGGAACGCATTATAGCTTGTCTCAGCCACGGCACCGCGTATGTTGAAAACTTTGTTCCTCTTCTCCAGTCAAACTTTTCTATGGCTTTTGCCAGAGCCATGTTGCCCTCTTGTATGAAATCAAGAAGTTCGGTATTCTGTATATGATATTTTCTTGCTACTGTGACCGTAAGTCTCAGATTTGATGAATATAATTTGTGAGTTTCTCTTCTCATATTCCTTGATATTTCTCTTATTTTTGCAAGGATTAATTCTGCTTTTTTCAGTTCTTCGTCTTTGAGTATATTCTCTTTTTCTTTTTTCTCCTCTTCATACCAACGTGCTATGTGATTTCGCATATGGTGTATGAAATCAATAGTGAGGCCTATGCTTGCTCTGAGTTCTGCCATTTGATCAAATTTTTCGATTACTTTTTTCTTCTTGCCAACTTTATACATTGCTTTTGATATTTTGTAGTAATTAGCGATTTTTGCGAGAGTCATCTTTATTTTTGCTGCAAGTTCCTGTCTCTGTTTTTTGTTTGTCTTCTTTTCAAGGTCCTCATATTCTGCTTTCGTTATGTCGAAAAATTCAGTTGGGAAGCAAGCGGTTTCTATCATTGTGTTGAGAATTCTGTCAAGTTCGTTCCAGAATTCTGTGAGGTTCATAAGCTCACATAGTATTGTGAGCATATACTCTTCATTTTTTCGGAATAATTCTTTTTCTTCCTCTGCGATCAGAGGAATAGATTTTCTGAGTTCTGTGAAATATCTCATGAGGTAGTCCTTCATCCCATCGTCAGCTATAACGAGTTTTCTTCCCATAATTTTCTCTACCCCCTAATTTTCTCTACCCCCTTAGAAAGATTTTTTAATTTAATTAAAATTTCTTTCTTCTTCTTTTTGCTCTTATATCCTCAAGGATTGAGAGTTTTTTCAGGAGGGTTAGATATCTTTGTTTTTTTATTGGGTCATGCGGAGCTTCTTTTGCAAGCTTCTGCAGTTCGTTGCGTATCTTTTCTTGCGCTAATCTTTTGAGTGTGCTTTCAAGGAGTTCTTCCCATCCTATTTCTGGATATTCTCTGTCTTCAATGAGCATATCTATCATAAGCTTTCTGGTTTCTCCTTCGGAAAGGGAGAGAGCAAGAGATGGAACTCCTCCGGCCTGTTCAATTATGTTTATAGCTTCTTTTATCTCGTCCGAGGATATGTAATCCAGGAAATCTTTTATGTATTTTATGGCTTCTTTTTTATGGAGAGCAAACCTGAGTATTTCAAGTTCGTATTCCGGTATGTTTTTGATTTTTGGTGTAATCTGCGTTGGTATAAGAGGTCTTGCTCTTCGTCTCACATCACCTTTTATCAACTGAGGTGATATTCCGACCCTTTCAGCTATTTCCTTTATGTATATTTCTGCCTGTGCTTCTGACTCGTGATATATTATTGATATAAGTTCCTGTATTTTTGCAAGAGCTCTGGATATTGATATTGTATCTTTTGTCCGGAGTGGTTCGTAGAGGAGTTGGTCTGCGATAAAAAGTATTCCATCGCAGGATTTGAGTTCTCCTATATTACCACCTCTCCTTATGAACGTATCTGGGTCCTCACCTTGAGGTAGCACAATTATCTTTGGTATTATCCCAGCCCTTGCGAATACCTCTATATTTTTTATTGTGGCACGTTTTCCCGCATCATCTCCATCGAACATGATTATTATATCCGTTGCGATCCTTTTGAGGAATCCTATGTGAGCTGATGATACCGCTGTTCCGAGGCAACTTACAGCATATTTTACCCCTGCACGGTGTAATGATATGACGTCAAAATATCCTTCCACTATGATGCACCTTCCGGAAAGTCTTATTTCGTCTATCGCTTGGATTATTCCGAAAAAGCTATCTCTCTTTTTGAATACAGGACTCTCCGCACTATTTATATATTTTGGTGTTATGTTTTCATCTATGACACGTCCTCCAAAAGCAACTACCTCACCTTTTGTGTTCGTTATTGGAAATACAACCTTGTTCCTGAATATAAAGTGTAGCCTTCCTTCAACTTCTTTTATGCTTCCTGTTGCTTTCAATATATCATTTTGAAAACCTTCCTTTGCAAGCTGTGCCGGAATAATGTAAGGGTCTGCAGGTGCGTATCCTATTGCGAATTTTCCCCACATATCCTCATCTACGCCCCTTGATTTGAGATATTCTCTTGCTACTTTTCCATCTTTGCTGGCAAAATATTTTCTGAGAAGAAAAAGTATGTGTGCGTTTGCTTGGACAATCTTCTTCTTCTCAGACCACCATTCTCTATCTACTTCTACCGCTATGTCTGGTATGTATCTTTCCGCAAGGTATCTGACAGCCTCTTGAAATGATATATTCTTTATCTTTGATATGAATGTTATTACATTCCCTCCTACGTTACATCCGAAGCAGTTGAAAACCTTTTTGTCCTCTCGAATACGCATTGATGGTTTTGTATCTGGGTGAAATGGACATATAGCATACCAGTCTTTCCCTATTTTTCTGAGAGAGACGAATTCTGAAATAACCTCAACTATGTCAACTCTCTCAATTATCTCTCTGACTATTTCTTTTCTTACTTCTCCCATTTCGCTTCTCCGATTTAGCTTTCGTTATGATTCCCTTTGTTATTCCTCCTTCTATCTTCTATTCTCACCCTCTTTTTTTCTTTTCATCTGCGTCTATTTTTCTTTCGCTTCACCTCTCTTTTCACTCCATTTGTTTTCTCATTACTTTGCTTTTTTTCTCTTTTAATCCAAAAAATTTACTTTTGTTATTTTCTTCAAAACTTTAATTTCATTTATTATTTTCTTCAAAACTTTGATTTTCATTTTTATTTCCCACATATGTGGAAAATAAGGTAAGCTAAAATTAACAATTTGTAGATATTTTTTCAAGTTTTTGTTCTCCTCAATTTTCTTCGCATGTGAGAATATCAAAAAAAGTTGATTTTCTCTGCCGACCTTAAGATTGGTATATCTGTATGTGTATTGCAGAATGACACCTGAAAATTTATTTTAGTTGTGTCTTCCTCTGGCGTTATAACAAATATGTGGTTTATCTTGCATATGGAAGGTATCTTGAATGATTTTGAGAAGTTTATAATTTCCTGAATATTGTCGCGATGAAATATTGCTGTGAGATTTTTTGGGGAGCATCTTTTGCGCCAGATGAAAGTTCTTTCTGCAAGTTCAAGCGTCTTGAGAAATATAAGTCCTCCAAGAGCGACTGCTACTGAGGTGGCAAAGTAGCCCGCTCCTATGATTATTCCGAGAGCACCGCATACCCATATTATTGCTGATGTGGTCAGCCCCTCAACAAGGTCGCCACGTCTGACTATTGTGCCTGCACCAAGAAAACCTATCCCAGTTGCTATATTTGAAGCGATACGCATTGGATCCCCCCCAAACTTTCTCCCGAGCTCAAACGAGAGAAATGCGAAAAGCGCAGAACCCACAGTCACGAAAACCAAGGTTCTCAAACCAGCGGGTTTGCCAAGAAGTTCTCTCTCAAAGCCAAGTATACCACCAGCTACGGTCGCAAAAGTGATAACGGTGAAAACTTTCAAAACCCAAAGATATCCAATTTTGAACTCCGGAAAAAGCCATTCCGCCCAAGATAAAAGCCAATCTGGCATAAAAATAAGTTATTTTAAAAAACAAACAAACAGGTTATTTTATATCAAAAAATCAAATCTTATTCGCTTGACATTATTCACTTGCTCTCATAGTTATGTATGGGTGTAGCTCCTTGTAGTAGAGTTCTTTTATCTCTCGCATAAGCTCTTCGCTTTCTATACGTTTTCCTGCTGCTTTCACCCATTCTCCTATTTCCTCTTCTTTTGTGAAGTTTGGAAGAACAGACACTACAGATTTTTCTGTCAGGCAGAACGCTATGGCTATCTGCCCGAGATTCATCTCCTTTATTCTCTCTGTGAGTCTGAGTTTTTGGACGACCCTCCAAGCTCTCTGCATCCAGGCTCTTTTTCTGAAGCTTCTGTGGTCTCCCGGCGAAAATACTGTGTTTTCATCCGCTGTGCCATCAAGAAGACCACTCGCGTGTGGCACCCGAACTATAAATCGTGCATCATATTGTTTCCCAAGCTCGAAAAACATGTTCGCTGGCTCCTGCTCAAGTATACTGTATATTATCTGAAGATTTACGATTCCCTTTTCCATGAGAAGTTTTCCTTCTTCAATCCAGCCTATATCTGGGCCTAAGGCTCCGCCAAATGACCTTATCTTTCCTTCTTCTTTTAGCCTGTGCAACGTCTCCACAACTTCATCGTTGATGTGTATCTTTTTCGGATTGTGTATTTGATATATATCTATTGTTTCTATTCCGAGGCGTTTTAGCGACTTTTCTATAGCACTCCTTATATACTTTTCGGAAAAATCTTGCGGATGTTCTTTGTGTCCATCTCTTTTGTAATCATAGAAGTTGTATCCGACTTTTGTCCCTATTA
>FWWM01004390.1_pt1 | contig 32943 bp, 26 predicted proteins | sample 2228351 | NCBI WGS metagenome assembly FWWM01 (sample SAMEA103939774, study PRJEB20133) | metagenome
TTCGGGGCGCCGGGCGCCCAAGCAGGGGGTGGGGAAACCCGGTTTCCCCATATCCCAACCGCCGTTGGGGGCCGCTGGCGCTCCCACAGGCAGGGGGGTGGGGAAACCCGGTTTCCCCATATCCCAACCGCCGTTGGGGGCGGCTGGCGCTCCCACAGGCAGGGGGATGGGGAAACCCGGTTTCCCCGTATTTTCCACCTCAGGAGTGTGGAGACACCTGGTTTCGTCGCCCGGTTTCAGGAGGGCCACCGGGTCGCGCATCCGGTAAGCCGGCTTGCGGGCAGGCAAGGGGAGTCTGGCAGGGCCGGTTTCTCCCGGCCCCTCCCGTATGAATGATACCAACTTCACGTGAACACTCCACAAGCAGTGGTGCGTCGAAGCGCATCTGGACGCCTTGCACAACAATCTGCAATCAGAAATCTACAATCTAAAACGGTATGACTTGCCGGATGCCATGCAGTTGAACCATCAGAACCCATGGATATCCTGAGCGGAAAGAAGTTGCTCCTGGGGGTCTGCGGCAGTATTGCGGCCTACAAGGTGGCGCAACTGGCCCGTGACCTGACGCTGGCCGGCGCGCGGGTTGACGTGGTGTTGACCGCGGCAGCAGAGCGTTTTGTCGGTGCGGCGACCTTTCAGGCCCTGACGGGGCGACCGGTGCTCAGCGATATGTGGGAACTGCCCGAAGATGGCGTGATCGGTCACGTGAGCCTGGGCGCGCAGGCCGACGCGGTGATTGTCGCTCCGGCTACCGCCAACACCATTGCGCGGATCGCCGTGGGCCTGGCCGATGATCTGCTGACCACGACGATCCTTGCCGCCACTGCGCCGGTGCTCATCGCTCCGGCGATGAACCCGCTGATGTACGCCAATCCTGCGACCCAGGCCAATATCGCCGCCCTTCGCGCCCGAGGCTACACCGTGCTGGAGCCGGAGGAGGGCCGCATGGCCGAAGAGGTGTCGGGCAAAGGGCGCCTGCCCGAACCGGCCACTCTCGAAGGCGAGATCCGGGCGCTGCTCGGGCGCCACAGCGGGCCGCTGCGCGGGCAGCGCGTGGTGGTGACCGCCGGTGGCACCCGTGAGCCAATCGATCCGGTGCGCTTCGTGGGCAACCGCTCCTCGGGGCAGATGGGGTACGCTCTGGCCGCCCGCGCGCGCGACCTGGGGGCAAGTGTGACGCTGATCAGCGGTCCTACCGCCCTGCCCACTCCCGCAGCGGTCAATGTGGTGCATGTGGAGACGGCCCTGCAGATGCGCGACGCGGTGCAGGCCGCCTGTGAGCATGCCGATATGCTGATCATGAACGCTGCTGTGGCCGACTTCCGCCCGGCGGCGGCGGCAGAGAGCAAGATTAAGAAGCGGGGCGATGGAGGGTTGATCCTCGAACTGCTGCCCAATCCCGACATCGTCGCCGGTTTTGCCCAGCGGCGCGACCTGTTCAAGGTCGGCTTCGCCGCCGAGACCGATGAGTTGCTGGCAAATGCGCGCGACAAACTGGAACGTAAAGGTCTCGATCTGATCGTCGCCAACGACGCAGTCGCCAGTATCGGTCGCCCTGATATCGCCCTGTACCTGGTTGACGCCGACGGCATTACGCCCCTGCCGCGCCAGCCGAAGGCCGCGGCAGCGGCGGCTCTGCTCGACGCAATCGTGACCCGCTACACACGCTGGCGGACGAGCCTGCCCGGCGCTAGCTAGCACGTGCAGCCGGGCCGGCGCGTGTTCCGCGTTGGGGTCAGAACGCAAGCCCGGGAGCGCAGGCGTCCCACCCTGGTCGGCGTTCGAGGGCAGGCTGCCTGCGCTCCCAGGAGCATGCTGAACAGCCGCCCGCCCCGCAACTGCACCGACGGAATACCATGACGACTGAGCGACAGGAACCGCTTGAGACGAACAGCGCCCCGGGCAACACGCCCCCCGGCAAGGGGTACGGCGCGCCACCCCGGGCAACCCGGCGCCTGCCCGGCGCTACGGGTCGTCCACGATCGGCACGGGCCGGGCGTGGCGGGCCGTCTCGCGAGCATATCGACTCGCTCATCCACGCCCTCGGTGACACCGGGCACCCGTTGCACACCGTCGCGGTTGACGAACTGGCCGCCATCGGCGCGCCGGCAGTGCCGGCGCTCTGCGCGGCGATGGCTCCCAATCAGCCCTGGCTGACGATCTATCGCGCCGCGGAGGCCGCAGGGCGGATTGGCGATGGTCGCGCCGCCGGCCCGCTCATCCAGGCCCTCAACCATCCCAACAGCAACGTTCGCTGGAGCGCCGTGCGCGCCCTGACCCAGATCGGAGACGTGCGCGCCCTGTTCGAGCTGCGACGGATCGCTCAGACCGACCAGGGACGAACGAGTTGGGGCGAGCCGGTGGCCGACACGGCGCGCAGCGCCCTCGATGAGATCCGCCGTCGCAGCGTGTGGGGGCAGGGGCTGGAACTGGTCAAGACTGCGGTCATCGCCGTGCTGATGATCTTCTCCCTGGCGCTGGGGTTCAGCGTGGTCAGCGCCCTGCGCGAAGAACTGGCCGGCTTTGGCCGGGTCATTCCCGGCCAGACTCAGATCCCGCAGTTCACCCTGCCTACCGTGCAGGCAACCCCTGCCCCGGTCGTGCCCACTGCGCCACCACTGGCGCAGGCGCCGGCCACCGCTGCGCCGAGGATAGAGCCGGTGCTTGCGCCGACAACGGCGCCCGTTGCTACGGATGTGCTAACGGGCACGGTGCGCCAGGACGCGAATGTGCGGCCCTTCCCTGGCACCAACAATCAGCCGATTGGGCGGGTTAGCTCTGGGGACGAGATTATTTTCATCGGGCGTAGCCAGAACAGCCAGTGGTACCTGATCCGCCTGGGCGCTCAGCGCAGCCCGGCCTCGGTGATCAATAGCCCGGACGGCGCCGGCTGGGTCAACCAGGCCTTGATCAGCCCGCCGCCGGGTGAGGTGCCGGTGCGACAGCCGGAGGCGACGCCCGTTCCTACCGCCAGTCCATGACCGCCGGCCGGGCAACCGCGAACAGCGCCGCGTCGCGGGTTCGGCAGGGCTGCACCGGTGTCCCTTGAAACACGCTCTTCAGACCAGGCGCTCGTTGCTTACCCGGGCGCCGGCGCGCTTCGTTCCAGCCCTGGGCTGGGCGGCGCTCGGCGCGCTGTTGATCGTCCTGCTCTCCCAGATCCCGGCAACCCACGTGGTTAATATTGGCGGCTTTGATGCCGCCTATACCCAGGGCTTTTTCGACGCCGAACGGCCCGGCGATCCCGGTGGGCCGCGCTCCTACCTGGACGGCGCTGAGGGCGGCGCCCGCTGGAGCGGCGCCTCGGCGGCGCTGCTCTTCCCTCAGGCCGGCCTGCCCGGCGAGGTAAGCCTGCGTTTGCGCGGCTGGCGCGAGGGCGGCCCGCCTCCGCAGGTGACGCTGCTGCTCAATGGCGTGCAGGAACTGGACCGCTTCGTAGCCACTGGCGCGTGGGAAGAGCGCCGGGTGCCCATCCGTGGCGGCTGGCTCAAGGCTACCGACTTTTTCATCGAGATCCGCGCCGAAACGGCCCAACTCGCCGATGGGCGCGCGGTAGGCGTACTGGTTGATCGGGCGGTCTACCGGGTCGGGCCGGGGTTGATCGCCCCCTATCCCACCCAGGTCGGTTACGCTGCCGCGGTGGGCGCGCTGCTGTGGGCGCTGTTTCGAGGGCGCGGCAACACGCCGCGCGAGCCGGTGGGTCTCGCCCCCGCCGCCGCGCTGCTGGTCTACGGCCTGGCCTGGCTGCTGCTCTACCGGCTCCAGCCACCGCTCTATCCCTATCCGTTACGGGCGCTGCCGCCGCTCAGCGCGCTCGCGCTGGGCGGGGTGCTCACGCTGCGCGAAGGGCCAGCCCTGGCGGAGCGCTGGCCGCGCCTCGTCAGCGGTATCGCCCCTGTTGCCGTGATCGGCGTGTGGACCGCGGCCACCCTGGTCCTCGCGCAGCAGCACGTGACCCTCTCCCGACCGGGGGTGGAGAACGATTTTCGCGTCTTCGCCACACGCGACACGCTGGCAGGCATCTTCAGCGCCGACGGGTTCTACAACCTGGGGTATCCCTTGTTGCTCTGGCTGGCGCGGCCGTTCTTCGAGGGCAACGCCTTTCTGGCAGGCCGCTTCCTGGCGGCGCTGAGTGGAGCGGCGCTGCTCGGCGCGGGATACTGGCTTGCTCGAGTTATACTGCCCCCTGGCCCGGCTCTGGCGGCCCTGCTGGTCCTGGCCCTGAGCGGCCTGGTGGCGCAGTACGGCCTGTATGTGGGCAGCGACATGCCCTTTGCCGCCTGCACGACCTTGAGCGTGGCCGCGCTGGCAGCCGCGCTCGGCGGGCGCCACGCCGACGGGCGGGGGGCCTTGTGGCTGGCTGCTCTTGCCGGCCTCGGCGGCGGACTGGCCTTTCTGATGCGCCACCCCGGTCTGATCCTGCTGCCCTGGGGCAGCGTCGCGCTCCTGCTGGCGGCCCGCGCGCGACGCCGCGCGCTGGTGGCGGTCTTCGCCAGCGCGATGCTCGGCGCTATGCTCCCGCAGCTCATCGCCAATACCATCGGCACAGGGAACCCGCTCTACAACCAGCAGGCCAAGAACATCTGGCTGGCGGTGTACGGCAACACCGACTGGGGTCGCTGGGAAGAAGCGCCCAACGACATCGGGCTGATCGAGGTGGTGCTGCGCGACCCGGCGCGCTTTCTGGAAAACTGGCGGCGTAACGTGATCGGCTATACCGGCAGCGGCGCCGAAGACACCAGCGAATTCGGGCGCGCCTGGCAACTCCGCCTGCTCGGCTGGCCGGCCAACTGGCTCGCTGTGGCGGGACTCCTGGGCTGGCTGCTGCTGCTGGTCCGACAGACCGGTGAGGATATGAGGGTACCCGCGGCGCTCCTGGTCCTCGTGGGCGCTTACGTCGCGCTGGTCAGCACCGCCTTCAGCCTGCAACGCTTTTTTCTGCCACTGGCCCCGATCTATGCCGTTGCAGCCGGCTGGTGCCTCTGGCGCCTGACACGCGGCGGGCAGTGGCTGCTCGGCGCGAGCCTGGCGCTGATTGTGGTACTATGGGGCGGTTATGGAACGGGGGCGCGCTATGTGCTGGCGCAGCAACCCGCGGAGGAGGTCGCAGCGATCCGCATGGTCGCGGCTGCAACCGCCCCTGGCGACCCGATCGCGGTGCGGGTATCGAGCCGCCTGCCTCTGGCCAAGTACTCCGCGCTCGCCCATCGCGTGGTAGACTGGCCGCCGCAGGTTACTGCCGGGGCGACGATAACCGCAGAGGAGATCGCCGCGGTGCGCGCCGCAGGGGCGCGCTACCTGCTGTGGGACGAAACGGCGGGGCCGCCGCCGCTCTCCGATCCGGCAGCAGCGCGTGTCGGTGCGAGCAGGCGCTACGGGTTGTACCGTCTGGATGGCGTACCCCTGCCGACGGGGGGCACGCCCCCAGGGTGTGGAGACGCGGCGGCGGCGCGTCTCGACGGGGTCCATCCCGACAGGGTGCGACACAGCCGCGTGGGCGTCTGAGGTGACAATAGGGGGAAACCGGGTTTCCCCACCTGCGGTGAGCCTGTCGAACCGCGCCCCTGCCTGTGGGGCGCCAGCCGCTCCCAACAGCGGTTGGGAAATGGGGCGGGTTTCCCCACGCCCCTGCCTGCCAGGGTGGCAAGCTCCGAGCACCGGCAGGGTTCGGGAGCGAGGCGGGGAAACCCGGTTTCCCCACCCCGGGCAACCGACCCGCTCCACGGCCCGACGGATAACGGTTCAGAAGCGTCGAAGCGAACACATGCGCACAGCATCCGCAACAACCTCCGACGGAAAGGCAGCCGGGGCCGCTCGTCGAACGGCGCTGGCGCTGCCGCGCCTGTCGGCCACCGCCACGTACCTGGCGGCGCTGGTGCTGCTGGGGCTGGGCTTGCGGCTGTGGTTCCTCGCCGTCAACGACATCGATCCGCGCTTCTCGGCGGCTGATGATGGCGACTACTACCAGCGAGCCTTACGCCTGGCCGCCACCGGCGAATACCTGGACAACTCCTGGCTGATCCGGCCGCCCGGCCACGTCTTTTTCTTCGCCGCGATGCTGAAAACGGCGATGCTGCTCGGCGATCCGACCCTGGGCATCGCCATGATCCGCGGCGTGCAGGTGGCCCTCTCGCTGGCGCTCATTCCCGTGGGCTACGACATGGCCCGGCGCCTGTTCAGCCAGCAGGCGGGCTTGATCTTCGCAACAGTGCTGGCGGTCTGGTTTCCGCTGGTGGAACTGCCGGCGCTGATCCTGAGCGAGCCGCTCTTCTTCTTCGGATTGGTGCTGAGTTGCTGGGCGCTGGTCCGCTGGCGCGACAGCCGACGCTGGCCCTGGCTGAGCGGCGCGGGCGCGGCGCTGGCCGTGGCTGCCCTGGCACGCTCACCGGCGCTCTACGCGGCGGTGTTTGTGCTGGGGTTCCTGTGGTGGGAAACGGCGAGCGGCGAGCAGCGCCGGACCGGCCTGCGGATGGCGCGGCTGGGGTCCTGGATGCAGCGCTTCGGCATCGCCGCGGCAATCTTCCTGATCCCCTTTGTGGGCATCATCGCCCCCTGGACGGCGCGGAACTATGTCACCTACAACCGGTTCATTATCATCGACACGCTAGGGCCGGTGAACCTGTGGATGGCGATGAGCGACGCGGTCAACGCGGGGCGCGGTGAAGGCGAGGCCAAGGCTATTCTGGCGGCCATTCCGCAGGAGGAACGCCAGGCCTTCGTCAGCGCCGATATTCGGCGCATCGTGCGCGAAGAGCCGTGGCGACTGACGCGCAATTTCTGGCCCCATTTTCAGCACATCTGGAAGGCGCAGTTCATTGAGGATTACTTCGTTAAGGTGAGTTTTTTCACCCGGCCGCTGCGCGAGGTGTGGATCATTGGCGCCCTGGGTGATCTGCTCTGGCTAATCTTCAGCGTGGCAAGCGTGTTTGCCCTGGCGGCGCGCCCGCGCGAGGGCGGCTTCCGGCTGCTGGCCCTGGGCTGGATCGCCTACTCCTGTCTCACGGTGATGCTCATCCACGTCGAGCCGCGCTACCTGTTGCCGATCTGGCTGTTTATGGCCCTCTACGGCGCAGCAACGCTGGGGGCGGTGTGGAAGCGGCTGGCCCTTCGGCGACGCGACAGGGGGGCGGCGCGCGTTGAGGCCCGCGCCTACCTGCGCTCGCCGTGGGGCCTGGCGGGCATGCTCCTGTGCGCGACCTTGCTGTTCCTGGTCTTCAGCTACCGCGACTACCCACGGATCATCGCCGCCGGGGTGCAGCGCGAGTGGCACCGCGCCGAGGCCCTGGCCGCCTATCGCCGGGGCGACTACAGCGGAGCGATTGCGGCCTACGAGCGCATGCTTGTCGCCGACCCTGACTTCGTCGACGGGCGCGCCGAGCTGGCGCTGCTCTACCTGGAACTGGGCGACTATGATCGGGGCTGGGAAGCCCTCGGCACGCGCCACACCCACCGCGGCGACGTAGTGCGCGGGGCGCTCGCGCGGGCCCAGGGCAACCAGGAACTGGCCCGTATCTACTTTGAAGACGCCGAGGTGCGCGCCGGCGAAGACGTGCAGAAGCTGGCCATGGAGTGGTTGCGCCCCGCGCCGCTCACAGCACTGCGCCTGGGGAACGGGCTGGACTTCGGCTACCTCGACGGTTTCTCCTTTGGCGAGACAGTGGCCGCCGGCGACGGCGCACCCCGCACCTATCGCTGGCTGCAAAGTTGGGGCATTATCCGACTGCCCTTGCCCGAACCGCTGCAAGAGGGAGCGGTGCTCCGGCTGCGCCTGGCCGGCGGCCGACCCGGCGCTACGCCGTTGAGCCTGACCCTCGGCAACGAGCGCATGACCCTGCCGGTGCGCGGCGGCGAGTGGCGCATCTACCGCCTGGCCGTGCCCGCCAGCCTGAGCGGAGCCAGTCAGATCGAGATCCGGCTGGCAGCGCCGACGTTCATTCCGGTACAGGTCAACCGCGCCAGTGGCGACGCGCGCCTGCTGAGTGTGATGATCAGTGACGTGGCCGTGGAGCAGCCAGCGCTCCCGGCCCCCATGCAGGAACAGCCATGAGCCTGGCCATTCCCGATGCCACCACCCGACCCGAGGCGCCCCGCACCTACCCGTTCAGCGTCAGCGTCGTGATCCCCGCCTTCAACGAGGCGCACAACATCGGCGCCGTGGTGCAGCGCGTGCGCGCCGCCCTGCCCGACGCCGAGATCCTTGTGGTGGACGACGCATCGCACGACGGGACTGCCGCCGCGGCGCTGGCCGCCGGGGCCCGCGTCGAGCGCCACCCCACCAACCGCGGCAACGGCGCAGCGGTCAAGACCGGCATTCGACGCGCTAGCGGCGACGTGATCCTGCTGATGGACGCCGATGGCCAGATGGACCCGCGCTACATCCCCGACTTGCTCGGCGGCATCGCCGCCGGCTACGACATGGTCGTCGGCGCGCGCACCCGCGCGACCCAGGGCGATACCCTGGTGCGTCGGCTCGGCAACCGCGCGCTCGATGCCCTCGGCGGCTACCTGGTAGAAGCCGACGTACGCGACCTCACCAGCGGCTACCGGGCCATGCGCCGCGACGTGATTATGGAGTTCCTGCACCTGCTCCCCAATCGCTACTCCTATCCAACCACCAGCACCCTGAGCCTGCTCAAGGCCGGCTACTGCGTAGGCTTTGTGAACATCGAGGGTCAGCGACGCCAGGGTGGGCGAAGCGGCCAGAAGCTCTTCAAGAACGGCGTCAGGTTCGGACTGATCATGTTGCGGATCATCTCTCTGTTTGCGCCCCTGCGGGTCTACTTTCCGATCGCGCTGGGCATGTTCGCGTTGAGCCTGCTGGCCTACATCGCCAGCGTGGCGGTCAACGGCGTCTGGCTCAAGATCCCCAACGCTACCGCCGCCCTGTTCGTTGGCGGCATCATTGTTTTTATGTTCGGCCTGCTGGCTGAACAGATCGCCGCGCTCCGGTTCCAGCGGCGCGAGTGAGCGCATGAAAAAGTACTTACCTCTGCTGCTGCGTCTACTCGGCCCCGCGCTGCTCATCCTCTTTCTCGCCAATGCGAACCTTGAGCAACTCTGGGAGAGCCTGCGCAGCGCTCAAGCCTGGCCGATTGCGCTCTCGCTGCTGCTCATGCCGCCGTTCGTCTTGATCAAGTCCTGGCGCTGGCTGCGGCTCATGCGGGAAGCAAGGCTGCAACTCGACTTTCGCACCGCCTGCGGCCTCTACGCCGTCGGGCTGTTTTACGGCGCCACAACGCCGGGGCAGGCTGGCGATCTGCTCAAGGCGGTCTACTTGCGAGAGCGGGGCCAGCCGCTGGCGCCGGCTATGCTGAGCGTGGTGCTCGATCGACTCTTCGATCTGCTGGTGATGGCCGCATTCGGCGTCCTGGGCATCTTTGCGCTGGGCCGCCTGCTCCCCAGTCGGGAACTGCAAACCGCGCTGGTGCTTGCTATGGCCCTGGGCCTGGCGGCGCTGACCGTTGTTCTGGTTGCCCGGAGACCACGGGCATGGATGCTGACCGTCGTGCTGCCACGCTTTGCGCCGGGTTTCACCGCCACGCTGAACCGCTGGAACAGCCAGCTCCATGGCCTGAGTCTGCGCCCGGCGCTGGTGGTTGAACTGACCCTGCTCTCCCTGGGCTCGGCGGCCTTCACCTTCCTACGGCTCTGGCTGCTCTTCCTGGCCTTGAGCCTCGACCGCGTGCCCCTACCTGTGGTCGTGGGGGTTTCGGCGCTGACCGCCGTGCTTCAGGTGCTGCCGATCTCGATCGCTGGCGTGGGCGTGCGCGACGCGGCACTGATTGCGGTATTGCTGCCCTATGGTTATACAACCGAACAGGCGCTGGCGCTTTCGGCGCTCTTTTTATTAATCAATGTGCAGCATATTTTCGTGGGCTTTATTGTCTCGTTCTGGTACCCTCTGACCCGCCGCCCCGCGCGAGACATCGATGTGTCGCGCGATGGCAACACCGCTGCGGGGTCGAGTGATATGTAATAGCTGTGTACAGGTCCATGCTACAATACACTTGAGGAAAACCGTCGAAAGGAGCGTAGGAGGGCTGCGCGCTTTCCTGTCCTCCCGCGAATGGGCAGCGGGCAGGCCAGGCTTTCCCTAAGCCTTTCTCAGTGGGAGAAATGTGCAAGGGCTACGCTGTTCCCGTCTTTCTTTCGGGTTGCTCGCACGATCGGGACTGTCACGGGGAGCGCTTCTTTACCCCGATCGAAGCTGGCAACCGTGGATAGTTATGAAAATCCAGGCGCCTATGAGCACAGGCACGCTTCAGGGAAGTGACATCACGTTTACCCCGCCCTACGAACGTTACGCGCCGCTGTACGACCGCAGCGGCCAGATGCGCTTCGCTGTGCTCGTCCATCTGTACCTGCAAGATCTGTTACGCCAGCACCCGGTTCGTGGCCGACGGGCCCTGGACCTTGCCTGTGGCACCGGCACACTGGCGTTGCTGCTGGCCGCCGATGGATGGCAGGTCACCGGCCTTGACTGGTCGGCGGCGATGCTGGCCGAAGCCGCCGCCAGGGCCGCCAGCGCAGACGAACCCGTGCGCTTCATTCACGGCGACATGCGCGACCTGGAGGGCCTGGTCCCGGCGGCGCTGTTCGATCTGGTGACGTGTAGCTACGACAGTTTGAACTACATGCCCACTGAGGCCGACCTGGCAGCCTGCTTCCGCGCCGTCGCCGGCGCGCTGGCGCCTGGAGGGCTGTACGTGGCCGACCTGAATACGCGCCACTTCCTGGAGCACGACTGGGGAGCGTGCATGATCCAGGAGTACGATGGCTATGTGCAGATTGAGCGGAGCCACTTCGACCCTGCATCGGCGCGGAATCGTATGGTGCTGACCGGCTTTGTGGGTGACGACGACACGGGCTACGAGCGTTTCGACGAACTGCACGTCGAGTACGCCTACCCCACCGAAACGGTTACGGCGCTGATGGAACGGGCCGGGCTGCGCGTTGAAGCTCTGTACGACAGTTTTACCCTCCAGCCGCCCGGCCCGCGCACCCAGCGCATCTTCTGGGTCGCACGCAAACCCTGTGAGTGAGGAGTGCTGTGAGCGTACTGCCAGCTCTCGATGAGAAGGCCGAATACGTCGAGCGCATGTTCAGCCGGATCGCCCCGGGCTACGACCGGATGAACCGGGTGATGACCTTTGGGCTGGACCAGCGCTGGCGCCGGCGGGTCGTCGAGCAGGTTGCCCCTCCGGTTGACGGTCGGGCCCTCGACGTGGGTACGGGTACGGGAGACTTTTTGCTCGAACTGGCGGCCTGGACCCGCGAGGGTCTTGTGGTCGGCGTGGACTTTACCGTGCCGATGATGGCCGCCGGTCGAGGAAAGCTGGCGCATCTGGAGGGCAAACGGGCCGCCTTTGTTGGCGGCGACGCCCTGCGGCTGCCCTTTCCCGACAACACCTTTGATGCCATCACCACTGGCTTCGTGCTGCGCAATGTGACCGATATTCCACAGGCCCTGCGCGAAATGTACCGCGTGGCACGTCCCGGCGGCGTTATGGCCTGTTTGGAAGTCGCCCGCCCGAAACACGCGCTGGTACGGCTGGGCCATCGGCTGTACTTCGAGGGCGTGGTACCCTGGATCGGACAGATCATCGGCGGCGATCGGCGAGCCTACACCTACCTGCCGCAATCGGCGCGGGCCTTTCCGTCGCCAGCGCGCCTGGCAACAATGATGGGCGAGGCCGGGTGGCGACACGTGACGTACCGGCTCCTGAGCCTGGGAGCAGTGGCGATCCACGTGGGCGCGAAGATCTAATACCGTTTCGCCTTGATGGCACCGCATTGGTTCAGATCCCGCAACGCTCCAGCTCCACAGCGCCACAAAGCCCCGTGTGGGGGCTGTCGGGCTGTGGAGGTGATGCTGGAGCATGCGAGGTCGTCAATTCCAGTTGGTATAAGGCAAGGTTCAATGGCGGACGTTTCTATGTTACCGTCGCTCCACATCTCCACAGCTCTACACCTCCACACAACCGGCTTGTAGAGTTGTCGAGGTGTGGAGATGAAGGCCGGATGGTCGAGCGGATCTGAACCACGCCTGAGGCGCAAATAGCCCCGGGAGGGTTTGGGCGAAGAGGCACGGCGCCGCAGCGCCCCTACGCTCTCCCACGTCGCTCTCGAGGGGGCGTGGGGAAACCGGGTTTCCCACCCGTGGTTTGACAAGTTCACCACAGGCGGTGAGCTTGTCGAACCGCACCCCTGCCCGGGATAGGGTGTGAGGGCTGCTCCCTTGCAGGAAAAACCCTCTTACCACCGTGTCGTTGTGCGGCGCAGTTGCAAGGGTTTCTCATCCGAAATCGTCCAATTCTCAAGGAGCGTAACCAGTGTCGAACCAGCACTACGAACTACCACCTCGACATGGGAACCGGATGCGGCAGCGGCTAGGCAGCACGCCTCGAGCGCTTGATGAAGAGTTTGATGATCTGCCTTGCGATCCTCCCTGCCGTAGAAGATATCGCTCAGCCCGCAGCCCGGGGGTCTACGGCAGAATTGGTGTCGGGGCCACCCTGTATCTGGTTCTCGGAGGTCTGGGTGCCCTGCTGATCGTTTTTGCCCTCAATCGCTTCCTGACGGGCGTGGGAGACTTCCTCAAGTTCCCCGGTCTGGGGGCGATTGCCACACCGACCCCTACCGTACTCTCAAGCGCGGCAGTGATTCAGCGCATTCAGGCCCTCAATCGGCTGGAAACCGCGTCGTACAGCGTGCAGACAGTAATCGAAGTGCAGCAGACGCAGGGCAACCCGCTGTTTGATTTCTTTGCCGGCGACTCCTTGCTGCTGATCGCGCACGGCTCCGTGGCGGCGGGGATCGATCTGAGCGCGATTGAAGCCGATGATGTTACCCTCTCACCGGACGGACGTACCATCACGGTGAAGCTGCCGCCTGCACAGATCTTCAGCAGCAGTCTTGATAACACCAGGACGCGAGTCTACAGTCGCGATCGGGGCTGGTTCGCTCCCACAAACAAAGATCTGGAAACCCGGGCGCGACAGGAGGCGGAAGCGCAGATCCTGCACGCCGCCTGCGAAGATGGGGTGCTGAGCAAAGCTACGGAGCAGGCGAGCGTTGCGCTGCAGCAACTCCTGGGCATGATTAGCGATGCAACAATCATTGTTTCCACCGTACCACACGAACCATGCCCCGAACCTGCAACGTGACCCCCTGACGATCGCGCCGGATCGTAGCGCAGGAACGTTGCCCGTGCAAGCTTGCCGGCGATGCCTGTGCATTCTGCACCATTCCGGCAGCCAAGCCACCGGTCAGTGCCACCTCCAGGAACGCACCAGGGTGCTGGTTCGTTCCTGGAGGTGAAGCCGCTCATAATAGCCCTGGTGTAACAAATCCGGGTGATACCATTTTAGATTTTGGATTGCAGATTATCGCGCAGGTCGTTCTGATGCGCTTTGACGGAACCCCGCTTGCGGAGTATTCACGTGAAATTGGTATAACACCATCCTGCCCAATTCGAGTATCATGAGTAAAATAGGTAACAACACTTTTTATAGCACTGACCGGAATAATTGGCCTTTCCCCCTCCCGTGCGCGGAAGAACTCTCCTGGAAATACCCCGTTCTCCCATATCATCCCTGCCGGGAGGGGCGCGGTTCGACCGGCTCACCGCAGGGGGTGAGCCGGTCGAACCGAAGGTGGGGGACCACTGTTTCCCTCGCTTTCTTTGAGTAGCCCGGGAGGGCTTTGCTTGCCCAGGCCTTCCCGCGTGCGGGCTATGTTCACATTAGTCATCTACACACTAGCGCCTGTACGGCGTGGTGACTGTGACCCTGCATATGGTTCCTCCCGCCAGCATTCTCGTTTCCGGCCTCGGCGATAGCACACACGACTATCTTGTGTCGCGCTTGATACAAGAAGGGTATCAGGTAAAACAGGCTGTCGGCTTGCAGCAAACGCTGGAGATCCTGCGTAGCCGGATAGATCTTGTCTTGCTTGATTTACCCTCAGCCGACGAGGTAATCCACGTCCCTGCAATTCGCGCGGCTTGTTCGGCAACGATCATAGTCATCGGCCCGGCGCGCAACGACCGGCTGGTGGTCAGTGCGCTGGAACTGGGCGCCGATGACTATGTTCAGCGTCCCTTTCGCACCGACGAACTGCTGGCGCGCATCCGGGCCCAACTCCGGCGCCGTAACGGCCAATCGGGTGCGCTAGTATTTGGCCTGCTGAGCCTCGACCTGCAGGGGCGCCGGGCCATGCGCGCCGGGCAGCCGGTTGAGCTTGAGCCTCAGGCGTTAGCCCTGCTGACTCTGCTGGCAAGCCGTCCGGGGTATCCGTATCCGAGTGATGTGCTGGCCGAGCGTCTGTGGGGATCGTGCGACCAGGGCAGCCTGGCGCGCCTTGCGGCCACGGTGGAGTATTTGCGCACCCTGATCGAGCCCGATCCCCGGTCGCCAGTGATCCTTGGCGGCGACATCGGGCAGGGGTACTGGCTGAGTCATATGACGCAGGCGCGCAACGCCGATTAAGGTATCGTCCAAACCCAATCCGGCGTTCAGCTCCACCACCGGTTGGGGGAGGGGGGAAACCTTTCAGGTGTAGCGTTTCTGGCGGGTGGCCTTCTGATGCGCTGCTGGTCCTCACCCCCCCATCCCCCCTCTCCCTTGCGGGCATACCCGTACCCAAAACATTTGGGGGTTGCAGGGGCTGCTACGATCTGAGAAAGGCCGCCTGTGGAGGAGGCCGGTTGTACCGACGCAGGAGCAGCAGCGATGGATGAGTTCCCCACCTGGGCGGAGGAGGAGTTTGGGGCGGCGGCCTTGGGCGATAGACGCCGCACGGCCCGGTTGGTGCAGTTGGCCGCAGCACTGGGCGCCCAACCGCAGGCCTCCGTGCCGCAGGCAACGGAGACCCCGGCGCTGCGCAAGGCCGCCTATCGCTTCTTCGGCAGTCAGTATGTCCCGGCTGACGCGATCCTGGCCAGCCATGTCCAGTCGACCCAGCGTCGGATGCAAGCGGTTCCGCTCGTGTTGGCCGTGCAGGATACCAGTTTGCTGGACTATAGCCACTATCCGGAAACAACGGGTCTGGGGCCGCTGGCGAGCACCAAGCAGCAGGGCTTGCTGGTGCATACCACGCTCGCCCTGACCCCCGAGCACGTGCCGTTGGGCCTGCTCGCGCAGCAGGTCTGGTCGCGTGACCCCGATGTGCGCCGGGAGCAGGATCACAAGACCCGCCCGCTGGCCGAAAAGGAAAGCCAGAAATGGCTGACCAGCCTGCACGCGGTGATCGCGGCACGGGAGGCCTGCCCGGAGACCCACTTCGTCAGCGTGGGCGACCGGGAAGCCGATGTGTACGACCTGTTCCTGGTGGAACGTCCCGTGGGCGTTGACCTGCTCATTCGTGCGGCCCAGAACCGGACGGTGGACGGGCCGGACAGCTATCTGTGGGCGGCAATGGCCGCTGCACCGGTGGCGGCAACCGTCGAGGTATCGTTGGGCGAACGGGGCACGCAGCCTGCACGCCTGGCGGAATTGACGGTGCGCTGGCGGCAGGTGACCGTGCGTCCGCCCAAGCATCGGGCCAAGGCGGGGCTGTCCAGCGTCAGGGTCTGGGCCGTGTGGGCGGTTGAGCAGACGCCCCCACCGGGGGCCACACCCGTGGAATGGCTGTTGCTGACCACCGTCCCCGTCACCACGACCGACGAGGCACGGGAACGGTTGGCCTGGTACGCCGCACGCTGGGGGATCGAAGTCTGGCATAAAGTCCTCAAGAGTGGGTGCCGGATCGAGCAGAAACAGTTGGCTACGGCCTATCGGTTGACGACGTGCCTGACGCTCTACAGCGTGATCGCCTGGCGCATCCTGTATGCGACAATGGCGGCCCGGGCGGTGCCGGATGCGCCGTGCACCGTGCTGCTGGACGACGCGGAGTGGCAAGGGCTGTATTGTCGCATCCACCGGGTCGCTATCGCCCCAGTGACCCCACCGTCGTTGCGCCAGGCCGTCCGCTGGATTGCCCAATTGGGCGGCTTCCCGGGCCGCGCAGGCGATGGCGACCCGGGAGTCAAGACGCTGTGGAACGGTCTGCAGCGCCTTGCCGACATTGCCGCGATGTACCGGATTATGCAGCACCCGCCCCCCGCTCCCGATTCTCCCGATCGGCCACACCCAGACTAACTGTTTTGGGTACGGGTATGCCCGCTCAGGGAGAGGGGGGAGTGGGCGTTGGGACGCCACGTGTGCGCGCTCCCTCTCCCGCTAAGTTCAGGGGCGGACAGAACGTATGAGCGCCGACGGGCGTTATGGCGTTGGGATGCGCTGGTTGGTCCTCACCCCCCTCCCCCGCTCCAGCTTCGCTGGAGCGCCTGCGCTGAGCCTGTCGAAGCGGGGAGACCAGAGCCGTGCGCGGGGGCGTTCCAGTGCGGTACACGCCACGGTGGCTCGGCCGTGCCGCACAATGACGAGATGACCACGGGTTGTTTCCTGGGAGGGTGCAGCCCTCCCAGACCCTCTCCGCGCGGGGGGCTTGCCAGCCTGGCAAGCAGGCGGTGTGGGGAAACCCGGCTTCCCTATAGCTCACATCAGAGATAGTTGCGGCCCAGGAGCCGGCGCAGGCGCTGACGCAGCCCCAGGCGCGCAGCGCGCCCGATCAGGGCAACCAGGAACAGAGCGGTGAGCGCCAGCGGGCCGTAGCGGGGCCGCGTCAACTCCCGCAGGGCCGCGGGATCGCGCAGGGGCAGAGGCGAGTGGTCGCGCACCTCCACTTTCAACTCCTCGCCGTGCCATTCGCGCTCCACCCAGAACAGGTGGGGCATGCTGCGCTGGAAAAAGTAGTAGGCCGGGTTATACTCGTAGAGGTAGTCAAACAACTCACCGAACGGCTCGCCAGGCTCCCTGGGGTGGAGCACCAGCGTGTCGCCCACCAGGTTCACGTACCAGCGGTGGAACGACCAGTGAAACAGGCGCTCGGCAATCTCCGAAGGGCTCTGGATATAGCCGGCCTTGCAGGTCCGGCGAAGTTCGCGGGCGAACTGCACCGGGTCGTCCATATGCTCCAGAATGTGGGAGCAGATGCTGTAGGCGAAGGCGCCGTCTTTGAAGGGCAGGTGGTGGGCATCGGCGACCACGAATGGCCGGTCAACCACCAGGTCGCCGCCGCGCTCGCGGTTATCGGCGCCGGGGAAGCGATCAACCAGCACATCGGCGCGGGGATGGGGATTGTCGCCGCTCCCGACTTCGAGCACCAGCCCCTGGCGCGGCGGGTTGAGTTTCTGACGCATGTGACGTCGAGCCTCACGCGGCTTCGCCGCCCAACAAGATGCTGAGCAGCGGCGTTCCCGGGAAGGGGCGGTGAGAAGCGGATGGGAAGCCCCGGTTGCCCCTCGCTTTCACCGCAGGTCCCACCGGGGATCAGTTCAGATCGTCGCCGCTCAGGCTATCACGGAGGATATCCAGGTTCTCCAGGGCCAGGCCGGTGCCAATGGCCACACATGAGGCCGGCTGATCGGCCACGTAGCAGGGCACGCCGGTAACTTCGGTAAGCAGTTCGTTGATGCGTCGCAGCATCGAGCCGCCGCCGGTCATCACCATGCCTTTGTCAATAATATCGGAGGAGAGCTCGGGCGGCGTCTCCACCAGCACGGCGCGCACGGCGCTGACGATGGCCTCGAGTGGCTCCTGGATGGCCTCGGTAATCTCATTCGAGTCAACCTCGATCGTGCGCGGCAGACCGGCCACCTGGTCGCGTCCGCGCACCTGGGTCGTCAGCGGGCGTTCGAGGGGCAGGGCCGAGCCGATCTCGATCTTGACGCTCTCGGCGGTGCGCTCGCCGATCAGCATGTTGTATTTTCGCTTAACATACGCGGCAATGGCTTCATCGAACTTATTGCCGCCCACGCGCACCGAGGTACTCACCACAATATCGTTGAGCGAGATCACCGCCACCTCGGTCGTGCCGCCGCCAATATCAATAACCAGGTTGCCCGAGGGCTGCGCGACGGGGATGTTGGCGCCGATGGCGGCCGCCAGCGGTTCGCGGATGAGGTAGGCCCGCCCGGCGCCGGCCTCCAGAGCCGCGTCGCGCACGGCGCGCATCTCGACGCTGGTCACCCCGGCGGGGATGCAAATCATCACCTCGGGTCGGGCGAAGCGAAAGCGACCGGCGACCCGCCCGATGAAGTACTTGAGCATGGCCTCGGTCACCTGGTAGTCGGCGATCACGCCATTCCGCATCGGGCGCACCACTTCGATGCTCTCCGGCTCGCGGCCGAGCATCGCCAGGGCCTCGGCCCCCACTGCGCGCACGCGCCCATCTTTAGTGCTCAGAGCCACCACCGACGGCTCCGAGAGCACGATCCCCTTTCCTTTCAAGTACACCAGGACGTTTGCAGTACCCAGATCAATACCAATCCTGCGGGCCATAGATCCTCTGTATGCTGTAGTACGGCGTTGCGGGCCTACTGGCGCCGTCCGACGTTCTTGAGCCGCGCCACCTGGAGCCGCACCAGTTCCTTGCGGAGCTTGGCTTCGGCAATGGCGGCATCGCGCTCGCTCTGGGCCATCTGTTTGCGCTCTTCGGCCAGCTTGCGCGCCGCTTCAGCGCGGGCCTCGTCAATCTCGTCGGCCCGCTCGACCGTATCGGCCAGTATGGTCACCCGGGTGGGCAACACTTCCATAAAGCCGCCCGAAACGGCAAAGGGTGTGCGCACGCCATCCTTGACGATCCCCAGCTCACCCGGTTCCAGGATCGTCAGCAACGGGGCGTGCCGCGGCAGAATACCCACGCGACCGGCGCGGGTAGGCGCGCTGATCAGATCGACATCATCGGAGAGTACCACCCGCTCGGCGGTGACAATTTCCAGGTGAATGGGCATACGTTGCTCCTGAGGACCACCCAGCGCATCCCAACGCCATACCGTCCGTCGGCGCCAATGGGTTCTGTCCGCCCCTGAACGGGGGCAGGCTGGAGACGGGGGCGCTGTTCTACCTATGCCTTCTGGCTGGACTCGTAGGCCGCGAGCACATCATCGAAGTCGCCCTGCATGTAGAAGAACGACTCGGGGATGTGGTCTCCCTCGCCATTGAGCACGCGGCGGAAGCTCTCAACCGTCTTGGCCACCGGCACATACTTACCCGGGCGGCCGGTGAACTGCTGGGCCACCGTGAACGGCTGGGAGAAGAACAGTTCGATCTTGCGCGCCCGGGCGACAGTGAGCTTATCGTCGTCGCTCAACTCCTCCATGCCGAGGATCGCGATAATATCCTTCAGGTCCTTGTAGCGCTGGAGCACACGCTTAACCTCCTGGGCCACGCGGTAATGCTCCTCGCCGACCACATTCGGGTCAAGGATGCGACTGGTGGAGGCCAGCGGATCCACAGCCGGGAAGATCGCGCGCTCGGCAATGCTGCGTTCGAGCGAAATCGTCGCGTCGAGGTGGGCGAACACCGTTGCCGGCGCCGGGTCGGTATAATCGTCGGCGGGCACATATACGGCCTGCATCGAGGTGATCGACCCCCGTTTGGTGGACGTAATTCGCTCCTGGAGTTCGCCCATCTCAGTGCCGAGGGTGGGCTGATACCCCACCTGGGAGGGCATGCGCCCGAGGAGCGAGGAGACCTCGGAGCCGGCCTGGACGAAGCGGAAGATGTTGTCAATGAACAGCAGGATATCGCGGCCCTCATCGCGGAAATACTCGGCCATAGTCAGCGCGGTCAGGCCCACGCGGAGGCGCGCGCCGGGCGGCTCATTCATCTGCCCGAAAACCATCACGGTCTTATCGAAGACCGTCGTTGTTTCGTCAATGCGGGCCTCGCGCATCTCGTGGATCAGGTCGTTGCCCTCGCGGGAGCGTTCGCCTACCCCGGCAAACACCGAGTAGCCCGACTGCTCCTTGGCGATATTGGCGATCAATTCCTGGATCACCACCGTTTTGCCCACGCCGGCGCCGCCGAAGATCGCCGTTTTGCCGCCGCGGGTAAAGGGGGCGATCAGGTCAATGACCTTGATCCCCGTCTCGAAGATCTGCGCCTCAGTGCTCTGCTCCTCGAAGGACGGCGGGGGGCGATGGATGGGCCGGCGTTCGACCGTGGTGGGGATCGTCTCGCCGCCGTCAATCGGTCGCCCGAGCACATTGAAGACGCGACCGAGAGTAGCGGGGCCGACGGGCACAGCGATGGGCTTGCCAGTATCGTAGATCGGCACGCCGCGTTGCAGGCCATCGGTGCTACCCATGGCCACGGCCTTGACCTGACCCGCGCCGAGTTGCTGCTGCACCTCGCACACGAGGGTACTGCCGTCTTCGAGGGGGATCTCAAGCGCGTTATAAATCTCAGGGATATGATCCTTGAACTCAGCGGTGATCACCACGCCGATGATTTCGCGAACGACACCCTGCGCTGTGCTCCCGTTCGTCATTGTCTCAACTCCATCACCGATCGGAGACAGTGGCGACCACCTGATCCGATCCGGATTGTGTCTGGTTCATTACCATTGCAGATTGTGGATTGTCGCGCGAGGCGTGCAGATGCGTTTTGACGCAGCACTGCGCGCGGAGTGTTCACATGACCCTGGCATTACATCTCGGCGAGGGCGGCGGCGCCGCTGGAGATCTCGGAGACCTCCTTGGTGATAGCCGCCTGGCGCGCCTTATTGTAGCTCAGGGTCAGGTCACGCACCAGATCCTTGGCATTGCGGGTGGCGTTACGCATGGCCACCATTTGCGCCGAGTAGAAACTGGCGATCGACTCGAGGATGGCCTGATAGATCTGCGTTTCGACATAGCGGGGCAGCAGTTCATCGAGCACTTCGGCCTGGTCCGGCTCATAGGTAAAATCAACCTGGCGGCCGCCGCTATCTTCGGGGGCCTCGACGGGCACCAGTTTTTTGAGCGTCGGGCGTTGCACCAGCGTATTGATAAACTCGCTGTAAATCAGATACACTTCGCTGTACTCGCCCGCCTGGGCCCGACTGAGAGCAGCCGTGGCCACGCCGAGGATCTGCTCCAGTTTCGGCGCGTCGCCGAGTTTGATGGCTTCGGCCTGGAGATTCTGGCCGCTGCGAGCCAGAAAGTCGCGCCCCTTTTTGCCGTAGGCGTAGGTGTCAACCGTGCGCCCCTGCTGGTGTTGCTCGAGGATGAAGCGGCCCACCCGGCGCAGAACGTTGGAAGTCAGACTGCCGGCGAGGCCCCGGTCGGGGGTGACGACGATCAGCGCGACCCGCCCGGTATCCGGGCGCACCTCAAGGAAGGTGCCGCGGCGGGCCTGACCGACCACGCGGGCGTTCAGGTCGCCGATCAGGTCGCGCATACGGTCGGCATAGGGCCGTGTCGCCAGCACGTTGCGTTGGGCCCGGCGCATCTTCGAGGCCGCGACCATCTCCATGGCGCGGGTGATCTGGGCCACATTCTTGACCGAGCGGATACGTCGTTTAATTTCGCGGCTGGAAGCCATAATCGCTCCGCTGAAGGCACAGAGACGGGGAGACTCCGGGAGGGCGCGCCCTCCCGGAACCGTTACCCTACTGGTAGGAACTGGTCGCCTTGAACTCCTTGATCGCCGCCTCCAGGGCATTCTTCACCTCATCGGAGGGGAACTTGCGGTCGAGGCGGTTATCGTAGATCAGCTTACGCACCTCCGGGTGGGAGGAGCGCAGGAAAGCCAGGAAATCATCGCGCCAGGCCGTAATGGCGGCGACGGGCACATCGTCGAGGTAGTTGTTATTGGCGGCATAGAGAATCGCCACCTGATCCTCGACGGCCAGGGGGTGATACTGCGGCTGCTTGAGCAGTTCCTGGAGGCGCTGGCCACGGTCAATCTGGGCCTTGGTCGTCGCATCGAGGTCCGAGGCGAACTGGGCGAAGGCGGCCAGATCGCGGAACTGGGCCAGCTCGCCCTTGAGCTTGCCGGCCACCGAGCGCATAGCGCGGGTCTGCGCCGAGGAGCCGACGCGGCTGACCGAGATACCCACGTTGAGCGCGGGGCGCTGCCCGGCGTTGAACAGGTCCGACTCCAGGTAGATCTGACCATCGGTGATCGAAATCACGTTGGTCGGAATATACGCCGAGACATCGTTGGCCTGAGTCTCGATCACCGGGAGGGCGGTGAGCGAGCCGCCGCCATAGTCTTCGTTCAGACGCGCGGCGCGTTCGAGCAGGCGCGAGTGCAGGTAGAACACATCGCCGGGGTAGGCCTCGCGACCGGGGGGGCGGCGGAGGAGCAGCGACACCTGGCGATAGGCCACGGCGTGCTTCGAGAGGTCGTCGTAGACGATCAGGGCGTCCTTGACCAGTTTTCCATCAACCATCACGCCATGTTCCATCACCTCTTCGCCCATAGCGCAGCCAGCGTAGGGGGCGATGTACTGAAGCGCGGCGCTTTCGGAAGCGGTGGCCGAGACGACGATCGTATAGTCAAGGGCGCCGTACTTCTCGAGGGTGCCCACCACCTGGGCCACCTGGGCGCGACGCTGACCAATGGCCACATAGATACAGACCATCCCCTGGCCCTTCTGGTTGAGGATGGTATCCACGGCGACGGCGGTCTTGCCGGTCTGGCGGTCGCCGATAATCAACTCGCGCTGACCGCGGCCAATGGGGATCAGGGCGTCAATGGCGACGATACCCGTCTGCACGGGTGTATCCACCGACTTGCGGGTAATCACACCGGGAGCGATGCGTTCAACCTCGCGGTAGTTCGTCACCGTGATGGGGCCCTTCCCATCGAGCGGCTGGCCGAGCGGATTCACCACACGGCCAAGCAACCCCTGGCCAACCGGCACCGAAATCACGCGGCCGGTGGAGGTCACCATATCGCCTTCCTCGATCGACTCATAATCGCCGAGGATAATGGCGCCGACGGTGTCTTCTTCGAGGTTCAGGGCATAGCCAAAGATCGACTCGGGGCGACCGGCCTTGGGCGGGAACTCGATCAACTCCGAGGCGCGCACCCGGTCGAGGCCGGAGATACGAGCCACACCGTCGCCCACGGCGACAACGGTGCCAACATTTACCTGGCGCGGCTTCAGATCAACCCCGGCGGTGATACTCTGCCTGAGCCGGGAAAGCAACTCATTGGTCGTGGTCATGGCGCGGCTCCACACACAGGAATGGGGGCGCTGGCGCCGGGGTCCCTGCCCGCCGGCCCATACCCCGCCCCGTCAACTATTAAGCATACTCCGCTGAATGGCGCTCAAGCGTGTGCGCAGACTATTATCGAGCACCTGGTCACCCACGCGAATGATCAGGCCACCGATAAGGGAGGGATCGACATCGAACCTGACCATCACATCCGCGCCGTAGCGCTGCTGCAGATCGGTGGTGATGCGTTTCCGTTGCGCATCACCCAGTTCGACGGCGCTGGTAACCGCAGCCTCAAGTTTGGCGGAAGGCGGGCCAGCGAGGTAGGTTGCGAACACCTCGGTAACATCGGCGACACGATCGAGCAAGCCTTCGCGGGCGAGGCCCAGGAGGAAGTTACGCACCTGGGGCAGCGCATTTTTTGGCAGGGCGGCATCAATGCGCTGGGCCGCATCGGCGGCGGTGACACCGGCGAGCCTGGGCGCGGCGGCCCGCAACTGTTCAAGGGCCGTTTCCAGCAGCGATTCGTAAAGAGTGCCAGCGATCGCCCTGGCGTCAACTGTTGTTGCCATCGTGGTTCTCGATAAGCGGCCACCGGGTCCTGGCGCTGCGCGCTGCGCGGAGCGGCCCGCCGGCAACCGGTGACCGGTCAGTTCTGGCGACCTAGCGCAGCGAGTGACTCTTCTATTAGTTTATCATGTCCGGTGGCTTTAAGCTCGGCATTCAGCACGCGGGTTGCGGTGAGCGTCACCAGTTCGACGATCTCATCCTTGGCCTCGCGCAACATCTGGCTGCGCTCCAGTTCAGCCTGTGCGCGGGCCTCCTCGCGGATGCGGTCGGCCTCGCTACGGGCCTGTTTGAGGATCTCCGCCTCCTGCGCCCTGGCCCGTTCCTGGGCCTGGGCGACAATCTCGGCGGCCTCTTTGCGGGCCCGGGCAATTTCGGCCTCGTAGTCGCGCCTGGCCGAGGCGAGTTGCTGCCGGACCTGATCGGCCTCGCGCAGGCTGGCCTCGATGCGACTCGTGCGCTCGTTGAGGATCTTCTGGACGGGCTTGTACAGCAGCACCCAGAGCAACCCCACGATGACGCCAAAGTTGATCAACTGGGCGAGGAACAGGTTCAGGTTGATCCCTAATGCTTCCACGCTTCAACCTCCATCGCGGGGCGCGGTCACTGGATAACGCCAAAGGCGATCATAAACGAGATCACGAGACCGAAGATCGCGAGGGCCTCGGTAAAGGCGATCCCGATGAACATGTAGGTAATGAGCGTATTTTCCATCTCGGGATTGCGGCCCATCGCCTGCAGGGCGCCTGCCACGATGATACCGATGCCGATGCCAGGGCCGATGGCTGCGAGGCCGATGGCGAGCGCGGTGGCGATGAGATTCAAGCCTTCCATTGTCTCCGATCCTCCTGCAATCTACTGCGAACGCATCTCCATCAGAACGATGTATGGTGATTCAGGTCGCCTCAATGGGCCTTAGACGCGTCGGCGCCGTGCCCCGACTCGCTGCCGTGATGCTCATCGCCGTGGCCGGTGGTGGCGATGCTCAGGAAGGCCATCGTGAGCAAGGCGAAGACCAGGGCCTGGATGAAGCCCACGAAGAGTTCAAAGCCATAGATCGGCATCGGCAGCACCAGTGGCACCAGGAACGTCAACACCGCGATCAGCACCTCGCCGGCAAAGATGTTGCCAAAAAGACGAAGGGCCAGGGCGATGGGCTTGATCAGTTCGGAGATGAACTCGATCAGACCCACGAAGGACATAATGCCGTTCAAATTGAAGAACTTCGAGAGGTAGCCCCCGAACCCGAGGGTGCGGAAGCCCCAGTAGGTGAAGAAGACAAATGAAAGGATGCCCAGGCCAAAGGTAAAGTTGAGATCGGTGCTCGGCGGACGCAGCCAGGGTACCAGAGTCGTACCTTCAGGGCAGGTGGTGTAGGGGTTATGTTTCTCGGCGGCGGCGGGGATGAGGGCGATCGAGCCGGCTTTGGGCCCTTCCTCGACCAGGGCCAGGCGCGCGGTCTCTTTGTGCTCTTTGGCCATGCACGGTCCGAAGGAGGTGCTGCCGGGCACCAGGCCGAGCCAGTTGGCGGTGAGCACGAAGAGGAAGATCGTCGCTACCAGGGGCCAGGCGCGGTCAATGAACCGGGGGCTGATATTCTTGAGCAGATTGTAGAGCGCCTCAAGAATAATCTCCATCACGTTCTGCAGGCCGCGGGGCACCAGTTGCATGTTCCGCGTGGCCAGCCAGGCCAGCACCACCAGGATGATGTCAACCACCAGTGCCGTAAACAGCGCATTGGTGACCTTGAAGCCGCCGATGCTGAAGAGTTTCTCCGCTGCCACTTCGACGTGAGGGTCGCCGCTGAAGAGGAAGAAGCGGCTGGCAATCGCCACGCCGAGCAGCACGACGGTAATCACAAGGAAGCGCATTCGTCCAGGCAAGGCTCAACCTCCCTCTCGGGGCAGCATTGCGGGCAGGCCCACAATGCGCGGCAACCGAATCTCTGTGGTGCGTGCGTACCCTGGTGCAACCGTGGAACCGTGACGTCGCTACTGGCGCGACCTGGCTTCGTTCCATTCTTCACAAACAGCATAACACAGAATGGCTGATCGCACAAGTCACCGCTGCGCGCCGTTATCTATTTCTCAAGCTGGTGCTTTTCCGCGCGCGAGTATACCATAGGCTATCATTCAAGGCAAACCCTACGTATCGCAAACAAATGGCAATCGGTGCAGGAGCGGGCGAGGATTATCGGGCGGGTTGGGGGGAGGAGCAGGGAGGGCGCAGCCCTCCCTGGAGAATCTCTTTTCGTTCCCGGGTTGGGGTATGGGGAAACCCGGTTTCCTCATACCCTCCGCAAGGGGGCCTGAGGTGAACATACCCCGCCCGCGGAAGGGTTTGGGCGTAGAGACGCGGCGCCGCCGCGCCTCTACGCCCTCCCAGGAAACAACCCGCCAGCGGGGAGGGTTTGGGAGGGCTATGCCCTCCGGCGAATGGCGCCTGACAAGCAACCGGGTGGGCCTGCGCCTACGGCACGCCGGGCCCGGTCACAATGAAGGCCCCGACCCCGGTGATGTCGCTGCGCTCACCGTGGGCAACCAGGCTGTAGAAGCCAGGCGACAGGCCCCCGCTCCCGAACACGATCCGGATGCGCCCCGCTCCGTCGGCTGTGGTGGTGATGTCGAGGGGCACAACGTCAGTCTCCGTATTCAACCAGGTCACGATCTCTTCGCCGGGCGAGAAGAAATCGGCGGTAAACACGTGGGCAGTGCCGGGCGGCCCCCGGTCGGGAGAGACGGTGAGATTGAAGATGCCACCGACTCCTTCCTCCTCGTTGCGAATAATTTCTACCTGAACCAGTGCGGTGCGACAGAGGCCAGCCGGGCACTGGAAGGTGGCGTAGAGGGGGATGCGGTCACCCACCGGCGCATCGCGGCGCACAAAGAAGTTGATCCGCCCGGTGCGGGTCTGCCCCGGCGGGACGTTGTTGACCCGAACCGTCACGCGGGTGTCGTCAAAGCTAACCTGCGTGTCGCCCGGCGCAAGGGCGGTCTCGGTAAAGATGGTCAGGCGTGAGGAGTATGCAAGGCTGAGCAGCGTTGATGGGGCAACGGCCTGATCGACATTGGTCAGGCGAAACTCGACCGACAGGATGGTTCCCCGCTGCACCTGCTGGAGCGGCACGGGGCGCAGGGCGAGCTGAACGTTGGCCGGCCCGCGCCTGATCACCGGGAGATACACCACCTGTCCCCCGCCCTGCTGGGGGAGCGCTTCATCACCCGCCGGCCCCGCAGGCGGCGCTTCCTGCGCGACGACAGGAAGCGCCGCCAGGAGCGCCGCCAGGAGCGCCACGAGCAAGGCGATCCTCCCCATCCTTCCCCTGTGAGCATCTGTGTGATTCATACCTCAACCTCATCGTTGTCTATGGCGCGGCGCCCTGTCTATCGGCCCTTTGCGCGGCTGCGCGGCACGATGACATAAGACACAGAGACATCCCTGGACAGACGCGCGGCGCCCCTTCCCACCGGGAAAGGCGTGAGAAGACTCGCTCTCCCCCCGTTGAGGGAGGCGCCCCTGCTCACACCTGCGCCATCTTCGCGCCTCTGTGAGGGACGCTTACGAGGATCCGGTCGGCTCGGCAATAACGACCAGTCGTTCGGTAAAGTCAACCACGGCGCCGCCGACCACGATGCTCTCCCCGGTGCAGGAGATGATCGTCACCATTTCGCGGCCCTGCGGGAAGAGGAACTCGATCTGTTCCGGGGCGACGCGCATCTGCTGCGTCACCACGTACTCGTGACGCTGCCCGGAGGCATCGTAGAGCGCCACCCGGGCGCCCGGGCCTGCCTCGCGCAGGCGGGCGAACGGCGCAGGGATATGTGGCTGCGCCATGAATGGCAACACGTGGCCCCACAGCACAATGTTCTCACCCTCGCCGGGCATGGCGCTCCCGCTGAACCAGCCCACATCGTGATCGGGAACCACAAATGCGCCGGTCTCGTCGGAACCTGCCGGCACGGTAGCAACGTCCAACCCGATAGCCGGGATCAGCAGGCGGACCGGCGGTGTCCGGGCTGATGCTGGCGCCGGAACCGGCGCTGGCGCGGGCACAGGCCCTGGCAGTGCGGCCCCGGGCGGGTCAACCGCTACGGGTGCAGCTTCGCGGCCAAGGAGCCCGCGCAGCACCAACCCCTCGGCGATCTCCGGGTGCAACTCGAAACGCGCCCGTTCGAGCCACTGCACCACATAGGTCCTGCCATCGGCCAATCGCTCGGTGCGTGGCGGGGTGAGGGGCAGACCGTACAGCGCCAGGCTCTCGCGTTCGTTCAGCGCGCCATCTCCATCGAGATCCGCGCCGGCGGCGAGCCAGGCGGCGAGGAACTCCCCACACACGCTCAACCCGGTTTCGACAAAGGTGCGGCACTCGCCAACCATTGCCGTGCTGGCCAGCGGTCGCGCCCCGGCGTGGCGCGCGAGCGCCTCCGCGCCCACCCGCCCGATAAGCGCATCGTACGGGTAGGGCAGATCGGGATGCAACTCGATCCGTGCCCGTTCGAACCACTGCACCATTACCACGCGGCCCTCGATCGCCTCCGGCTGCACCCCGGTGATCGGAAAACCGAACACCATCAGCCCGCCGCCGCTTTCCCAGAGCTGTCGGATGCGGCCATCAATACAGTAGCCGGTCTCGGCAAAGCAGGCCGGCGCAGCCGCCTGTGACAGAGGGGCAGCCCTCCCAATACTGGCGGCAATCCACCACACGGCCAGGGCCAGCAGCGGCGCCAGCACACCTGCGCGCAGGAAGCGAGTTCGTCTCACACGTATCATGACGCGATCACCGGGTGATGGGTCACAGAGGAGGTACGTAAGCGGGCAAAAACGCGGAAAATTGGAGGGGCCGAAGGCCCCTCCGCAAGTACGTGTTCACATGTGGGGTAAGGCGTCACCCCGGGTGCGCGGGCGTCTCGCCCGCAACGGCCTGGATGCGCGCAAGAGCCTGCGCACCCGGGAAAAGTGTGAACACCTACCTTCGCAAGACATCCAGGCACACGCTCAAACCAGGCCCGCCATTACGCGGTCACCCGCTCGCGGCGAGGCGCCAGGAGGCGACGGGTCGCAAACACGGCCATAGCGGCCAGCAGGGCCATACCGGCAATCAGCAGGGGCGCCGCGCCCGCATTGCCATTGGGCAGACGCACACCCACCAGCACAATGTTCACGTCGCTCACCGGCGTCCCACCGGTGATCACCCGGTACACCTGGTTGGTGGTGAAGCGCACCTGTCCGCCGACACTGATATTGGCCTGCACGGTGTAGAGCCGGTTAGGATCGATCCGCGCCGGGTCGTAGGTCACGGTGTAGCGGAAGGGAGGCTGGGCGTTGTTGGTCGTGAAGCGCTGCTCGGCAATCAGCGCGCCGGTGCGACCGGCGGCGGCCACTTCGGCAATCTGCACCGTCACCACGGCGTTCCCCGGCAAGGCGACCCGCTCTCGCAGCGAGAGCGTGCCGGAGACCGCGGCAGGCGTCGATTGCGCTGCTGCAAGCCCGGGGATGGCGGTGAGCACGATGGCGAACAGTGAGACGAGCACCAGACGAAGGACCTTCATACTTCCTCCTGCAAGGCAGCGAACTACACCTGCGAAGCCCTTCAGCCGGGCTTCGCCCGAGCTTTCTCCCTGAGGGATCAGCGCGAGGCCTGACGCCCCCACCCGGTCGGGGCGCGAGAAACCCGGGTTTTCCCGGGCTTCTCGCGGCGGAGCCCTCCCAGACCCTCCCGGTGGGGAGGGCTTGCCGCCCCCACCGGCAGGGGGATGGGGAAACCAGGTTTCCCCATCTTTATCACATGATATGCGGCTGCGCCGCACAACGCCGGAATGAAAATCTTATTGTTCTTGGGAAGGCTACGCCCTCCCAAACCCTCCCGCAGGCGGGCTATTTTCACCTCAGTGATGTGCGGCGCAACCGGATGGAACCCCATGTTAAACAGGTCATACTGTACAAAAGAGTATAGCAGGCATTCTTGCATTTGTACAGATGCCTGTATTACGATAAATGGACGTATGAATACAATGACTGCCTGCAAGGTGGTCTGTAATTGCAACCCTGCAAAACGCCTCTCCTGCCCGGTAGGAGGGTTTTGAAGGGCGAAGCTCTCCCAGGAAAAAACCGTTGAGAAAAAAGCCCGGAGGGGCCGACAGGCCCCTCCGCAAGCAATCCATGTATAGCTCCAGAAGCAAGGCGCGATTACTTCAAGGCCGCGCGCATACGCTCGAGTTCTTCTTCGATGATCTTCTCATCGAGCTTCTTGAACAGCGGCTCAGGCTGGCGCTGGGTCTGACCGATAGGCAGACGCGGCGGCTCCCAGCGTCCGATCCAGCAACTATAGTTGCCCGTCAGCACCCGATGGCTACGCCCGTCCTCCTCGGTGTACTCTTTGAACTCCAGCGGCCCGGCAATGTACCCGTCAAACCCGAGGTACTCGTGCAGGCGCTGGCTACTGAAGGGCAAGAAGGGCGTAAACAGGATCTTCAGACTATTCACACAGCGCAGGGCCACGTACCAGATGGTCGCGGCGCGTTCCGGGTCGTCCTTGATCACCTTCCAGGGTTCCTGCTCACTCAGGTAGCTATTGACCTGCGCGGCCAGGCGCATAGCCTCGGTCAGAGCAGCTTTGAAGCGCACATCCTCGATCATCGCGCCGACACTGGCAAAGCCGCCCTCGACCTCGTCGAGCAGACGCTGGTCACCCTCCTGCAACGTACCCGGGCGCGGCACCGCCCCGAAGGTGCGGTGTACATTGGTAAGGGTGCGGTTGACCAGGTTACCCCAGGTGGCGACCAGTTCGTCGTTGTTGCGGCGCACAAACTCGGCCCAGGTAAAATCGGTGTCCTGGTTCTCGGGGCCGGCGATGGTGAGGAAGTAGCGCAGCGCATCGGCATCATAGCGGCTCAAAAAGTCTTTGACGTAAATCACCACGCCGCGACTGCTCGAAAACTTCTTGCCCTCCATCGTCAGGAACTCGCTGCTGACGACGTTGTAGGGCAACTGCAATGGCACTTCAGCAAAGGCCCCCGCTGCGCTGCCCGCATAGTGCCCGTCGCTAAACACGCCCATCAACTGGGCAGGCCAGATCACCGTGTGAAAGACGATGTTGTCCTTGCCCATGAAGTAGTAATGGCGCGCGTAGCGGTTCTGCCACCAGTCGCGCCAGGCATCGGGCGTGCCGCGGTTATGGGCCCACTCGATGCTGGCCGAGAGGTAGCCGATCACAGCGTCGAACCAGACGTAGATCCGCTTGTCGTCGCGGTGTTCGTACTCGGGGAGCGGAATGGGTACGCCCCAGTCCAGATCGCGGGTAATTGGCCGTGGCTTCAGATCCTTGATAAAGTTGAGCGAGAAGCTGCGGACATTGGGCCGCCAGTGCTCCTGTTTTGCGATCCAGTTCTGCAGCCGCTCCGCGAATGCGGGCAGGTCGAGAAAGAAATGCTCGGTGGTCTTGAAGACCGGCGGGCTACCATCAATCTTGGAACGCGGGTTGATCAGATCGGTCGGATCGAGCTGGCTGCCGCAGTTATCGCACTGATCGCCACGCGCTTCGCCGTACCCGCAGAGGGGGCAGGTGCCCTCGATGTAGCGGTCAGGCAGGGTGCGGCCCGTGGCGGCCGAAAAGGCCCCCAGCGTCTCCTGGCGCAGCACATACCCCTTGTCAAACAGGGTTTTGAACACATCCTGCGTGACCCGGTAGTGGTTGAGCGTGGTCGTGCGGGTGAATAGATCGTAGCTCAGACCCAGATTGTGCAGATCGTCGGCAATGATCCGGTTGTAGCGATCGGCCACTTCGCGGGGCGTCAGGCCCTCTTTCTCGGCAACAATCGTAATTGGCGTGCCGTGCTCATCGGTGCCCGAGACCATCAGCACGCGATTGCCCGCCAGGCGGTGGTAACGGGCGAAGATATCTGCCGGAACGCCGAACCCCGCCACGTGACCAATGTGGCGCGGGCCGTTGGCATAGGGCCAGGCGACGGCAACCAGAATATGCTGTGGCATAGGTCCTCTCCGCATCGTGCCCGCGGAACCATGCTATGAACCGGGGAGTCCGGGCCGCTCCACCCTTCTGCGCGGCGGGAAGTTGCGGGCGGATCGCACCCTCCCGAGAAAAACCCTTCCCAACCCCGCGCTGCGCGGCGCAGCCGCCTGGGCAACTCATATGAACATACGGAACCCGGGGTTCTCCAACTCCCTGCCCGCGGGAGGGTCCGGGAAGGCGCAGCCCTCCCAGGAGCATCTCTTTTCATTCCCGTTGTGCGCGGCGTAGCCGCAAGGGCGTCTCATGCGATTATACCACGTTTGCAGAACGGCCATCATTGTCATATCATAGTAGGGATGTGGCGCGTGATGTGAACATAGGGAAACTCGGGTTTCCCCAACTCCCCCGCCTGACGGGGAGGGTTTGGGAGGGCGCAGCCCTGCTGGAATACGTCGTCTCATCGGGTCGTGGTGCAGCCAGGCCGCATGAGCGTCTCAATACAAGGACATCGTCGCTATGCAAGATCTGCTCAGCCAGCTCGATCTGCCGATCATGATCGGGTTAATCGTTCTGGTCCTGGTCATTCTGGTGGCGGTTGTGCTGCTTGCGCGGCGCGCCCGCCAGGCACAGACTCCTCCGACAAGCCCGCCGTCGGTCAGCGAGCCGATTGACTACACCTCGCTGCCCATCGAGGAAGAACCGACCAGTATGGCCCAGCGCTTTGCCGGCCTCTCCCTTGCGGGGAAGATCCTGGTGATCCTGGTTCCCATTCTGGTGCTGCTGGGCGTCCTGGCGCTGGTGCTCACGCTGCTTCCTGGCGGCGACCAGGCCGCCGTAGCGCCTACGCCGGTGCCGGTAACGCTCCGGGTGCGCGATGCGGCCGTGATCCGCGCCGAGCCACCGACCATCGGCGTTACCATCGAGACCACCGGCCTCGCCGACGGCGCTGTCGTCACCACCGAACTGCTCGAAGATGGGCAGCCGTTTGCCTGGATGAACCCCGACCAGGCTCAGGCTACGGTGCGCAACAACCGGGCCGAATTGCAGATCCAGCGGGCCGATGGCGCGCCCACCCCCACCGAGGGCCGCAGCTACACTGTGGTCGCCCGCGGGCCTGATGGCACCAGCAGCGACCCGGTGGAACTGAGCGTGCCCCCCATCGCCGGGTTGGCCGAGGCGTTCTTCGAGAAGACGGTGGCCGAGGCGCCCACCATCGGCCCGGCCTGCGGCTTCATCAGCGCAAACAGCAGCGCTGCACAGCCGGTTTCATCATCGGGATGCGCCTGCACGACAAGAACTCGTGGCTGTCCCAGCGCAACCACGCTGACCACAATTGCAAGAACTATCAAACGAAGAATGCGTTGCGGACCGT